>Ga0123356_10003888_pt1 | contig 15554 bp, 20 predicted proteins | sample TergutEmb28metaG_2_FD_92546 | JGI IMG/M metagenome (GOLD analysis project Ga0123356, IMG submission 92546) | Embiratermes neotenicus P3 segment gut microbial communities from Petit-Saut dam, French Guiana - Emb289 P3 | ecosystem: Host-associated > Arthropoda: Insects > Digestive system > Gut ... | reverse complement strand
CCGCTGTCGTCACACTTCGAATCTCGAAGGGTACTTGTTAACCCTCAGCTTCTCAGCAAGAATAGTGAGTTTTTGCGGCAGTGGGTCGAGTTCCCACGCGGCGAACATGATGATGCTGTAGACTGTGTAGAGATGGCGGTGGCCAATGCGTTCGCGTCTGATTGGGAGTTACCCGATGCTCAGGTCGCGGGGGCTAAGTTTAGCCGTGATTTCGGAAATTGATTACTGTATTGCTTTAATGTATTGCATAACGCTTATAGTTTAATTGAATGCTTTAACTTAATGGTGAACTTGATTTGAAGCCCTCTTATCAAGATAGAAATCGAGAACAATGTAACAAGCCTGTAAAGATTTCTTGTACACAGTGCGCGAAGTATTTGTTTAGCTGTGAAGGGGGCCGCAATTAATGACGGCGGTTCCTTCTTGGGTGCCTGAAGTTCATGTGCAGAAAGGCGGCGGCCAGCAGCATAACGGTCAGATGATTATAGTCGCTTGTCCGCTGTGTCATCATCATAAGATGATTGTGGATTTTGGGCAGAAGGTGCCTTGTGAGGGCTGTGGGAAATGTGAGAATATGACACGGCTTGACTTAACGGGTAGCTAACACTTTTTAGCATGTTTGTGTTTGTTTGTGTGAGGCTTATAAGTTGAAATTTGGCCCTATTCGAATTACTCGCGAAAAAAAGCAAGTTAGCAAGTATTATGAGGCGCAAAACGGCTTAGTTAAACTGCCTGAAGGCTGGAATCATTCACAAGGAAAAGTAGCCGCAATATCACAAGAAAACGCTAACATAATTATGGGGTCAGGCCTCACCGAAAACAAAGAAGGCTACAACTTTGGATTGCGTATAAAAGAAGTGGCTAAGGGCCGCATAACTGAGGGCGACTTAGCCATCGCGCAGACTACGATTGTTTTGGGTCAGTATGCGCCTCAATTCGGCTGGCCTGACGACTGGGCACTATATTGGGAATATTTAGATGCTCGGTTATTGGTGCCGGAGGTTGCTTTTGCGATTAAGCTTAAAAAGAACTTGATTTGGAAAACGGGCTACGAAATAGTTACTAAAGACGAAGCGTTGAAGGAACGGTTTAAATATATTTGGGAAAAGTGCCGAATGGAGCGCGTTTTCAAATCCCTAACCGAAGATGCCTTAACCTTTGGTAACGGTTATGCTGAATCGGTTGATAATTCTATTGCTGATTGGAGCACTCCCTTTATCCCCAATGCGGGGGCTTTGGGTGCAGATCAGGGCACCGACTACACAAATCTGGTTAAATTCACCGAAGCCACCGAATTCTATGGCCTCAAAAAGCTTGACCCGCGCACTATGCGTGTGCAGGTTGACCCCGCGAATTTCGACACAAGAAACGCCACCATAGCTGTCCAAAAATATATTCATCGTGTTTGGACAGGGCCTCTTGCGCCTCAGCGGTCAAGCACCAACACGATCGCCTCAAGTGAGATCTCTTTGCATCCTAAGCAATGTTATCACTTGAAGTTTAACACGGTTGTCGGCGGCATCTACGGTTATAGCATGATTAGAGAGGGTTTCTACACCGCTAAGGCGTATTGTATGATGATGCAGTATCTGCCAGCGATTGTGCAGAAACGCGCCGATGTCCGCCTGCACTTCAAATATGGCGGGGAAGTGAAGCATGACGGCCAAATCGACACGGTTCTTAGCCCCAGAAATGGGTTTGATGCTTGGATAGCCCGCACATCAGCCGTAGCGCCTACTGAGGATTTGTACACGGATATATTGACAGATATACAGCAAATTTACAAGAGCGACGGCCCCCTCCGCGGCTTAAATGAGTTAATCCAAGTATGGAAAGAACGCTTACTAATTGCATTAGGCATTCCTACGGCATTGCTTGACCCGCAAGGCAATAACACCCAAGAAATCAAGTGGGGCGGCCTCAAATTTGAGATTCTGGAAAACGAAATCCGCGAGTGCCAGCAGACCGTAGAAGATCTCATCAATGAGCAGTTTATGCCGCATTGGGTCGGAGGCGATGCCAAATTCCGCTTTAACCCCATCACACCCGAAGACTGGCGCGCCAACGTAGCGCCCCTGCTGGAACTCTACAATTCCCGCGTTATCAGCAAAGAGTATGTGCTGGAGCGTCTGCAGATGCCGACTTCTGCGGGTGAGGGAACAATGTTTGAGGACGTGAAAAAGCAGATACGGGTAGACGATACCGAAACCGGCGAAGATCAATCGCTCGAACGTTTCGAGGTAACGCATCAGGGAGGTAAAACTATTGTCACTCAACACCGCGAGCATTGTTCATGCGGCAAATGCGGCTAACCTTTATATTTCTTTTCAATGTTAATATAAGTGATGACAGCTAAAGATATTACCGGTCAAAGATTCGGTCAACTTACCGTTATAGACCGCGCGCCCAACCGCGGCAATGTGGTTATGTGGCGGTGTTTATGTGATTGCGGAAAATTAACCGTAACTCGCGGTACTGGTTTACGTTATGGCCATGTTGTTAGCTGTGGTCATATACAGCGTGATAAGGTGCGGTTGTTAGGATTTAGTAATAAGCGACATGGTGAAACAAAAACCAGATTATACAATATACTTAACGGTATGAAGGGCAGATGCCATAACCCAAAACATACGGAATATCGTAATTATGGCGGTCGCGGTATCAAGGTTTGTGATGCGTGGCGAGAGAGTTATCTTGTTTTTAAATTGTGGGCGCTTTCTAATGGTTATGGTGATAAGCTCACAATAGAACGGTTAGATGTTAACGGGGATTATGAGCCGTCTAATTGTTGTTTCATCCCTAAGAGCGAGCAATGGAAAAACACAAGGAAACATCTATATGTCACAAACCCTAATTAATGTTGCAAAAGTTGCAGAAATAAGCAAAATATTAAGAATAATAGAAAAAACGAGATGGTGGATGTATATCGACGTTGGCGACTCGAAGGTTTGCCCTGATTGCGATCGTTTCGGCGGCTCAGTAGTCACCACCAGCGATGCTCGTTTTTGGTTTCCCGACTTAGAAGTTATCGATGATATGCTTTGGTGGCCTACAATTCATCCAAACTGCCGTTGCATGCTTGTTGCTAAGGCTGAGGATTTCAACCCCGACAGCATGGACGTTATCCTTAGCCCCGCGGCCAGTTTTGACGTTTCTTATCTGGATAGCTGGCCTACCGATGAACCCGCGCCTTATGATCTGCTTGATCTGCCGAAGCCGAAACGGTTGGATAGTGCGGACATAAACTATATTGACCCGCGCGATCTGCTCGGTTTACCCAAGCATGAAAAGATTGTCCGTATGCATGATGATTATAAGCGTATCCGTGCCGCTTTCATTAAGGCGGCTGTGCGGGATAAGAAGAAAGCCGCGTCCGGTTCTGTTGAGTTTTGGAAATGGATTAGAAAAAACCGCTTAAACTATTTGATGCCGTATGGGACGGTGCAGAAAGAGTTTCCCGCCGCCAACAAGATAGGGCCGCGGTCGGGACATACTAAAAAGATAGAGTAAAAGGGTAGGGGTATTTGCTATCGGTTTGCTAACTCGTGTGGAGAGCTATTCTTCGAAGGGGCACGGTTCATTTATCGGAATGCCCTTGTAACCGCTTTGGCGGTAGGCGGGGCAGTCTTTGCGGTCTTTACAACAGGAACAACACATAGTCACCACATCACACAGACGGTGTCATGTTTTAGTTTTACTTGTTTGCTGTGGCTGGATTCAAGTGCATGTTGTACTCGTTTAGCCGCGGGGTATTTGACTTGAAAAACGTTAGTGGACATGCAATTATTGCATCTCGGTTCATCGTTTTCGTTTACTTTGGCGCAGTTGGTGAGTGAGGCGCAGTCGCCGCATACATAATAAAGGGTTGGGTCTCTCATGGGGTCACCGGCTTACAATCATTGCAGTAATAGCGGGTTACATAATATCTGTAGCTCATGGCGTAGGTGCAGTCGTCTTTTTCTGTCCAGACTTTTGAGCCGCTGTCTATGTAGCATTGGCATTGGTGGCAGATTTGGGGTTTGCGGATTTTACTAACCTTGATGTTGGTTTCCCATACGCGGTGGAGATGTTTTTGGTTGATGCTTTCCGGTCGTGGGGGGGTTTTGTAGGGTTGTTCCATCATCGTTTTAGCCGCTCCATGATGACTGAGCCGATGTAGATTAATGCGATTATGTTGGCGGTTACGCCTAAAATTATGCCCAGCATGATTATATCCCCAAGGTTTGGGCTTCTGTGATGAGTGCTTGGAGTTCGGTTATGTAGGTTTGTTCGTCTCGGATTTCTTCTTGGTATTTGCGGTTTATGAGGGTGATTTCGTGTTGGCGTTTGCGGGTTAGTACGTCTATGCGTTTGTTGGTGTTGAGGATTTGGGCTTTGGCGTTTTTCTTTTCGCTGATCTGCCAGTCTGGGAAGGGTTCGACCCATTGGCCCCATCCGCACAGCGTGCATCGGGTGAGGTAGATTTTGTTTACGCCTAAGCTGTCGGTTATGGTGTGGCGTTCGGGTTTGGGGATGACTACGCAGTTTGAGCCGCATTTCAGACATGCGCAGTCGTGGGCTATCACGGTGTTTATGTGTTGGTTGTATTTTTCTTGGGTTAGTTGTGGTTTTACCATCTTTGTTTCACAACTGTTATATAGTCCTTGACTTATATTAGTGTTATGGTGAAATAAGATTGAGTGAAGTTATGCTACCCAAACCATTAGGACAACTAACCGCCGAATATCTGCGGGCACATAAAGCGCAAAATAAACAAAGCGGCAACTGGTACAGCGAAGCCAAACTCCAAGAACTAACCGCGTTACTCAAAAAACGCAAAAACTTTGATCTCTTCATGCTCGGAGTAAACGTTGGCCTCTACACACACAAGTTTTACAGCGATTTTTTCCCCCAAGAACCCCAACCTGACGATATGCTCGTCAGTTACTGTAAAAAGTGCCGGTGGTACAGCGGCGGCGCATGTGTCGGGGCGGATAAAAAACCAGTAGCAGCCGATTGTTACCGGCCACGCGAGGAAACCAAGCCATGAGCGAAAATTGTAACTGTGATAAATGCGTTAGTGATGTCGGCGAGCTTATTTCGGAGTTAAAAATAGTAGTTAAACGCAACAAAGAGGGCCAATTATTTTATATGCTTTACTGCCGCGGCTATGGCTTTGTAAGGCCTTCCGTAACTGGAATAACCAAAGTGACACGTGAAGAACTCTTTAAAATTGAGGCGTTGTATCAAAAATGAGTAGTTGTTTTTCATGCGCTAAACGCGGCAGATGCGATGCATACGCCGAGATTTCCAAACATGAGATGAACATAACAAAGTGTGCTGATTACGCCCCAAAGGGTGTTCTATCTTGAGCGAAAAACCCACCAGACCCGCTTTTCCGTTTCCACTATCCGAGGGAACAATCGTTATTTTCCGTGACAGCCTCAAAAAATTATCACCCTCTGAAATCTACTCTTTGCTGACCATTATCTCGGACTTAGTCAAAGAATATGATAAAATTCTTGGCTTGATTCAAGATGAACTATCTGCACGTGGGGTGCCGGTTTAGTGTCTGTTGTGTTAATGGCTATTAAGCCGGAGTATGTCGAGCTTATCCTTAACGGGGATAAATGGTTTGAGTATCGGCGGGTTATGCCCCAAAAAGATGTAGATAAAATCTTAATTTATGAAACCGCGCCTGTTTCTAGGGTTGTGGGTGAGGCTGAGGTTTTAACTTTAGTATCGGCGTGTGTGGATGATCTTTGGAAGTGGACTTGGCGTTTTAGCGGCATATTTACCTATAAAGAATACTTGGACTATTTTGCGGGATGTAAACAAGCTTATGCTTATCGGCTCGGTAAAGTACGAAAATACAAAACCCCCTACACCTTAGAAGATCTCCACATTGCACGTGCCCCTCAAAGCTTCTGTTACCTGCCTGACGACTACATAAGCGGTTTGTTCTGACATGATTAAGCATGTAGATATTGATGCTGACCCCGCCTATAGCATCTGTCCCCGCTGTGACCGCCTCGTCACATGCGGCGTAAACCCCCAAAGCTTAGACGGAGCCGTCATTAGCTGTACCGAGTATCGGAAAAAGCGATAATTCTTTAAGCGCCTTCTCTTTTATTTTCTTGATGTGAAATGTCACAAGATAACGGTTTAGTTTATTTCAAATATAGGGCTTTTGCGGCTGAGCCTTGTATCAGCCGAAATGGTAACAAATGGACTCCTGAAACCTTATCCAAACCCGAAACCCTCGCGGCCTACGTTGGCAAACCTTTGATGGTTGATCATAGCCAGAACTGCCGAGATGTCATGGGTATTTGTGCTAAGGCTTTCTATGGTGAGGGCACAAAACGAGACGGTTCTAAGGGGGTGGGGATGTGGAATGAGGGCACAGGCATTGCTACCCCTGATATGTGGCTCAGATTGAACGGCGACCCAGTCCGAGGTTTACCGCCTTTAGTGCGGGGGGTTTCGGTTGGCGGTGATGGTGAGGGTTCAATTGCCCCCGATGGTTCGCGGTTAATCCGTAATTTTGACCCCCAAGAACTCAGCCTAACCCCCTTCCCCAGCATAGCCACTGCAGAAATCAGCGAGTTAACCCGCATCATGGAGAGCTTCAAACCCCAAACTCCTAAATTCATTAAAAAGATGCAAGAACGCGCAGATCTCCTAATAGCCGAAGGCATGAAACTATTAGTTGTTGACCCGAACACCATCAATTTCTCTGAAACCTTCGAAGGTGATAAACTGGTCAGGCTCTATAAGCGGGCTGAGAAATTCCGCTACTTACGGCAAGAGGGTGTAATAATTCCGCCTATTGTGCTCTTTGAAAAAGAAGGTTACCTCGAAATACACGACGGGCATGCTCGCGTTGTAGCCGCCCGCAGAGACGGTATAACACCCATAGACGCGATCTTGATGTCAGAGGGTGTAGAAGTAGATGATAACGGCACAAATCCGACCAGCGAGAAAAACGCAACAAACTTAAGCGTCAAAGAGACTCAATCTGTTAACACCAATGGTGAGTTTGATATGGACGAAAAACAAATTAACGAAAGATTTTCGATTCTTGAAACCAAATTAAACGAAGTTGTCACCCTGCTAAAACCCACTCAACCAACTGCTGCTACTACTAAAGAGGGAACAGTGGTTGTTATGTCCTCCTCTTCGGGTGGTTCGGCAAGTTCGGGGATGCCCTCAGCATCTGAACCAAGCGCCGCTCCGCTGGAGGTTAAAGATGCAGACGGCGCAAGCTCGGCTGGTTCCGCATCATCTGAACCCTCTGTGGTAAGTGCGGCTCCCTCAGCCTCTTCAGCCAGTGAACCCAGCGCTTCAGCCCCCAGCAGTGCCGCATCAAGTGAACCCTCCGCCGCTTCATCAGCCAATAGCCAGCCCTCCAGCAGTAGTAGCAGCGCATCTGCGCCCAGTTCTGCGGCAAGTTCTGAGCCGTCCAGCTCCGCTTCAACTGAACCCAACGACAGCGCCGCATCAAGCGCCAGTTCTGACGGCGGGGTAGAAGACCGAGCCTTTAACCCCTCCAGCTCCAGTTCCGCTTCTGCAAGTGAGAAGATGACACCCCAGCAGGAGATTTTGGAGGCGCATAAATGGATGTATCACAGCCCCAAAACCGTAACCGAAGCCGCCATCCCCGCGCCCACCAGCCGTGATGCTGTTACTTTTGCACCGGCGACCGTAACCAACACTCCCTCTATGGGCGGTCATCAGACCGGCGGTACCCAAAGCGCCCCCCTAAGCGCTCCCGCCCCCACCGCATCCCCCGCTCCCCCAGCCGCGCCGCGTGATCTTGTGCCTGTTAAAACTGCTGTCGGCCCCAGTCCAAACAGTGTTCCCACCGGCTCCAACACTAAACCTGCTGGTCTTCGACCCACCGAACAAGGCATCGAGAACTTGACACGGGAACTTATCAAAAAACACAAAGGCAACGTTAAAGCCGCCGAAAAAGAGCTTATGGGCCTGCTTCAAACCCCCTAATTTTCTTTTCTTTTTTTCGTTTTTCGATAAAACTTTTAAGCCGCGTTTATTTCATACTTAATCACTTAATGAGTGATATTAATGGCAACAAATCAAATTGAAATGCCTTACCCGTGGGCAAATGCTGGCGGGTCAAGCTTTTTCGATCTCTCGAAGCAATACGGACGACTAAGCGTACAACAAGCCGCACAAACCGCTATAAAAGAAATGAACACCGGAACAGCCAACGCCGCCTTTCCAGTCATGGTCAGTGCACGCGCCGCACTTCAGCTTGCTACTCTTGTGGATGCCCGCCAATTCTGCCGAACTGAACTTTTGCCAGAGGGCGGCGGTATAACCTACCACTGGCAATACATCAAACAGCCAACCGCATGGCTTCCCCCAAGCTTGGGCGGAACCGGCATACAGCCCTACACCACCAGCGGTACGGCTGATGTAACCGCCGTTGATCTGCCGCTTCTCGACAAATCCTCTGCCGTTGCAACATATCCAGCCCGAACTTTCGTTGAAGACAAATTCCAGCGACAATTAGCCTACAACCTAAGCCAAGTTATCGGTGTCTCACACGGCAACTGCATTAACGCAAACATGAACTACAACATTTATAACAGCATCAACACCGCCGCTAACGCTTCTACTGTTAGCATAGCCGCCGGTGCAAACTATACCTTCGCCCAACTGCTCAACATGCGTGCAAAAGTTGAACAGCAAAGATTCCGCCCCGACACCTTCATCAGCTTCCCAACTGACTCCACAGGTGCCCTCGGCTTCTACCCATTCATAACCAGCAACATCACCAGCGTACAATTTACCAGCGCACTTGCAAACTACCTCCAAACCGGCGTAGTTTCTGAACTCTTCGGCCTCAAACTCTTCATAGACGCAGTATACACTCCACCAGCAGCCACCAGCACCGCACCAGCAAATCTTGGCGCGGTTCTTCAATCCGGCGAAGCAATCGGCTGGGCACAAGCAAACGACATCACCAGCGCAATTCAACGTTGGGAACCACAAATCGGCATGAACATTGTTACCCACGTAATAGGCTCATCTACTGCTATAGTTGATGAAGCGATTGCGTTGGCACAGCAAGCGGGCGCATAAGCCCCCGTTTCTTTTTTATGTCTCTGTAACCGAAAAGTTTAAGTGTTTCGGGGACGACTGAGACCATGTGAAACCAAGATGGTTAATGTAATTAAACGAATGACAAACAGCGAATTAAAAAAAGCTTTAGACCGTGTAACAGACCGAAACGAAGCATACCAAACTATAATAGACCTCATGGATGAGGACGGCCCCGAAGACATTGAATTCGTAACCGGCATATGCAAAGAAATCATACGCAGACAAACCAGTAAAACCGTACCCAAAGACTACCTCGCATTGGTGAGCCGCTACCACAGCTTAGAAGACTTCACCGAAGCAAAAACAGTACCAGCCGCCGCAGAGGAATAAACGTTGCCATACAAATGCTTAACCTGCAACAAAACTTTTCAGCATACCTCCAAAATTACTTATCCCTCAAACATCAAACGTACCCCTGACGATCAGCAGTCAGTATATCAAAACGTGTCTATGGAGCAATATGTTTGCCCCTACTGCCAGAGCTTAGAGTACGAAGATTATAAGCCTGAACCCCTTGTCTCCGAAGAGGGTATCGTCGAAACCGTAAACGTGGAACATGCACAAATTAACGATATGATCGCACAAGGCTACACTGTCGATAAGAATTTCATTTGGGCAAAAAATGCGTTGCTTTTCAAGTATGGTGAAAATAAAAAAATCGGCTTAACCATGAGTTCAGACGAAGCCCTCCAAATATCCGCATGGGCAACCAACCTTACAACCGATGAACTTTTCAAAGAGACAGAATACGCTAAAACCAGTTTGTTAGCATCTTCTACGCTGGATTGTGACCGGTTATATTTCGCGCGTAAACTGGCCATATTCTCAACAGAATTAAGAATCCGCTTGCAGAGTGCCGAGTTATTTGTTATCGGCAATAGCTCAAAATCTGACATACTAAGCGGCGGCATCTCTACCACCGGCGGAGTTGTGCTTGACCGCATCCAGCCTTGCAATGTAGAGGCGGAGGCGGAGCAGAACGGCATAAACTGGGATGGCAACCTTGAGAATGTGCCGCTTGTGGTTCTGTATAAGAAGCGAGACGAAATTAAAACGGCTGGCGCAAATGGTATGCTTAGCGGTGACGGTTTAGCCCTATACGCCCACATATGCGACGAAATCAAGAAACGGGAAGAAACCACCGATGACGAACCCAGCGAATAAGAAAATTCAAGAGCTTTTAGCTCTTTTCCCCGACATAATCCACCGCTTATGCAATTGGCAGAATGACGGCGACTTCGTCCTCTTATCCTTTATGGAACGTTTGCCCGCTGATGTTGAGAAGGGCATCGATGCCTTATTAGCGCCTAACGGCGGCTGTATCCTCCAAGACCCCGTGTCGGGTTCTTTGGTGTATCGGTTCCCTCTTGATCAGCCCACCCGCAACCTCTTAGGCGAAGAAATCAACCAGCTACCCGCTCCACCAGCTAAACCGGAACCGACAGAGCAGAAGCCCGCAAGCCGCAACATGACCCCGCTTGCCTACTACGACTGGAAACACTGCCAAAACTGCATTAACCCCAACGGCGGCGCTAAGCCCTGTAGTGACGTTGAGCGGTGCATGCGTATGTTAGAACTGCAAGTAAACGAGCAACGTTTAGAGTTAGAAACAAAGTTACTCAATGTTTTTGAGCGCGTTTGGTCAAATCTCGTAGAACATGCCTATTCGAACAGCGAACGAGAAAAATACAACAAACCCCCCCAGCCCATGCCCAACCTAAACACCCCCATAACCCCCGCATCCACACCAGCAACCCCCCCAGCCAATGGCACCTTAAGTCCTGAAGAAAAAGAACGCCTAACCAAACCACCGGTACGCAATCCAAAAGATTTCTTTGTGCAAAATGATATAACTTGGTGCAAAACTACCACTCAAAGCGGCAAATACTGCGAGAAGGCGTTTAGAGAATATAACCTTAAAAACGGTGTTGTATCAGGTGCATACAAAGAGCTTGAAGCATTAGCGGCTCAGAAGAAAGGCGGCGGCGGATACTTCTATTTCACCAGCCAAGCAGATAACGCGCACCCCTACATTGCCCGTATGGAGAGTAAGAAGTAATGCCGACTTTCTACACTCCCCAAATGACTATAATAAGCATAGACCGTCTGCCCAGCATTTGCAATCGTTGCGCTTATCCTGCGGATTCTAACGCCTGTGCCGCCTGTGAAATAATCCTTTCTAATTGGAGGAAAAAACCTTGACTGCACCCATCATAGAAGGTCTGCGGGATTGTTTCACCTGTAAGCATGGCTACCGTCTAAGCCATCTTAGCGGGCCATGCCGTGACTGTGATCACTACAGCTACTGGGAGCCAAACGATGAGAGTTTATAACTGCCGCAACTGCGGAAGATCATATCTCACCTACCCCACCAGCACCGATAAAGTAGAGGTTTGCACCGAGACCACCTGCGCGGAGTGCTTCACCCGATGAGCAACTATGAAGAAATGACCCCGACCGAACATGAAATCTACATTGCCCTGCACCGTAAACGCGACCGCATCTACAAAAACAAGAAACGCGGTGCACCCTGTGAGGTTTGGACAGCCCAAGACGAATCCGTCTACCGACCGCTATTTCGCAAGTACCAGCGCATCAAAAAACGCCGCTACCGCGATAACCTAAGACAAATCCCCTATGTACCTAAACGGAGGCTGACCTAATGGTAGAAATAAACAGCCATCAACACCAATACGTCTACAACAGTAAAACTCATAACCGCCGCCTTAACCGCGGTGCCCCCGTCGCCTGCTTTATATGCCAAAAACCCCTACAGGAAGGCGATGTAGTGTTTAGCCGCGCCTCAGTGCTACACAGCCGCATCTACCATTATAAGTGCTGGAAAAGGACGTTTGTGTAATGCCGAAACCAGATCTAACTTTGACGGGCAGATGTAAAAAGGATGGGAAAGCCTGCCTTGGCAACATCACCGACTGTCATCTCTACCCTGATAAGGTTCAGCCGTTCGCCGCCAAAAACTGCGCCTACTACCGCCGCTTAAAGGCTAAAACGTGTCTAAACTGCGAGTTTCTCTATCCCCCGCACCCTGTCAATCCCCCGATATGTAATAACTGCAAACGGAACGGCTTCCTGCGGGATAATTGGAAAGCCTGCGAGGGATGGTTGCCTTAATGTCATATCGTGAAGTTTGCGGGCACTGCGGCAAATCGTTGGAGGGCTACGCTGTGCTGATCAGTTCAGATGATGAGGGGTCAGGATGTGCATATTATCATTATGACACAAAATTAGACTGCTTTGCTCTTAGTGTTGCCGGTCGGCGTGTTAAGGAGGCTTTGCGGATTAGGGAGTTAGCGCGTAAACAAGAATTAGACGAAATCGTAGAGAATATAATGTCTAAATGCATCTGGACTTGTGACAAAAAACAGGTTTTACGTGTATCTATCCGTGAAGCTATAGGCGTATGGATGGATAAATATTACCGGAGGGCCTAAATGGAGCCGCATAATTGCGCTTCCTGCTCATATCACGGGCGCGTTTATGATCAGTGGCCTTGTAAGACCTGCCAGAACCGCCAAAAAGGAGAGGATAACTGGGTTACAAACAAAGAATGCGCTTATTGTGACAATTACTCGCCTGAGCACTTCGGTCTCAACCAAACCTGTAAACTCTGTGTTCGTAACCCCATGTATGGCGATAAATGGCGGGGGATGCCGCACTGACTCCGAATAATACCGAATACGGCCAATACTGGAATAACATCCGCTCAACCCGCAAAGTCTTATCCGCCCACATAGAGCATTACTGCAGTTTATGCGCCCGATTAAACTGTGCAACCTGCTATTATACCCCTGATAAGTCGCCGCCGTTAACCGGATATAAACAAAGGCAGATGACACTTGGTTGACTGAAACAAACCACAAATGCGCCTCTTGCAAGTTTACGCTCTATAAAGGCGATGAGTTCCCTTGTAAATACTGCATGCAGCGCATCAACATTACGGATTTTAAGGACTATTGGTGCCCTATGCTGACCGATGCCCGCGGGATGGTCGTTTAATAATGAATCCTGATTTAACGTTAAGATGCGGCCAATGCAGCCATCAATGGCAACGCAAAAGCCCTCTGCCCACCCAATGCCCTAAATGCCGTGCGCATGACCTCTACAACCAAGAGGGCAAACGACAAAACAACGACTGCTACAAATGCCCTATCTATGCCGAACGCAAAGCACCAATGGCGGTGCCCTCGGTGGCGGCTTTCTTGGAAAAGCATGATGTCCCCGTCGCATGCCTCAAATGCATCCATAATCCGTTGATGTATGAACAAGTTTTTCCTGAATACAAACCCGATACCACCCGCGAAACCATCTACTATGAGTGCAAAGTATGCGGCTTCATCACCAAATATATGGTTAACCGCGCCATACATAATGGCCGCTATCATATCTGCCTTAACTGTTTCGAAGCAGAATTAACCCCCGACATGGAGATCAGCCATGAACAAGCTGTCTACATCATCGATCACCAACGAGCCCTTAAAGACTGGGTTAAATGGGTTGAACAACCCGTGCCTAAACAACCTCCCCTGACACCTGATGAGCAAGCCGAGCAAGACCGCTTCTACAAAACATGCATAAAACAGGACGATAACGAAAAGGAGGATAACGATGGTAATGTCGAAGACTGATAACCCGATGCATGCCGATGATGTTTGCCGTACCTGTCATTACTTCTGTGAACTTAAACCCCAAGAACCCTCGGTAGGCTGGTGTAACGGCTGGAAACACTACTATGTAAACCCCGATGATGTCTGCAGTTTCTACATCCAAAAACCCCTCCAATAGCCCTAACCAAACCCAAAAAACAAAACCCAGTATAAACCCATAAAAACCTCCATCCCCTCCTTTTAGGGTATGTCAACTGAAACCTGCCCAGACCCCGCCGTTTCCGGCGTAGCCAAATCTGATTATGCCTGCGTACAATGCACCTACAAATCCGAACATACCTGCCCCCAATGTTTATTCTATGGGCCTAATGTTGAGGGTATAGTTGGCGCTTTCGGATTTAACCGTAACTTGGATGCCGCGAATAATTCGCCTTTGGTAAGGAAGGCTTTGGGGCCTGATCAGCAGAACAAGTTGTTTCTCCAGCAGTTTCTCCAAGGAGAATATCAGCGGAGCCGTGCGGAGGTTAATCGTCAGATGACGGCGGCTAAGAATGGCCAGAGTTATCGTCCGGCGGATGTGGAGATTAAGCGGCCTGTGTTGCCGAATCCTCATAATGTGAGTAATTGGACAAGGGCTAAGCGTATTGATGAATTACTTAGGCAGTATGGGAACCCGTAACCTTTTTATTTTCTTCACTTGTAGTGTTATTTTTGTGACTCTTTCATGAGCAGAAGTAAATCTGAGTTATTGTCTGAAATTGCCCGTAACAATTTAACCTTTGAGCAGGCCAGTTTTGAGGTTCTTTGTGACTTGCGTGATATGATTGCAATTATGCCTTGGTTTACTAATTCCGGTTTAATTCGTGAAGATTGCGGCTTTGCACAGTCTGTAGTTAAATCCCCTACCCTAAATGAGTGTAAAGATGTGGGTGTTATTTCTGAAACAAAAACTGAGGATAATTTAGCAGTGCCTGAAGTTAACCGGCCTAATAAGCTGATTCGGAAATCAAACAAAACAATTCAACCCCCATAATATATCATTATGTATGGAGAGGTTGAAAAGCCGTGGAACCTGTAATTGATGAAATTAACTTTGGCGGCCCCACCACAACGCTTAACGTAGCTAACGCTTACCCCTACACCGGAACCTCCACCACAGCCAGAGGCGGCATCGCCCAAGCTTTCATAGGTACAGGCCAAACCATACAGCAAGCCCAAATACTCCTACTCAACCCCACACAGGGCAACACCCTAAACAATGGCGGCGTAACCTTAGCCATACTGGACAACAACTTTACTATTTTAGCGCAGTCAACCCCGAATCCCAAAACAAGCATAGCCTCCACATCGGCGCAGTGGCAAACCTTCACTTTCCCCGAACCCTGCCAGACCCAGCCGGACACACCCTACTATCTGGCAGTAATGAATACTCCGACCACCGGCTCAAGCAACCTGAATTTTGGTTGCCTCTTAACGCAGACGGTTAACCGGCCTGATCGGGTCGGCCAGTTAGCCAGCCAGCGCAACAACACGTGGATACTGGATACTGCATCAAACAGCGGTTTGATTTTCCGATTGCTTGGTGCCTTAGTTGTGGTGCCTCCTTTGGTTTCTTCTCCGCCTGATTCTGTGTATGCGGTGCCCGCGGATGTCGCCGAGATTTTAAGTACTGTTTTTGATGAAACCAGTTTTCCCAGCGTTGTGGATGTAGCCGCGGCGTTGGCGTTGGCGGATGGGTTGATTAATGTTTTTTGTGGTCATGATTGGTGGCTGCATAGTACACAGGAGGCGTTTGATGTTTTGGGGGTGGTTCCTCCGCGG
>Ga0123356_10003887_pt1 | contig 15554 bp, 13 predicted proteins | sample TergutEmb28metaG_2_FD_92546 | JGI IMG/M metagenome (GOLD analysis project Ga0123356, IMG submission 92546) | Embiratermes neotenicus P3 segment gut microbial communities from Petit-Saut dam, French Guiana - Emb289 P3 | ecosystem: Host-associated > Arthropoda: Insects > Digestive system > Gut ... | reverse complement strand
TGTTGGCGAAGCATGGTTACACGCATGTCAGCATGGACGCGATCATAGGCGGCGTTGAAACTGTCTTTCCCGAACTCTGTATTAACTGGTGGCCATGCGGCTCTAATGATATTGATATACTTCGTATCGCAAGCGAAAAAGTGACGCTATTTATCAAATCAATGCTCGAAAGCGGTGAGTGTTATGAGTTTGCAGCTGGTATGATTGTGGATGTAGTTCAGGTATTGCCTGAACATTACATGAAGCATTTGGACAACATGAATTCTAAAATAGTCTATTTGTTAACCTCAGATGTGACACCGGAAGAACGTTTTGTTATGCATAGGAAATATGACGCTGAAAAAGACTATACGTTTGAATTCTCGGATGACGAAATGCACAGTCATTGTAATTTTATTATTGAGCGAAGTCAGCTGCTAAAAGAGCAATGTATGCAATACGGGTTGCCGTATTATGATACATCTTATAATCGTTTTGAAACTTTTGATACAATTATGCGAGAGTTATTTTAGACAGGAGAACCCTATGCAAAACATCGAACAACTGGCAAGGGAACTGGGCGCCGCGTTGCAGCTGAGCCCGGAATATGTCCGTGTGGTGGCGGCAAAGGATCAAAATGAGGCCGACGAGGCGCTGCAAGCGAATATGCAGGCGCTTGGCCATGTGCGCATGCAATACCAGCAGGAAGCCATGAAAGGCGCGGACGCTGACGAAGCGCTTATGAGCGAATATCAAATAAAATTCCAATCAATTTACGACGAAATTATGGCAAACTCAAATATGGAAGAATACCAGGCGGCCACAAAAGAGCTCGACGTCCTGGTGCAATATGTGACGGGCATCATCACGGGCTGCGCGCAGGGAGAAGATGCTGCGAGTTATGAGCCGAAGGCTGCTGGCTGCGGGGGCGGCGGCTGCGGCGGTTGCAATGGCTGCGGGTAAGTCATTACAGAAAGAAGGCATAAATGATGAAGAGCATCATTTCGGATGTCATGAATTTCCCGAACGGCGATGAACCCATGCGGTTCACTGCTTGCTTCGTCTCCATGCTCATGCGCGCGGAGGGAATCGCCGGTTCGAAGATGCATCAGGCGCTGTATGATCTGTACATGGCCGTAACCGGCTTCGGCTTTTTGCAGGCTGATCTTTCCTGCGATGCGTACGCGCAGGAATACTGGAATCAAACTTCGAATGTCATACTCAGGGGATTCGACTGGTACATCGGCTTCGCGATGGATTACGCCGGGTACGATTTTGAGGAATTGATTTTTCCCAGCGAACAAAAGAAAGACGCGGCCTTCGCTAAAATAAAATCTTCCATTGATCGGGATATTCCGGTGCTGGCGTTGTTCGGAAGAGTATATCAATGGGTTCTGATCACAGGATACGATGAGAGCGGTACGTTGTATGGCCTTAATGGCTCCTCCGTTTGGGGCAAACCGGAAGCGGAACCGGCGGGCTATGACGAAAACGGCCTGTTTTTCATGCCCGACTGGTACGAGCAAACGGGGCACGCGTTTGTGTTGGGAGCGAAGAAGGAGCCCGCCGTAACCATGCAGGATGCCTGCAAACGCGGGAAGCGCATCATGGAACACATGAAAGAGATCAAGTTCTAAAGGGGTTAGGGGATTACGGGGATGGAGAGAGAAAATTTAACGCCTATGATGCGGCAGTACTGGGAAGTGAAAGAGCAGCACCCGGGTGCTGTTTTGCTATACCGCCTGGGCGACTTTTACGAGATGTTCTTCGACGATGCCGTACTCGTTTCCCGGGAGCTGGACCTAGTGCTCACCGGGCGGGACTGCGGCCTGCCCGAGCGCGCGCCCATGTGCGGCGTGCCGTATCACAGCGCGGACGGCTACATCGCGCGCCTCGTTGCCAAGGGTTACAAAATCGCCATCTGCGAGCAGATGGAGGATCCCGCCGCCGCCAAGGGCCTTGTACGGCGGGAGGTCGTGCGAGTCATCACCCCCGGCACGGTGATCGAAAGCGAAATGCTGGCGGAAGACCGCAATAATTATCTGGCCAGCGTTTGCCTGGAACACGACGGCGCGGGGCTTTGCTTTTGCGATGTATCCACGGGCGCCGCGGAAATTACGGAGCTTCGCCCGCCGGATGTGATAGGCAAGCTTGTCAACGAGCTGGCGAAATACTTGCCGACGGAAGTGCTGCTCTGTCCCAACGCGTCTTCCGAACCAAAATTGCGTGATTATTTCAGGCAGCGGGGCGGCAACGCGCTGCTCCAGCCCTGCACAATCGAAGACTTTATTTCCGACGAAGTACACCGGTATTTCACGAAGGAGTACATAGAGGAGCTAGAATTGGCAAGCGAGCCGCTTGCGATGAGAGCGCTGGGCGCGGCGCTTGGATATCTGAAGGAAGCGCAGAAAAGCGAGCGCAGCTCCATCCGTTCCATCGAAAGCTACAGCGAGCGGCAGTTTATGAAGCTGGATGTTTCCTCCCGGCGGAACCTGGAGCTTTGCGAGACAATTCGGGACAGGGAAAAACGCGGGAGCCTGCTTTGGGTGCTGGATAAAACCCGTTCGGCCATGGGCCGCCGCCTGCTTCGCAGTTGGCTGGAGCGCCCGTTGCTGCATTTGCCGCGTATTACGCGACGCCAATCGGCCGTACAGGAACTGCTGGAATGTACCGATACGCGCCTGGATTTACTGGAGGCTCTTTCTGAACTCCACGACATGGAGCGGCTCATGAGCCGGGTGGTGTACCAAACGGCCAACGCCCGGGAACTCAGGGCGGTGCTGGCCTCCCTGCGCTTGCTGCCGGCCATCAAACATGCGTTGAAAGAAGCGCGGTGCGATTATCTCAGGCAGCTGCGAAGCGAAATTGATCCCCTGGAAGACATGTGCGCGCTGATTGATGGCGTCATCGTGGACGAACCGCCGTTTTCTGTCAGGGAGGGTGGATTGATTCGTGATAATTATTGTCAAGAATTGGACGAGCTGCGTGAACTCGAGCGCGACGGCAAGGGCTACCTCGCGAACATACAGCTGCGGGAACAGGAACAGACGGGCATCAAAAAGCTGAAGGTGGGCTACAACCGGGTGTTCGGCTACTATCTCGAGGTCAGCAATTCCTACCGGGAGCTGGTGCCGGAGCACTACGTGCGCAAGCAAACCCTGGCCAACTGCGAGCGGTACATCACCCAGGAGCTCAAGGAGCTGGAAGCCAAGGTGCTCAGCGCCGCCGAGCGCATTGTGAAACTGGAATTTGAGATTTTTTCCCAGGTGCGGGAGGAGCTGGCGGCGAATTATATCCGCGTGCGGCGCAGCGCCGGGGCCGCGGCGCAGTTGGATGTGTTGTGCTCCTTCGCGGAAGTCGCGAGCTCGAACCAGTATTGCAGGCCCGAAATCACGCCGGCGGGGCCCATTGAAATCATCGAGGGCAGGCACCCTGTGGTGGAAAAAATGCTGGATCTACCCTTTGTGCCCAACAATACGCACCTGGAACATAACGGCTGCCGCTGCATGGTGATCACAGGGCCCAATATGGCCGGTAAATCCACATATATGCGGCAGGTGGCGCTCATCACCCTCATGGCGCAGGTGGGTTCCTTCGTGCCGGCGGAGCGCGCCAGCATCGCCATGACGGACGCGATTTTCACTCGGGTAGGCGCATCGGACGATCTCGCCAGCGGCCAGAGCACCTTCATGGTGGAGATGAACGAGGTCGCCGGGATTCTGAAAAACGCCACGCCTCAGAGTTTGCTTATCTTTGATGAAATCGGGCGGGGCACCTCCACGTTCGACGGCATGAGCATCGCCCGCGCGGTGCTGGAATACGCGGCGAACCCCAAAAAGCTGGGTGCGAAAACCCTCTTCGCCACGCATTACCACGAGCTCACGGAGCTGGAGGGCGCGGTGGAGGGCGTGTGCAACTTCGCGGTTGCTGTCAAAAAACGCGGGGACGAGATCACTTTTTTGCGTCGGATTGTGCGGGGCGCGGCCGACGGCAGCTACGGCGTGGAAGTGGCGAAGCTCGCGGGCGTGCCGGAAAGCGTGATCAGACGGGCAAAAGTGATTCTTCGCGAACTGGAGGAGCAGGAACGCGCCAAGCTTGCTGCGACTGGACAAGCAGCCGTTTTATCAATAGAAGAAGACGACGAGAGCTTTGCGGATATACAGGCGGCGGCGCTTTTGGATGAGCTGGGGTCGATTGACGCCGACACGTTAACGCCAATTGAAGCCCTAACAATGCTGTATGCCTTTGTGAAGAGAGCGAAGGAGATTTGATCATGACAATCGAGAAGATGATTCGCAAACACCTTAGTGGTGAAATGAAAGAAACCGCGCTGGACTTCGCCGCTTACTTAAATGCAAGTGGGTTGGCCCCAAAGCAGTGGTTCAATCAGGATTTCTGGAGAATTTCCTATCAAGACTACTATTTGTGTGGCATACACCTGGACAAGAACAGGTGGCAGTTTTGGTTCTGGTCAGGCGAATATAGCGGCGAGTTCGAGGAAGCGTTTATCAAGGCTGTTCATGAACATGTGGGGCCCTGTGTATCCTGTCACGGGGACAACACTGACATTTGTCCGAAAGGGAAAAAGCAAACGGTCTTTGGAAAAGAATTTGCAAACGCGTGCGTTCAATTCACCGTGCGATTCGAAAATCCTGATGGCAGCACTTTGGAACAAATTAAGAAGTTGATAGAGTATTGGAAAACGGCAGCGCCGAATGATACTTCATGGCATTATCGTGATTGAGTGATAGGAGTTCCCCATGCCCATCCAAGTCCTCCCAAAAAGAATAGCGGACCTCATCGCCGCCGGCGAGGTCGTGGAACGCCCTGCCTCCGTCGTCAAAGAGCTGTGCGAGAACGCCATGGACGCGGGTGCGACAGCTGTCACGGTGGAAATCCGTGGCGGCGGCGTGCGCTATATCCGCGTGACGGACAATGGCTGCGGTATTCCCCGCGCGGAGCTTCCCACGGCGTTTTTGCCCCACGCCACCAGCAAAATCACCAGCGCGGACGATCTTGAGAGCATCCTCACTTTGGGTTTTCGAGGGGAGGCCCTGGCGAGCATTGCCGCCGTGGCGCAGGTGCACATCCTCACGAAAACGGCGGAGGAGGAAATCGGCAGTTCGTTTGAAATATCAGGCGGCGAACCGGGGGAACTCACGGACGCGGGCTGCCCTGTGGGCACAACCATTATTGTACGGGACTTGTTTTTCCATACCCCGGCGCGCATGAAGTTCCTGAAAAAGGATGTGACCGAGGGGAATTACGTGGGCGCCGCCATGGAGCGCTTGGCGCTTTCAAGGCCCGATGTTGCGGTGACATACCTGCGCGAGGGAAAAACGATATTTCAAACGCCCGGCGACGGCGGCCAAGCCGGCGCTATTCGCGCGGTGCTCGGCAAAAGTTTTTATGAGCAGCTGCTCGGCGTGAAGATAATGCACAACGGCGTGGAGGTCACGGGATTCGTCAGTCGGCCAGAGGGCGCCCGGCCCAACCGCAACCAGCAGTATTTTTTCCTCAATGGCCGCTGGATTCGCTGCCCCACGGCCAGCGCTGCCCTTTCCGAGGCATATAAGCACAGCCTGCCCGCCGGGAAATATCCCGCGTGCGTGCTGTATATCGCTCTGCCCGCAGGCCTTGTGGACGTCAATGTGCATCCGGCAAAAACCGAGGTGCGCTTCGCGGACGACAGGCCTGTGTTTTCGGCGGTATATCAAGCCGTGGGCGAAGCCCTGTCAGGAGGCAGGAGTCAGGAATTAGGAGTCAGGAATCAGGAGTTAGGAGTTAGGGAGATACGGGCCATGCCGCAGAGAGCTGAAATATCCAGCGGCTTTGCGCCGGAACCGGAGATGCTCGGCGACGTCACATATGCATTGGCGCCTATTCAGGACGTACCAAAATTAATCATGCAACCGGAAATCAGCGCAGCGCCTGCAATTCCAGAACAATTACGAATTACGAATTACGAATTACGAATTGTTGGCGAAGCCTTTAAGACGTATTATCTCGCGGAAATGGGCGACGAGCTTTTGCTCATCGACAAGCACGCGGCGCATGAGCGCATCCTGTTTGAGCAGCTGAAAGCGGAATATCAGGCGAAACGCCAGATGTTGCTGGAGCCGCTGCCTTTGCGGCTGAGCCGCGAGGAGGCCGCCGCGCTTCTTGAGCACCGGGATTTGCTGGAGCGGGCGGGCTTTGTGATAGATGAATTCGGCGCGGGTACACTGGTACTGCGGGAGTGTCCCATGTTGCTTACGGGTACGGATTTGTGCGGCCAAATGGCGGAAATCGCTGGATATGTATTGGAGCTGCGCGGTGATCTAGCCACGCAGGCTCTGGACTGGATCTTCCACAGCGCGGCGTGCCGCGCGGCCGTGAAGGCGGGCGATCCTTCTTCCCAGTTGGAACGCGAACGCTTTATTGAACAACTGCTTGCCATGCCGGACATCCGCACCTGCCCCCACGGAAGGCCTGTGATGATCAGCATCACAAAAAAGGAGCTGGAAAAGCGCTTTGGAAGATAACAAAATCCCGCTTTTGGTGGTAGCGGGCCCTACGGCCAGCGGAAAAACAGCGTTGGCGATCCAGCTTGCTAAAAAGCTGGACGGCGAAATTGTTTCCGCCGATTCCATGCAGATTTATTGGGGCATGGAAATCGCCACGGCAAAGCCAACCCTAGGGGAGCTCGCCGCCGTGCCGCATCATTTGATTGGCACGGCGGATCCGGCGCGGCGCTTTTCCGTGGCGCAGTACGCGCCCCTGGCCCATGCCGCTATACAGGGTATTCATCAACGTGGGCACTTGCCCATTCTGTGTGGCGGCACGGGCTTGTATATTCAGGCGGTGACGGAGAATTTATGTTATGCTGAAGTGGCTGTTGATGAAAATATCCGGGAAGAATTGCGGCGGCGCAACAGCGAATCGCTCTATGATGAGCTCAAGCGAGTTGACCCGGGCTCCGGGCTGCATCCGGCTGACAGAAAGCGTGTCGTCCGCGCGCTGGAATTATATCATGCCACTGGGATGACGATCTCTGAACAAAACGAGCGCTCGCGCAAACAGCCTTCGCCCTATACCAGCCGCATGATCTTCCTAAACGTCCGGAACCGGCAGTATCTTTATGATCGAATTGACCGCAGGGCGGACCATATGCTCGCCAACGGCTTATTGGAAGAAGCGGCGCAGTGGAGAAAAACAGCAACCGCCACCGCCGCGCAGGCCATTGGCTATAAAGAGTTGGAGCCATATTTTCTTGGGCTATGCGCTTTGGACGAGGCGATCGCGCGCTTAAAGCGGGAAACCCGGCGCTATGCCAAACGGCAGCTTTCCTGGTTGCGAAGGGCTGCGCTGGAATGGAATGAGCGGGAGCCTGGCAGTTGTACTGAATTAACAATTGACAATGAACAATTAACAATACTGGAAGAGCTTCGCTCTTGATTATAAAGCGTAGGCTTCATAATTGTTCATTGTTAATTGTTCATTGTTAATTGGTAAATCACGCGGTCGCGGAACTCACGGAACCCATGCTGCTGCCCGCGATGCCAAGGCTCACGGAAAGCGCCCTGTCAACGCGCTGCATATCCGGTGTTTCCAGGTTGCCCATGCGCTCTTTCAGGCGGCGCTTATCCAGGGTGCGCACCTGCTCGAGCAGCACGATGGAGTCCCTGGCAAGGCCGGAGCCGTCGGCATTGACCTTGATGTGGGTGGGCAGGTCGGTCTTATATTTTTGGCTGGTGATGGCAGCCGCGATGACGGTGGGGCTGAATTTGTTGCCCACGTCGTTCTGTACAATCAGCACCGGCCGAATCCCTCCCTGCTCGGAACCCACGACCGGACTGAGATCCGCGTAAAAAATATCCCCGCGTTTCACTGTCACGTTTATCACTCTCCGTCGTTTTTATGGCAACTTTATTTTTGCCACACTTTCAAGGAAATAATCATGAAGGCGAAAAAGTTCGGAGAAGTTGCCTAGAATCCGGGGCCCCCGCGAAATCCGCAGATTTTGTGGGGTGGTATAGAGAGTCCGCCTTCTTTATCACTATATGACAGACAGGCCGGCAGGGATATAAAAAGATAAGGGACAGGTTATGGCCTGCCCCTTGCGTTTGCTATGCTATTGTGATTCACGGACTGTAAGTGTATAGCAATTCTCTTTCTTCATTATAGAACTTTGCTTCGAGCAGTTCACGCTTCGTGCCATTTTCGTCAACGCCCAATAGGGGTATAATTTCGATGAAAGCATCTTTCCCAGGGAGTCCCGCCGATAAAGGAGTTTCATACGTATGCAGTTCATCATTGGTTCGTAGCGTAAATTTACCGTAACTTGTTTTCCAATGCGCTTGCGAGCCAAAAAAGCGATGCACTTTACACCTGACCATTGGAAATGGTTGTAATGCTCCAATAGGATACGTGAACAACAAACAGAATCAATAGTATGCCAAGGACAGCGCAGAGGAGAGCAAGAATACGTTTTTTCATGACAATCTCCTTAATATAAAAATTATATTCGCACCCGCACCGCATTTGCGTGGGCCGTCAATCCCTCCGCCTCCGCTAATGTAATGACATCCTCCCTTGCTTCTTCCAGCGCCGGCTTGGTATAGTGGATAAACTGCATTTTTTTGATGAAATCATCTACCGAAAGGGGCGAAAAAAACCGCGGAGTGCCGCCGGTGGGGAGCACATGGTTGGTTCCGGCGTAGTAATCGCCAACGGACTCCGGGGTTTCGCTGCCAAGGAACACCGAGCCCGCGTTTTCTACGGCGCCAAGCCATTCCATGGGGTTTTTCACGCAAAGCTCCAGATGCTCCGGCGCGAATTCGTTGGATAACTCAATGGCCTGTTCGATATTCTCGCATAAAAAGGCAGCGCTAAAACTTCTCAGGGACTGCGTCGCGATTTCTTTTCTTGGCAGCGCCGCAAGCTGGCGTTCCAGGGCGGCGAGGGCTTGTTCTAGAACGGCCCGATCCGTACCAATCAAGATTGCGCTGGCGAGGACATCATGCTCCGCCTGGGAAAGCAAATCAGCGGCCAAGTACTCCGGGTTCGCCGTTTGGTCCGCGATAATGAGAATTTCGCTTGGTCCCGCGATCATATCGATGTCCACTACGCCGTAAAGCAATTTCTTCGCGGTGGTCACATAAATGTTGCCCGGGCCTACGATTTTATCCACTTTGGGCACGGTTTCCGTTCCATAGGCCAGCGCCGGAACCGCCGGAGAGCCGCCCATTAGGAACACGCGATCCACGCCGGCGATGCAGGCGGCGGCCAGCATCCTGGGGTCCGCCTTGCCTTGCCATGGCGGCGTGGCCAAAATGATCTCCGGAACACCCGCGATTTTGGCCGGTATGGCGTTCATCAGCACGGAGGAGGGGAGCACCGCAGTACCCCCAGGGGCATAAACCCCAATGCGGTGCAATGGCCGTATGCGCTGGCCGAGCATAACGCCATGCGCGCCGTTGGTGAACCAGCTTTGCCGCAGCTGCCGCTCATGGAACGCCCGGATGTTCGCGCTGGCGTTGCGCAAGGCCGTGATAAATTTAGTATCGCATTGTTCTACAGATGCCTCAATTTGCTCGCGGGAAATCTCGAAGCGCTCCAGATCGGCCTTGTCGAAGCGCAGGACATACTCCCGCACGGCTTCGTCGCCCCGGGCCTTCACATCCGCGATGATTTCCCGCATGATGGCCGCGACTTTCGCGTCAACCTCGCCGCCGCGCGCCTTCAGCTGATCAAAGCGGACCTTTTCGTCAATGCCGTTGCATACTGTGATGGGTAGCATATTTTCTCCTCATAATTGTCTATTATCAATTAATATAACCAGTTTCTTCAACCTATGGTTCATGCCCGAACGCGTCACGGGCTCTGCCGCCATATCCGCAAGCTCCTGGAGCGAAGCCTCGGGATACTCCTCACGCAAAAGCGCTGCTTCTTTTAATAACGGCGGCAAATGCTCTAGCCCCGGATGTTCCCGCAGGATGCGGATGGCCTGTAGCTGTTCCGCTGCCGCGGCGGAACTGCGATCCACGTTGGCCAGTTCGAAATTTACCAGCCGGTTGACATTGTTGCGCATGTCCTTCTCGATCTTGATGTTCACCAAGTCCAGCATCGCGAGCCTTGCGCCCAGCGCCGCGAGGATATCCTCGATATGGGAGCTGCCTTTATAATACGCGATCCAGACGCCGCCGCGCTGGCAGAGCTTCGCCGCGGGCAGGGCGGCCTCCCGCAATACTTCACAAAGCTGGCCCGCGAGACGCCTAAAACCCGCCATGAATTCCAAATGGTAATGCCGCTGCGGCGCCGTAACAGCAGCGCAAGAAAGAAACACCCCCCGCAAAAACGCCGTGCGGCAATGCTCGCAGGAGAAATTTTCCGTCACGATGCGCAGGGAAACCTCGTTTTTCCCATGGCCGAAGCGCTCGAGCACCCGCAGGCGGTCCTCCCCGCGCAGGTTGACCTCCCATTTGCGGCCCGCCTGGGTCAGGCGCGCTGCGGCAAGGGCAACTTCACGCAGCCGCGCGACGGCATATTCCGCGATTTCCCGCCGCTCGGTGCGCAGCGACATCCCGCGGCCGCTGAACTCCCGCCCAAACAGCAGCAAGCCATAGAGCTGCGCTTCCACGCAGCAATCTGGCTGCTGAACGCTCGCGCGCAGCAGCTCCAGTTTCACTTCGGCCGAAAAACTCATCTCTGTTTCCATATATTTATTATATCATGCTTTTTACTGTATTGCAAGCCATGAAAATATATGTTATAATGACAGCGACAAAATTAGTAACAGGAGGGCTACCATGATATCAGTCGGCATGATCAGTAAGTGGCATGTGCACGCGGGAGGATACGCGGACCAGTTGAGAGAGATTCCCGGAGCGAACATCGCCGCCGTATGGGATGAAAACCCCGCGCGGGGCGAAGAATGGGCCAAGGAACTCGGCGTTCCATTTTTCGCGGATTACGAGGCGTTCCTCGCAAGTGATATCAAGGCCATTGTCTGCGATTCCCCCACGATGATGCACACCGCGCTGCTGACAAAAGCGGCGGCGGCGGGCAAGTACATCTTTACCGAAAAACTCCTCGCGACAAGCACGGAAGACGCTTTAAAGATAGCGGAAGCCGTGCGTGAAAATGGCGTCTCATTCACAATTTCGCTGCCGTGCAAGAGCGACCCCACCGTGCAATACGTCAAGCAGCTTGTGCAAGGCGGCAAGCTCGGCAAAGTAACCGGGGCGCGCTTTCGCAGAAGCCACAGCGGCGTGAGCGGCAACTGGCTGCCAAGTTACTGGTTCAACCTGGAGGAATCCGGCGGCGGCGCGCTGATGGACCTTGGCGCCCACCCGGTCTATGTGCTGGCGGAGCTCTTCGGCATGCCAAAGCGCCTGGCCGCCTTGATGACGAACCTCTACGGCACATCTTCCGATGAAAACACCATTGCCCTGGCGGAATTCGAGGGCGGCATGCTCGGCACGATGGAGACGGCCTTCGTGACCGACTGCGTGCCTGACATCCTGGAAGTTTATGGCACGAAGGGCGCGGTATATGTGCGCGGCGACGAGGTGATACAAGCGCTGCGCGCGGACGGAGGCAACCTTGTCCCGGTTCCGGCCGAAGCGCTGCCTGAGGCAAAGCCGTCGCCGCTCGCGCAGTTCATCGCGGCATGCGAGGCCGGCGGCCCAAATCCCGCAGGCTTTGATCTGGAAGACGCTGTCATCATGACCCGCATGATCGAAGCGGCCTATCAATCGGAAGCAAGCGGGAAGACGATTACGTTCTAACAGAAAGGGGGACGCTGCGTTTGTCACTCGTAAAATATGGTATGTGGAGTGCGGTCAAAAGCGATTCGCCTATCATGGGCATTGGATTTAACGACACAACCCCAACACATCCAACCCTCAGGTTCTGGATCAGAGACGACAATGAAGGCAAACCATATGCGCAAGTCAGAGACAGGAAATATGATTATCATTGGACTGAGAATAGTGGGCTTATCATTCTAAAGCCATATTGGCGCGCTGGACGCGAAGGATTTGATATTTTAAATAGCGCTTACAGTGAGCCTGGCCTTCCATTTTGGGACAGCGAACGCGAAGAATTAACGGTATCCTTTTCTCACCAATCTGGCGATTCAACGCTGTGGTTCGATGATATGAAATTTATGTTTGATGAGAATTGGTAGAGGACATTAAGCTTAAAATACTCCGAACACATGAAGAAAGAGGGAATCCAATGGAACTTGACCAAAAAACAGCCGAAGCCATTGACATCACCCAGGAAACCGAATATGTCGGCAAAAGTGAACGGTTCGCCTTTTATCTCAGCGCGTTTTTCCGGGATATGTCCTATTCCATCATGGGCATGTCCAACTATTTTTACACGGATATTCTTGGCCTGACAGGCATTCGTCTGGCCGCCCTGGAGTGGACCAAGCGCATTTGGGACGGATTCAACGACCCGCTTGTGGGGGCGTATTTCGACAAGCGCTCCTATACGAACGAAAAAGCGCGGCCTTTCTTTAAGCTCACGGCCTTCCCTATCGCGATCACACTGCTTTTTATGTTCCTTCCCTTCCGTTTCAGCGCGAACGACGGCTTGAACATGTGGCTGCGCGTGGGCTTTATCCTGCTGTGCTATATCCCCTTCGAGCTCATGCATACCCTCAGCGGCACGTCGTTTATGAGCTATTATAACTCCATTACGCCAAATATCAATGAACGCGGCGGCATCATATCCCGCTCCCGGCTGTTTTCCAACTGCGGCAGCGCTGTTGTCGGCGGGTTGATTCCCATTTTGCTTGGTTTCGTCGACAAGGACGATGTGAAGTCAAAAACCATGATGTACGTGGCCACGGCGGTATTTGTGGCGATTTCATTCCTAATCTTCAATTATTTAATGTACACCCGGGTGAAGGAGCGCACCGTATCCCCGCCGGAGGAGACGCAAACAGTATGGGGCATTGTCCGTAGTATGTTCGAAAATAAAATCTTTTTGGTGATGATCATGTCCGTCGCCATCGGCGGGCTCATCAGCGCGGGCAATACGGGTATGTGGTTTTATGACTACAATCTCGGCAGCACCATCTGGCTTCCCATCATCGGCATCGCGGGCTTCCCGGCGCTGATCCTGGCGTCGTGGCTGAATCCCCGGCTCGTCAAAAAATTCGAAAAGCGCAGCATGGTAATCGCTCTTGGTGCTTTGCAGATACTCCTCAATCTCCTGCACTGGCAGGTGGGGTATGCGTCAAAGATATTCCTGGCTGTTATCGCGTTTCTCAAGGAAATCCCCGGTTCCCTGCGGGGGATGCTCTATTGGTCCATGATTGCCGACACCGTGGACTATGGAGAATGGAAAACCGGCAAGCGCAACGACGGCATGATTTACGCCGCCGAGGGCCTGATGGGTAAGCTTGTGGGAGCCTTTGGCTCCACTTCAACGGCGATTATCATCTGGTACATCAAGTTCCAGCCCAACGCGCCCACCCAAAGCCCGGAAACCCTGGAGGGCCTTTTCGCCGTGCCGCTGGTTATCGGCATGGTCAGCACGGCGGCTTCGTTGATTCCCTACTTCTTCTATTCCCTTGACCGCAAAAAGCATGCGAAGATGATCGAAGAAATCAAGGCCCGCAAGGAGGCCGGGGAGGTTGTTATATGACGTTGGAGCAGGCGATCGACATCCGCCGTTCGCGGCGCAAGTATATCCCAAAACCACTGGAACCATTCATTGCGGAGAAATTACGAGCGCTTGCCGAGGAATATAGCAAGGCCGGAAATATCAGGATTGAACTGGTATTGAACAATGGCGGCGCCTTCCGCGGCCTGCGCAAGAGCTATGGCATGTTCTCCGGCGTGGAGCATTACGCGGGATTTGTCGCCAATAAAAATGATGTGGAGGCCATCGAACGCCTGGGGTATTACGGCGAGCTTTTTATGCTCCACGCAGTCGCGCTGGGGCTCGGTACCTGCTGGGTGGGCGGCAGCTTTGATCGTAAGGACTGCCCGTTTGCGCTTTCCGGCGATGAAATGGTTATGTGTACGATCACCCTTGGCTACACCCAAGAACAAAACAGCATGCGCGAGCGGCTCATTTATGGTATCACCCATCGCAAAACGAAGAGCGCCGAGGAAATGACGCAAGCGGACGCCCCCGCGCCAAACTGGTTTATGGCGGGCATGCGGGCCGTGCAAAAAGCGCCCTCCGCGGTCAACAGGCAGCCTGTGGTGTTCTCATATATCGGCGGCAAGGTGAAAGCGGCGATACCGGACATCAAAAACACCGGCGCCGTCTTGGATTTGGGCATTGCCAAGCTGCATTTCGAGCTGGGCGCTGGCGGGGGTATCTGGAGGTTTGGCAATGGTGGGGAATATAATCGGCTGTGCTGCGGTTGATTAGTTGTATTTCCTGTCATATAGCAGCGCGGCGTTGAGCACAACCAGAATGGAGCCTCCGTTGTGTACCAGCGCCCCGGTAACGGGCCCCAGCAACGCCAATGTGGCAAGCACAATCGCCGCGAAGTTAATTGCCATGGAAAGGGAGATGTTGAACTTAATCAGCCGGACCGTGCCGTTGGACAGGCGCTTGAGGTAGGGGATTTTAGAAATGTCGTCGCCCATGAGCGCGATGTCGGCGGCTTCCACCGCGATGTCGCTGCCCATGCCGCCCATGGCCACGCCAACGTCCGCGGTCTTGAGGGCGGGCGCGTCGTTCACCCCGTCGCCGATCATGCACACGCTGCGGCCCTGCTGTCGCAACGCCTGTATGGTTTCCACCTTCTGCGCGGGAAGCAGTTCGGCGTACACGCTTTCGCTCGCGATTCCGGCCTGTGCGGCGATCTCGTTGGCGACTTGCCGGTTGTCCCCGGTGAGCATGGTAACCTGAACACCCATCTCCTGCAATCGGCTGACAGTGCTAAGGCCGGAGGCCTTCGGCTGGTCCTTCACGGTGATTTTGCCGGCGTAAGTGCCGTCTACGGTCACGGTTCCGCCACGGCCGATGACGACTCGTTTGCCATCGACCGTTCCCTCCACGCCAACGCCGGGGGTGGCGAGGAAGTCTTGCACATCAAGGTATTCGCCGTCATAATGCGCTACAATCGCTTTCGCGATGGGATGCTCCGAGTAACGCTCCAGCGACGCGGCCAGTTGTAAAATATTACCGTCCACTTCGCTGACATATAAATTGCCGTGAGTGAGGGTGCCGGTTTTGTCAAAAGCGACGCAGTCCACACGGCCCATAAGCTCCAAGGCGTCGCCGGATTTGATGATGACGCCGTGTTTCGTGGCCTGCCCGATGGCCGCCATGATGGAAGTTGGCGTCGCCAGGGCCAGTGCGCAGGGGCAGAATACCACCAGCACCGTCACCGCCCGCGTGATATCCCGGGTGGCCAGATACGTGATGACGGCGATCAAAAGGGCCAAGGGCACCAGCCACGATGCCCATTTGTCCACGATGCGCTGCATGGGGGCCTTGTTGCGCTCAGCCTCTTTCACCATTCGAATCAGCTTTTGCAGGGAGGAGTCCTCGCCGACCTTTGTCGCTGTGATGTCAATCGAGCCGAAGCGGTTGATCGTGCCGCAGAATACGCT
>Ga0123356_10003886_pt1 | contig 15559 bp, 14 predicted proteins | sample TergutEmb28metaG_2_FD_92546 | JGI IMG/M metagenome (GOLD analysis project Ga0123356, IMG submission 92546) | Embiratermes neotenicus P3 segment gut microbial communities from Petit-Saut dam, French Guiana - Emb289 P3 | ecosystem: Host-associated > Arthropoda: Insects > Digestive system > Gut ... | reverse complement strand
GGGATATTATTGCGAAGGAGTTTCGCGATTGTGTTCTCAATACAATCAAGCGGCTCGACAATGCAGAAACCAATAGACCTTTTCATGCGGCACTTCTATCTGATGAAGCTTTATTTTGGAGCAGATTCGAGCGCTCTTTTTCTACGAGTTTTGGTCAGCGAGTTATTGAAGAAATATCAAAAGTTGTTGCAATAGCAGGCGGTGCATCTGATGCGTGTAGGCAGAAAGAAACGCTCGTTGTACTTGATAAAGCTGTTGACAACGCGATTGTTGCAAATATTGTAAAATTAAGAGCTGCAAGCAAGCAAAAATGGGGAGAAGCGGTTAATGAGCTATCGCGTGTATATCAAAGAAACGAGTTTGTTGAACACAGAATAATATCTGATTTATGGTGGTTTAAAGATGATATAAACCATTACATGAGCATTAAGACCGTTAAACCAAATATTGATCAAACTGCTGTTGCTAAACAGGATTTATTGAGATTAACAATGGCAGATCCTTCTTGCAAAGCATACTTTGGACTTTACTATAACCCTTACGGTGAGGAACGCTCATCGTATGCACATAGCCCACCCATGGGGATTTTTGATTTTCACAATGATAGTTCTGTCCTAATTGGACGAGATTATTGGGACACACTTGGAGGTGTCGGGTGCTATGATATTGTTCTTGAAATAGCGCGAGAAGTTGGTGCAGAAATGCGTGAGATTGTTGAAAATCTAAGATAATAATAGCGTCCGTTCTGCAGGTTGAACGGACGCTACTTTATTATGAAGTAAATAATGAGAGTTGCTGTGAATTATCAGAACTCATAACTGTCTTCCGGATCTGTTGCTCCCAAGATACATCATCTGTATTTTTATATCGAGAGTACGGAAATCCTGCATACTTTGATGTGTTTTCACCTTCCATGTGTGCGATTATCGCTGTTGCTATTGCTTTGCCAAGTGCTATTGGTACAGCATTACCAATTTGCTTATATTGGTCGATAATCGACCCACATATCTCCCATGACGATGGAAATTCTTGAATTAGCTTATACTCCTGAACGCTTAAAGGTCTGTCTTCTGTAGGGTGACAAAGGTCTGTTGCCGGCATTGCGGGATGGGTTACGAGAGTTGGTGATGGGCGGCTTAATGATACACGGCGGTAAAATCCTGTTTTACCACCTCCGAGGTGATATGATGCCCCCATAGCTTCTTTTTGTATATCTGGAGGCAAGTGTTTCCAATACTGTCCTTCTTTTAGCATACGATAATACTTTAATCTTGCTTCCGGAAATATAACGTGTTGATGCTCAACGTCATTAGGCAGATGTGACAACGCTTCCGAAAGAGTTCTCCATTTCGGCAGATTAAACATATCGCTTTCAGAATGTGTTGGCGATAAGTAGGGAACTTTATCATCACCGTGATAAGCAATCATAACTACCCGCTCTCTTATTTGCGGTGCTCCATAATTAGCTGCATTATATAGTTCAAATGCTACAGTGTAACCTGCGGTTCTCAGTTTTTCAAGTATATACAATAATGCTCCACCTTTTATTGGTTCGTTATAATCCTTAGCATTTTGATTATTCGAGTACGGGAACGCTGATGATAATAGCCCTCGCACATTTTCAATAACCACGTAGGTAGGTAGTATCTCCGTGACTAAGTCAATGTATTTTAAGAACACATTACCTCTACTATCATCAAATCCTTTGCGATTGCCTGCTGATGAAAAGGCTTGGCATGGTGGTCCACCAAAAATAACATCAACCTTACGTCCGCGCGGAACGCCTGCATACTTTAATATCTCATTTACAGTGTAGTTGTTGATATCGCCTATAAGAGCCATTTGCGGACGGTTTTTGTCTATTGTTAATCTGCATGCCTTATCAAACTCGCAAGCGAGTAAAGCTGAAATCCCACCTTGCTCCATTCCTATATCAAGCCCCATTGCACCGGAAAAAAAGCTTAACGCAACAATATCCGGTAAGCCAGTTGTTGTTCTAGGGTGATCATCAGGTTCAATTAATATGTTATAGTCTTTTATATATTTATCAACAGCGTCTTGTTGAATTATCCATTGCTTTCCAACCATTTCAGCTTTAATCTCTCCCCTGCGAAGTACAGAACGGATATGTTGGTCAGTAACTTTAAGTTGTCGTGCTACATCGTTCACTGATAACATTTGGTATGCCTCCTTTTCGCACGCGAATATTATTATATACCCTCATTATACACGCAAAGAGCATTTTTAACAACACCTTTTTTACACAAAAGCTATAAGGCTTATATTTTATTCGCGTTATAAAAGAAAAAATGCTATACCTTACTTTTATGTCTTGTACATTTATCCAATGCTATTTTGTGCAAATGCTCTCAACAAATCAGAACTAGGATGCGATGCTAAAGAAACTAATTTATTTGCTAAAACAACTGGGAATGTTTAAGTCTTTTTGCTCTACTCACCAAAACACCATTGATATTATAGATGGTGTGTGGGGATTATTTGATTAGTTAGTTATTAAATCATGCAAAAAGCGGTATACCTTTATTTTGGTATCACCGCTTTTTCTGCAAGGTTGAAATCTTATTATTTTACTAAAAATCGTGTAAGAAACGTGTACGCTTGTTTCTTGTTACGCAAAAACCGTTGCAATTACTCGGTTTTTAGGGGATATGGTGGGCCTTCACGGACTCGAACCGCGGACCGACCGGTTATGAGCCGGTTGCTCTAACCAACTGAGCTAAAGGCCCCTATTTTAGATAAATAGGCTTGCCGATTGTAACATAGTGCAGGTAAAAAAGCAATACAGAATATGAAACACAGCAGATATTTATAAATCCCATGGAAAATTATACTAATCGTTGAAGTATTCCTTTTTTAGTTTTGTAAGTGTTGCGAATGCTTCCTGGAATTCAAAATCCTCCATTTGTTTGATTAATTCCTCGCAGCCCGGTATCAGTATCAGCTCGTCAACATGTGACAGACACTCAGGGTTGCTGTCATCCAGTAGAGCTTCGACTACACCAAATATCCTATGGATGTTTGAAATATCCATTTTTACATCTGATATATTTTGAGCTGCATCTTCTTGTGTCAACGGCTCAAGTTCGGCTATTGCATCGTTTAGTTCGAGCTCGAGCAGCTTTAGCTGCTTGCTTGTGGCGTTATTTTTATTATTCTTTAAGTTCTCTTCTACTGCTTCGGCAGCATTTTGCAGCATTGTTTTATTTAACTGTCCCGCATTGCTTTTTAGGGTGTGCACAAGCCTGTGTGCTTTTGTGATATCTCCGGTGTCAATTGCGTTTTGAATTTCTATATATCTGTTCCTATTATTCTTTACAAAATGACTTATAAGTTTAATCCGTAGCTTATCATCCGCCTGTTCACTTTTATATACATTTTCTATTTTTAAAGCTTCAGGTTCAAGAAACTTAAGCAGGCATCGCCATAACTCCTGAGATTTAAACGGCTTTCCGACTATATCCTTCATGCCGACTTCATTGTAAATCTCTCTGTCATTAGCCATAACATTTGCCGTCATTGCAACAATTGGTGTTTTTACACCTAAAGCAACAATTTTTGCCGCCGCTTCAAGTCCGTCCATTACGGGCATATGGATATCCATAAGAATTAGGTCAAATTGCTTTTCATTATTATCCAGACGATTCTTGACAATTTCCAGACCAACCTTACCATTTTTTGCAATATTTGTATCAAGTCCCACTCTTGAAAGATGTTCGCTTATAACCTGTTGGTTCATTACATTATCTTCAAATACTAAAACCTCACCACTGAACATGGGCTTTTTAATTTCCTTATATCCCATACTTGCGTCATTGTCTGTATCTGTATCAATATCGTAAGCGGGGAATGTAATATTAAAGCTGAACTTACTGCCTACGCCTAATGTACTTTCAACATGCAGTGAACCACCCATCATTTCAATAATGTTTTTTGTTATTGCAAGACCAAGCCCACTGCCGCCGTACTTGCGTGTTGTTCCTGTTTCCGCTTGAGAGAATGGGTCAAAAATAACTTCTACCTGCTCAGGTGTCATTCCTATGCCGCTATCTTTCACTTCAAATGTAATAGTTACATCATCGTCAGTTTTATCTGTAATAACCGCATGTATCTTTACCATTCCGCTGTTTGTAAATTTAACTGCGTTGGATAAAAGATTTACAATTACCTGTCGGAGTCGCAGCGGGTCACCGTATAATCCTTTTCCTACCGAAGGCTCAGCGTAAAAATATAGCTTTAAACCTTTTTCCAATGCTTTTGGCAGGATAACTATGCGGCAGGAAGCAAATATCTCACCTAAATCAAACGGAATACTCTCCAGTTCCATTTTTCCTGATTCAATTTTTGATATATCTAAAATGTCATTGATAATTTGCAACAGCCATTCTGAGTTTTCGAGTATCTTTGTCAGGTATTCCTTTGTTCTAAACGGGATATTATCATCCATTGCAAGCTCTGAAAATCCTACAATGCTGTTCATAGGTGTTCTTATTTCATGGCTCATATTTGCGAGGAAATCGGATTTTGAACGGCTTGCTGATTCTGCTTTTTCTGCAGCTTCCTGAAGTGCTACTGAGTTTTCGTTGAGACGCTTCCATGTTTCTTGTGTTTCTCGTGCCAAATCACCGATTTCATCGTTTCTGTCCGCTCCGTAAATTGCTTCTATGTTTTTATCGGATTCTGAGACACTATGCGTAAACTCTTCCAAGGGCTTAAACAGCATTCTTTTTATTACGACAGAGTTTAATATTGCGTACACTATGAATGCCAGAACTACAACGACTATTGGAGGTAGAATTCTTGTTACATCAAACAATGCGTTGGCGTTAAAGAATGTGATAATAAGCCAGTTTGTATCAGGTACAGGTGCAATTGACAAGTATCTGTAGTCGCCCTCAGAGAGTCTGGCTACTTCCGGTGTTGTGCGTCCCGAGAAAACTTGCGGGTCTCTCTGATATTTATTTATAGTTGAGATTAGTGCATCATCCGAGGTTATGGAGAGAATGTGATTAGCCGGTTCATTATTATTGCTTAAGAGGTCAGATTTTGCTCTTGTACTGTCAAGCTTTATTATACCTCTTTGGTCTATTACAAATCCTTTAACGCTTTTAATATCATAATGTCCGAATAAATCATCAAAAATCTCATCATAATTTAGTGCAGAACAAAATACCCCTACGGTTTTACCGTCTTTAACTACCTTATGATTTATCCATAAACGACTCGAGTTTGCTTCCGGGCTTGTGTCTATATTTAATGTAAAGTCAAAAAATGAACCAACCGTGTCAAAAAACCATCTGTCATTAGGATTATCGGAGCTTAGAACACTCACAGGTGCAAGGGTGTCAATCTGTGTGTTTCTTTCTATTGAATATTCGTTAAGTGAGCTCATCGTTGCGAAGTTTAGTCTGCCTGAGTGTAGCAAATCTGCAAAAAGCACCATTTCATTAAAGGCTTTTTCTTTCTTTTCCGTATTCTCTTCATCCGAGAACCACTCGACTATATCCGCAGATTGCGACATATGCTGGACAAGTGACAGCTCCTTGCTTAAATGTGCCTGCAATATATCCACCGATTCAACCGTATAAAAACGTACATAATCGATTGATGCACTTTCAACAAAGCTAAAAACCATAATACCTGAAACCACAATAGTGATTATCAGAATTACAGCTATAAAAATAACGTCGGTATTTCTGAACCGTGAGGCGAGTCTGCCTCTTTTTATTTTCTTTCCTTCCGAAGAATCAGTTTGTGCGGTGTTGAACATATTTAATCTCCAGCGAATGAAATAATATTTAGTTAATCAGATTATTTTCTCTTAAAAACTCTTCTGCAACATCTCTCGGCTCGAGTCCAAGGACATCAACCTTGTAGTTTAAGCTTCGCATTACATCATCTGACATTATACCGACGAGCTTATTTACTTCGTCTACTATTTCCGGATGCATTTGTGCAATTTCATCACGAATAATCGGTACGGCTTGGTACGGCGGGAAGAATTGTTTGTCGTCTTCCAGAACAACAAGACTATGCTCAAGCAGCATTCCGTCTGTGGAGAACGCTTCAATTACTTGTACATCATCTTCAGCGATTGCATAGTAACGTACATTCCCGTTCAGAACAACCTCTGCTCTAAAGCTCATGTCATAGCGTATTTTCATGGTCGGTATGCCGTCACTTCTGTTGAGGATTTCATTTCCTCCGCCGAAAATCAGGTCTGATGATATCTTTGCCAAATCAGAAATTGTACGAAGGTTAAACTCTGCTGCTGTATCTGCTCTGACTACTATTGCATAGGTATTATTGAACCCAAGTCTGTCGAGCATGAGAATGCCGTAATCTTCCATCAATGCTCTTTTCGTTATCTCAAATATCACATCACCGCTTGCTGCTTCACTATAATCAGAATGACTATCGTAATATTTCAAGTGGTTTGCATAGATTGTTCCCGTATAATCAATGTAAATATCCAATGTATCCGCAAGCATTCCCGCAAATATCATACCAGACCCTAAGTCAACCTTAAGAGTAACTTCAATATCTGTGTTATTTTCTATCAGCAGTGCCAGAATGTTACCTAAAATATGTTGCTCAGTATAATCCTTTGCACCAACAACAACATTTCCTTTTGCTCCCGAACATCCTGCAAGCACAGTGAATAGTAGTATTATTGCAATAGCTATCCATAGTTTTCGCATAAATTCCCCCCGTATTATTCCGATATTATATCAAAATAAATCCTAATATACAAAACCTATTGCTGCTGCAACCGAGAGTAGAATAACTGAAGCAATAAGCAAGGGGAGCGAATACTTAAACATAAACTTTAAATAGTGATTAAACGGCACATTAAACAGTTCTGCCGTACCAAGATTTGTCGGTCCCGGATAAAGCAGGTTTGTGAAGTTGATTCCTATTGTGAATGCACTGACCAGAATAACGCCGCCTCCGACTTCACCTATTGCCTGTCCCATGAATAAAGCTGCAACAACTGCTCCTAAAATAGGCATTGAGATTCCTGCTGCACCGCTTGTTGATTGAATTGCCAGACCTATTAGCAGGTATGCCAGTATTGTAAACGGTGCAAATGTCCATAGCGGAACCTGGTGCAAAGCATTTGAAATCCAGTAAACCAGTGTGACCGACATACCTTCAGATGAGCTTCCCATTACGATAGCAATACCGCGTGCAATTGCAAGTACTAATACAACGCTTAATAGGTCTTTCGCTCCGTCCATAAAATCCTTAAGAAAGTCATCAATTTTGATACGGTTTATAATCATTAATATAAATGAGCCTATAAGAAATAAAACTGAAAACTCATCAAAGCCCCATGTGCCAAGAGGTGTAACATTGGCTGCACCAAAAATGCTCCCGATGATTGGGACCTTTGCCAGAGCTGTAAAAGGTGCATTAATAATATTGCCTAAGGTTTCTCCGCCGATATCTCCCCACGGAACATAACCAATAATTAATGTAAGTATCATTAATATAAAAAGTATTGTCGACGCCATACGTCTGGGTGTCATTTCCGGTGTTTCCATAGCTTTGCCGCTTGCACTTGTCCTGACACCTTCAACCCCGTATAATGCTGATTTTTCCGGATTTTCTTTAACCTTTGCTCCGTATTTCATAAGCATAATCGCAGATATAATGTATAAAACCACAAATATAACTATACGCAGGACTATGCCGGAGCCCATGGTCATATCCGGATTACCGATTGCGGAAACTGCTGCACCTGTTGCAAACGGATTTACTACAGAAGCCATATTACCTACCGTGGCTCCGATGAATAATACGGAAAACCCCATCATTACATCATATCCTGCAAGAACAAACATCGGCACGACAACAAGAGAGAACGCAAGTATTTCTTCCCAAAAGCCGAACACCGTTCCCATTAGTGCACAAACAAGAGTCATTAGTGCAATGAGTACGTTTCCTTTAAGCTTTTTCAACATTCTGCCGATACCCGCTTCAAGTCCGCCTGTTGCAGTCATGACGTTTAGAAAACCGCCTGCTATAAGAAGTGCGATTCCTACAGCACTGGCACTTTGGAAGCCTAGAATGGGAGCCATTAAAACATCCCAAATGCCGCTCGGCTGCGGTCCTGCGTTATATAAAATAACTCCGTCGCTATCAAATTTTGCATTATATACAACTTCCCCTGTTTCTGCGTCGTGTACGGATACAGGGATAAAATACGTGAGTGCTACAACGAATAACAGTGCAATAAATACAATTACAAAGGCACTTGGCATTTTAAACGGTTTCTTTTCCTTTATTGTCTTCTCTTTCAAGTTTTTTATTACCTTTCAAATTCTGTCAGCTTCTGTGTCTAAGAAGCTTCTGTGTCTCGTCAGTTTCTGTACAAATGCCCGGTCAGTATTATTCTATTGCCAAAATTTCAAATGCTCTTGCATAAATTTCAATTGCTTTTTTCATATCTGCTGTTGAAACACATTCATTTGCCTGATGCTCTGTTTTGGGTGCTCCGGGCATTAGTGCTCCAAATGCAATTATGTTATCCATGCTGCGTGCAAAAGTCGCTCCGCCTGTAGAAATCGGCTCGGATTTTTTGTCACCGGTCACATCCTGATATGCCTGCATAAGTGATTTAACGAGTGGTGTGTTTACATCGATGTACAATGACCGCAGGTAATCGAATTGTTCAACCTTTATTCCGTATGCTTTTCCTGCTTCTTCCAATGCTTTGTCAACTTTCTCTTTTTCGTATGTTACGGGAACGCGAATATCTATACCGATGGTTTGCTTTCCGGGTTTAAAATCGACCAACCCCACGTTAAGCTTTAATTTCCCCGACATTGAGTCAGATACTTCACCAAATATGTTCTCGCCAAAGCAGTTGTTTGCTTTTTCGGTAAGGAACCTAAGCATACTGCCTGTTTCTCCTGATTTTATAAGTGCTTCCGCTAAGTTTAAAATGGCATTTTCGCCTTCCTCCGGCACCATCGCGTGAGCAGCTTTTCCTTTTGCTACAAGTCTGTCTCCGACTTTGTCATATCTGTAGTTTAGTTTGTCCATTATTGCGGCTATTTCGTCTGCATATGGAATGCTTGCTTTATCTGCAACTGCATTGAATGCTGTGCCGCCGTTGAAGTCTGGTGCTTTTTCATCATTTGCAATCAGGTTATATTCAACCAAGCCTTTTTCAGCATAGAGAAGCGGAAAGTCCGCATCGGGCGTAAATCCATAGGTTGGGTGCTCTTCTTTTTCGATGTACTTTTTAACTCCACGCCATAGTGATTCTTCATCCGTACAGAAAATGAATCTTATTCGCTTATTTGGTTTTGCTCCCTTATCAAGCAATATCTTAAGTGCATACATTGCGGCGAGCATAGGCCCTTTATCGTCTATGACTCCACGTCCGTAAAGAAACCCGTCCTTTTCTGTGAGCTCAAACGGCGGAGTATTCCATGCCTCTATATCATCGGCGGGCACAACGTCTAAATGCCCAAGCACTCCCAACATCTCACTGCCTTCGCCAACCTCCGCATAACCATAGTACCCGTCCGGGTCTATCGTTGTTTTTAATCCCATTTCCTTTGCCAGTTGCATTGCTGTCTCCAGCTCAATTTGCACCCCTTCGCCAAAAGGGGCGTTTTTTGATGTCGGAGCATTTTTGCTGTTTACTGATATAAGCTTTGCCAAATCGTTTTTATATTGCGGGAAATATAACTCAACTGCTGTCTTCACATCGAACTTTTGCATTATCTCTATCTCCGTTATCATAATTTTGAATAAGTTTCATACATTATACCGCCTTAATCTTGCAAAGGCAATTAATTAAAGCTCGGCTCCACATTTGTGGGAATAATGCAGATATATGTTTTTCCGATTCCGAAATCAAATCCGGTTCCATCTTTTAAAGTGTAAATAAACGGGTATGATTTATCGACTCTCATCCAGTTTATTTCAACATATTTACCACCGCTGATAAAATATCCTTCTCCTCTGCCGGTTGTTTCTATTTCAAGCCTACCGGATTCATCGCCTCGTATTCCTGATACGGATGTTTTGAGGATTATGATATTTGCAAACTCGGGGCGTTTGTTGTTATTTGCATCAAGAAAGTCTGTGTCGGACTGGCGTGCGTGATAAGCTCTTAGTGCCGGGTTGTAGGTGAAGGTTGTTGTTTTTGCGCTTGAGAATTTGACAACAACACCTTCGGCATTTGAGCCGTTTTGCGGAGTTCCGTCTTCGACAAAATGAAGTGTATGCATATGGTCTTCTTTATACATCAGCCTGAAATCGTACTCCGGCAGCCATTGCATAACCCGCTCACCTGTGATGACAACACTGTGTAAATGGTCAATTCTTCGCCCGGGGATTCTGCTTCTGTCTCTAAAGAATATTTCTCTGTGCGGTCCTTCAACTTCGTTTAGAAAAGGAATTCCAAGTGCCCTGACTTCCTCTTGTGCTCTCGGGCTGCGTCCCGCTGCGACAAGAATCGCGTCATAGCTATCTGCCAATTGTACTGTGTAGTGGCGTGCACTTCTGATGCTTCCGGCTTTTTCAACCTCTGATATGTCCTGAAACAGAGCAAGCATTCTTGTTAATCCGCCTTCAACTGGATATTCGTAAACTATCTCTGCTTGCGATACGCCATTCATTGGAAGTGCCTGAGGTAAATTGTTAAGTACCACAGCCAATGGTCGAAGCTTTGTCAGCCCCAAATCCATCGGTTCGCCCGAAAGCGGATTATAGCTCTCAATTCCTGTAATAACCTCTTCCCTGAGGTTATGTGTTGGAGCTGTGGTTGGAGCTTCCGGTGAATCCGTTTGTACAGCAACAGAACCCGACTCACGCCCGGTTCTGCGGTCTGTTGATGTTATACCGTAATGAACAAGTACTGCAAGTAATGCGGAAACCACCATTATTAGTACAATCAGCACTTTCTGTATAACAGGCATTTTTCTTTTTCTATGTCTTTGTCTGCTCATTTTTATACTCCGGTTTTTTTAAGATTATAGCAAAGAGCAGTTGGCTGGATTGTGAGGTGTCGGGCTAGGGGAAGATATAATATGCGGCACAACCAGTCTCTACCTACTCTCCAAACCACTCTACGCTCTTTTTTAGTGCATAGCAAAGCATTTTTTCAAAGGTTTCTCTGGTTATAGCTTCTTTTGTATAAGCACCGGGGGCAACATCCTTTGATGAAAGTATGCTTCCTCCTGAGTGACGTTTCTCAGGATTTGCTTTTCCTAACCCGGTAATTTCTTTAAACTTTTCATAGAGCTTTTTTCTTTCGCTTTCGCTTGTTTCGTATTCTGTATACATATTTGGTTCTATTTTAATTAACTCAGCTCTCAAAGAAACTCCAAAATAAGCACTATAACCGCCAGTGATTCCCTCGGATGAAGCAAAATTTTCAAAGAATTTTTCAAAATTATCTGTAGTGAATTTTAAGTATGTACCACTGTACATACGTTCCTTTGAATACTTAACACCGGGTGTGTTTTTAACGAACTCTTGAAACCATTTACTGATTTCATTAAGTTTATTTCCATCTGTAAAACCTGCCGATGCTCCGGGTGTGAATGCTTTGGTTGAGGGTATATGAGTTTGTGGTGGAGGTATTGGTGCAGATGACGCAGTCGGTACAGCAGGTTCAGATGCTGTTGAAGTAATTGCTGCAAGGTTGTTCTTTATTACCATTGTCAAAGAATCAAACTCTTTATCATCAGGATAAGCATCCAGCCAATGCAGATTTGAAAGATAGTACTCAAGAGATTCACGCATTTGTACATTTTCAATTCGATATGGTATAACTGTTTTTTCATACCTAAACGCACTTTCAATTTCTTTTGACACAGGTCTTGAAACATTAGAGTGACTTGAATAAATCAGTAGAAATAATTTGCTTCCTTTAATTCCTTTAATCAACTCTTCAGCATATTCAAAACCCGGAGTAACATCTCTTGGAGCAATCCAACATTTTATGTTTTTACTTTCCAATGAATGACAAATTGCATCAGCAGCTTGTTTGTCTTTTGATGAGTGACTGATAAACACATCGTGTGAGCTAATGCTTCTACCTATTGTGCTTTTCGGTTCATCATTTATTAGCTTTGGTGGCGTGCTTACAGGTGCCTGCACAGAAGTTTGTACAGGTGCTTCGGCAGGATTGGCTTCGGATGGTTTAGCCGCCATAAAGTCAGGCTGAAACCCTATGTATTTTCGTCCGCTGTATTCCTGCTCGGCAAGAGCACCCTTTGCTTTATACGGTTTTCCTGTTTTTTTAGAGATTGCTTCAAACTCGATTATTTCACCATTGAGTAAAGCTATGCATTGCACATCGGAAAAGCTTACACCGCTCCACTCGCGTTTAAAGCTTACTTCCTTGCCTGTGACCTTCCATAATCCGCTGAATCTTTCCGGTTTATTTTCTCTGTTTTCGGATATTGCTTCAGACTCATTTTTATTCTCTGTAAAGGACCATGACATATTTTTTCCTCCTTTAGTATTTAAGAGAGATAATACTCTATATTGTCTCTGTCTTTTTGCTTTTCTGCTTCTGATATTTCGTTGAATGGTTTGAGTAGGTTGTGTTTTTTCATTGTGTCATCACGCTCTGGTGAGTATGTCCAGTTATTTATGTAGTGGAAACGGTTCCATCTGATTTTTTCAAGATTGGCAAGTTCTTCCAGGGGGGGTGGATTTATGTAATTGCGTATAACTGCTCCGTAATCAACAGCGGATATGTTTGAGCGTTTTTTGAAGCCTGACAAATTTTCCCACGGTCCAAGACTCGGATACTTAGTGCTGTACATTTTGTGCAGTTTTTTTGCGTCATCAAGCAGCGACTCTTTGAGAACAATATCACGTGTTGCCATCTCTTCAACTGTGCCGAATGCTTCAATTGTTGTCGTGTCACTATTAAAGCATGTTAATCTTTCCGGGCTATCCATATAGACATGGATTTTTGAACACTGTGCGTATGATAATATTATACTTAGGTTAATCAAGTCATCATTATAGTCGGTGCAGAAAATAACACGGTCAAAGCTTTCTTCTTTCATAAAGTCTGTTTGCCAGTCATCTTCATGATAGATAATTTTATCCATATCAATTTTTGACATTTCCGTATGCAATCCTCTGAAACACGTGCTGTCACCCCAGATATGATATTCAATCTTTTGGTCAAGTGAAAATAAGTTCACCTGTAACGCACATGTTAAAATCTCTTGTCCAAGTGCTTCGAATCCGATTATTGCTACTTTTTCATTGCTTATTATCGGATATTTTCTCCAATACACTCTTGCACAATTTTCTGCAATACTGAATGCAGTTATATTATCACCGGATAAACAATGAGGTATAACTTTGTCAAGCTTAATAGTAATTCGTGTTTTTTCTAACTGCTGTGTGTTTGCAATTAAAAATGATAAATTTTCTTCGTCCGTGTCGAATAAAAGAACTTGTTCCTTGGCACCGTGTATTACCTTGCCTGTGGATGCTATGCCGTGTCTACCGAGGTCCTTGAGTAAATGCAAAGCAAATGGCGAAGATCCGTATACAGCGCAACTTTTTGGACTGAAACATTTGCAATAGTTTATTAGTGCTGTTCCCGTTGTGCGTATGGCTAACAGAAGTCCGCTGGCAACAACCAAAAGTGCTGACCATCGAGCAAGGTCTACCAATGGATTTAAATCATAGGTATCTACATTTGCTACATACAGCCTTATTGCAGAGTAAGCAGCCCAAGAGATGCTGTAGTCATGAACCGGTAAGTAACCAAAAAAACCTATAAAAAAGGGTAGTATAAAAATAATCGAACCGATTATTTTTTGTAGAGTTTTTTTATTCATCACAAAGTCCTTCTGTATCGTTTGCTGATTTCCGCTGATTATAGCATACTTCTGCAGAAAATGGAATTAATAGAATCTTTTACTCGTTCCCTTTTGTCAAGTGTGCAACCTGTTTCTCCCAGTTTTACTGAGGGTTTTGTTTTTCCGTGGTAGTCGCTGCCACAGGTTATGATTAAATTGTATTGCTTTGCTTTTTCGTAAAAGTATCGAATATCCTAAAAGCAAATATAATAAACAGGTCGGAGGTTGCTTATGAGCTAAAGTGTATTAACATTATCAGCAAGCTCTGGGAGTTGACCATTTCCTGCATAAACAGCAATGACCCGGAACTATTAAAAAGTAAAGGGAATCGAAAGTATGAAATGCGAGCTAAAGAAATTCTGTCATACATTCACGAGAATTTCTCTGAAAGCATAACGGTAGACAAGCTCTCAAAACACGTAAACATCAGTCGCACAGAATGTTTCCGCAGCTTTAAGCAGTTTACAAATAAAAAGCCCGTTGAATATATCAACGAGTATCGTCTTTACAGAGCAGCAAAAATGTTGATGGAATCAGGACTTTCTATAACCGAAATCGCCTTAAGATGCGGCTTTAATAACTCAGCGTATTTCGGAAAACAATTCAAAAGAGCCTATGGAGTCTCTCCCGGTAATTATAGGCAGGTAAAATCATGACAAAAAAGCCTGATTTCTCAGGCTTTTTTGCAATAGATATTAATTGAATCTCGTAAGAACTCTGTACAACCGGGTGCAAGCTTGTCATAGTTTGCGCGGAAACGTTCGTCAGCGACGTACATTTCACCTAACCCAATGTGGTATTCTTTACTGTAATTAGGATAGAAAACGCACAACCATTGTCGGTGCAAGTCGCAGGCTTTTTGTGCTAACTCTCCTGCAGGGTCACCCGTGTCAAAGGCTGCTTTTAAAGTTTCTTCCAGAGTGAGACGAAGCTGTTCGCTTTTTTCATATTGCTCTTTTGTCAGTCCCTTTAAGTTTGCATTTGATTCATCAATAGCCTTATTTCCATACTTTTCACGAATCTCTGACCCGTATTGCTGTTCGTTCTTCTCAATGAGCGATTGCTTAAATCCCTCAAATTTTTCTTTGTCAGTCATTTGAATCTCTCCCTTCATAGCGGATATAGACTTTGATGCACTCCTCGTCCCAATTGTCATATAACTTTTGGGACGACTTGCGATTTATTGATTTCACTTTCCAGATTTTCTATTACATTCATCAACTCGCTAAATGATGGATACTCTCCAAAAAACATTTCAATCATGCGTAAATTAAAGGTTCATTATATAGGAACATGCTGTATTCCTCGTCTGTCAGTTCGTCAGATGTTATCCCACGTTCAATGCAATATCTTGACATCGCACGGTAGTCTGCCTCAACTATTAACGGCTCTCCGGGGACATATCTAACATAACCACCTGCTTCTTCGGCAAGTTCATCAAGTGTTTGTTCTTTAATAATATTATCGCACATCCAAATCACCTTCCAAAGTATATTTTTCAAGTAGCTTTTGTGCCCTTTCCTCAACTATTTCCATTCTATACACATGAATTCTAGCCATAAACTCATGCCACCTGCACCTGCGAATAAATCAATTATTTTATACATCCTTACTTCCTCCATGTGTCCTGCTCATTAGAATGTTTTCAAACTCATCCCACCAAAAATTCCCTGAATCTATCC
>Ga0123356_10003885_pt1 | contig 15560 bp, 14 predicted proteins | sample TergutEmb28metaG_2_FD_92546 | JGI IMG/M metagenome (GOLD analysis project Ga0123356, IMG submission 92546) | Embiratermes neotenicus P3 segment gut microbial communities from Petit-Saut dam, French Guiana - Emb289 P3 | ecosystem: Host-associated > Arthropoda: Insects > Digestive system > Gut ... | reverse complement strand
GCTCACACAAAGGCCTCCGATTGGTCAGAAAACCGCGTCGACAACGGCTTTTTACCATGACGAGGCCTTTCGTGTCTTCAAAAACGTGAATTATCCGGGTTAAGAACAAAGTCGGGCTTGGTTTCCCGGTTAGCGTCGAAAGTGGAGATTGCTCCATGAAACGCAAGGTCGTCCATCGTGCGCAAGTCGTCCTCCGGTAATTGTTTATCCACGTCGGTCTGGGCGGCCCGGAGCCTTTCCAGAATTCCTTCTCGTGTGATCCCGATGCCCACCAGACCGCTCACCAGGTCGTGAAGGCTGAGCAGCCGGTCATACATCCGAAAACGCCGGGCAAGAACCGCATTGACCCAAACCGGATCGCCCGCGCTGGACCCGTCTTTGAATATGACGGCGCGCACCTCCGCCCGAACCTTGCTTTCCGAGCCCTTGAAAGAAGAGAGACCCAAAGTTACGGATGCCCCAGGCGGGATTGCATCCTCGGTTTGATTGATATAGACGTCAAAGTAGGTGCGGCCCTCCATCCCCAACGACGGGAACTCCACCATAATGAACGCAGTGATCGGAAGCTCCGAGTCGTTGGTGAGTTGGACGAAGGGCGTCCCTTCCTTCCCCATTACGATGCTTTGGTGGTACATCGGCGAACCGGCGAGAGCGTCCTGCCCTGCGAGGCACAGCACGATTATCGCGAGCAGACGGCGCAGAGTGAGCATCCAGTTTGTGGGCATGTTCCATTCCTTTCTGGCAAACCCATCGAACGTGGGCTCCTGTTCGAGCCTTCAAACGGGCTACCATCCGCCTCACCTCATCGTTGGGTGAGGGTGTGCGCATCCGGCAGCAATGTGGCGAAGATTATGGTCAGCTCCGGCCCCTATTTGGAGGCGCTCCAAACTCATTTCGCAGGCGCGTCAAAGCTAAGCTAAGCTAGGAACTCATCGAAGAATAGGGCCGAGTGCGAAGAGCACTCGCCATTGGATGGCGACCACGACGGCGATCCGCGGTGCTCCTGCATTGGCAGGTTGCGGAAAACCAGGTTTAAACTTAGAACAAACAGAGGAAAGAGCAAGCGAGTTTGGAGTGCATCTTGGCCCTACGCAGGCCGGACCGCGCTTCCTACCCATTTTGCATCAGCGTCAACGCGGTGGACGAGGGCCTGCCGTGCCTGAGCGCGCAGGCCACAGTGAAGTGGCGCCCAACTGATCACTCGCAACCTCCGCGGTAAGGCGACGATCAGGCCATCGTTTGAGGTTCGGACGTTGAATAGCCGAGTCTCATCCTCGTTGCCTCCGGTGAATATCGGCTACTTCCACCAGCCGCTCTCGCCACCCAAGGTGAATCGAAGCCCAGTGCGGACTGTGAACGGCAGCGCGGGAAATCCGAAAACGGCAGCATAGCGTTGGCTGAACAAGTTTTCAATGCTCGTGTATACGGCAACGTATGGTTTCACAGCATACGCCGCACTCAAATCGAACTTCTGATACGCGACCGCCAGGTTCCGGTTGGGCAGCAGCATCGTATTCCCGTAGTTCTCATCAGTCAGAAACGTGCTGTCATCGCGCCGTCCAACCAGATAACCGGTAAGAGCGCCGTTGAGCTTCTTATGGTTATAGAACAGAGCCAGGCTGCCGGAATGTGGGGCAATGCGAAACGGCCTGGCCCCTTCGAGAGGTGCGAACGCGCCAATCGGAATGGTGGGAAACTGCGGGTTGAAAGAAGGGTTGCCGAACGCTTTTGTCACAAGTCCGTCGGTGTATGTATATTCCCACTGGAAAAGGAACCCGTGGCCGAGATCCATCTTGTACTCCACCTCGGCCCCTTTTGTGCGCTGCGACGTCGCATTCACGTACGCTCCGCCGTCCGGGGTGCTGTTGGCCAGCGCAGCCGGCACACCAATAGAAATCAATTCACCAGGACTCAGAAACGAAATCAAGTCGTAGAAATTGTTGTAATAGAGAGTAGCTCCCAGCAGGGCACGGCCGTTCCAGAGTCTTTGGTCCACGCCGAAATCGAAAGTTCGACTGCGTTCAGGCCCAATCGGCTGAACGTTGAATTGCGAAACCTGCTGCGGGGTGAGAAGGTTAGTCAGTGCAGACGCCTGCTGCAGTGTACTTGCCTCTTTGATTCCATCGCCGAAGTTGAATTTCAGTTTTGTTTCGCCAAACAGCCCGGTATTGGACGGTTTGTGCAGGTAGTATGCCAGCGATACGCGAGGAGTCGCCGCGAATCCAAAGAACGAATTGTGTTCCAACCCAGCGCCGAAGGTTGCAAACAGTCGGTGACCAATACTGCCATGGCCTTCCATCGATCCACTGTAGTTATCCCGGATAAAACCTTCACCGTCTTCGTGCTCGTAACGGAAGCCGAAAATTCCAGTCCAGTCTTTGAAAAAGTTGTAGTCAGATTGGGCGTATACGGAACGCCGCGCCTCGTAGTCGGGAAAAACCATCGGGTAGTTCCCGTCAAAATCCAGAATGGCCTGACCGGTTACGCTGTAACCATTGGCGCCGTGAATGGTGACCACGTTCCCCAGATAGTTGAACCCGGTACCGACTCCAAAGAAAAACGGATCAGGAAACGGCTGACCGGTTGGGAAAGGCGTCTCATACAGCGAACCGAATTGAGCGAAAGAAAACTGAGCCGAATTGTGCCAGCGATCCGTCGTTTGATCCTGTGCGGACCCACTAACGTAGGTATTGTGGTTTGTCTGCCAGGATTGATCGGCAATCCCGAAGAGGTCCAACCCGTTCGGGGACCCCACGCCGGTCGCGATGTGGCGAACCGTAGCGCGAATTCCTGTCGTGGCATTCCACTGGTATCCGACGTTGGCACTCAGCGCCGCGTTGTGAAAATAGCTATTGGCAAAGCTGCCGTCTGTGTCGAAACGCGAAAACTCCGAACGATAGTCGAACCCGTGAACCGCGCCCCCGAACGAGCCAGCATTGCGGTAGGTGCCGAAATTCCCGGCGTCGCCGGAATATTGGAAGGCCGGAATCAGGGTGGTTCCACGCGCTGAGGTAACGTTCACAACGCCACTGAGGGCATCGCTGCCGTAGAGAACGCTGTTGGAACCCCGCAGGACCTCCAGATTCCCCACGCCCGTGTTGGAGAGCTGTGCGAAATCAAAATTGCCGCCGATGTCGTTGACCGGAATGCCATCCACCATAATTTTGTTGAAGTCGGAGTTTCCGCCGCGAATGTAAAGGGACGTGAGACCACCACGCTGACTGGCCTGGACAATCTGTGCCCCGGGCATCAATCGAAGATTTTCCAGGACGTCTAATTTGTTTAGCGTTTGCATCTGCCCGTCGTCAATCACTGAAACGGACGCACCCACCTGCGTGTCCGGAACTGGAGTGCCTGTTGCGGAGACCACCACTTGCTCTGTTATCGAGCTGATCGACAGCGTAACCAGCGGCAGCTCAGTGGTTTTCCCTCGAGCGACAAAGATCGAGGCCAGCGTCTGCGTCGCAAATCCTGATGACTCGACGTGAACGTCGTAACGTCCTGCATCGGGAACCGCAAGTTCGAAGCTACCCTGCGAGTCAGATTTGACCTGTACGATTTCTTTCCCATTCTGAAGAAGCGTTATTTTTGCATCCGGTACAACACGCCCGACGGGATCGGCAATTCTACCTCGAAGATTACTCAGCAGTTGCGCATAACAGAGGGGGAGACTGAGAGCAAGCAGCAGCGTTATAAATGCCGGCGCCCCAACTGCGTTCCCAAGAGCAGAGTACATCTGTCCTCCTTCGCCCTAGAAAGAGCGGACATGTTTAGTGGAACCGGTCTCCTGACTCGCGGGGTGCTGTCATCCGGTTGCGCCTTCCCACCCCTTTTCAGGAGCAGTGGCGTAGTGCAACCGGCAAAATCCCGCTTACAGTTGCTGGGCAGTGGCGGATTCTCACCGCGCTTCCCGAGCATTCCACTAGCATTGGTTTAGTACAACTTTGGCCGATAACCCAACATCAGCTTCTTCCCAAATTCATCGGACAGAATCCGTGACCGTTGCCGCAAGAGCCTGTCTTCGCAGCAAAGCGCCGGTCCGGAAACCCGTTTTGATCGCCTTCAAAAGAACTCAATTTGGGTCTTGCTCGATGACTACCGAAATCGTCACCGACCTTCCTTCGAGGTCGTTTCGTGTCAGAGGTGAACCCTGTCGGTCTTCTGGCTTGCGGCTCATCGGAACGAAGCTGCCTTCCCAGCGCTTATGCGCTAGTGGCTAATCTGCTTCTCTCCTCACCGCTTACAGTGGCGGGACCGCGCCGGAGTTTCACCGGCTTCCCTATGCAACACAGAGTCTCAAACTTTATACGAGAGACCTAAGAAACCGTCAAGGCCGGCAATCACAGGGGGGCTCGTCCCCTGGTTGTTGTGTCCCCCTACCCGCGAAAGGAGTGAGACCAAATCAAAGCCGTTACCCATTTGGCGTGGATCGACGCCGCGAGTCGTCTCGCGGGCATCAAGAGCGTACGATCATCCACGAATCCTCTCGTGTATGCTGGCGCATGCGCCAGCGGCGTTCGTCCACCGGTCGGCAAAATACTCGAGGGCTGCTGCTCCGGCTTCGGTGTCCTGAGCAGCTTCTACAAGAACACAAGAACCTCTGAGGAGGCACCGCGGAAGGAGATTACTTCCACTTCATCCCGGCGATGCACCGATTTATCGATCAGGCCGACCCTTGACGATGCACATGCGTTCCACCTGCCGTCGGATCTTTTCGTTTTTCATGTGAATGATCGATCCCCCGGCTGTGGCTTACCCGTGCGTGCAAGCGCTTCCACAATCGAAGGCCGTACCTCCAATTCTTTCGAGTCTTTGCTCCGTCTCGTTCCGACGACGGGACCGCCCATCGGCGCGAACCCCGCGTTGGCGATGCGTCGAACTCATGAGGGGCGGGTCCTTCTCACACACGCTCCCGCACAAGCCAAATCAGATATGGGCCGCCGAGAAGCGCCAGGATGACTCCCGCCGGCACTTCGGCGGGTGCAAGGATCACACGTCCAAGCGCATCGCAAATCGCCAGCAGCGTCCCCCCTAGCAAGAAGGCGCACGGCATCAGAATGCGATGATCGGAACTGATGCGTCCGCGCACCAGGTGAGGAACAATCAGTCCGACAAAGCCGATAGGGCCGGTGAGCGCGATCGCGCCGGCCGTGAGCACGGAGCCAGATACATAGCCTTCTATGAGTAGGGAATGTACACGCACACCGCGCGAAGCCGCCCACTGCTCCTCGACGGCCATCAGGTTCCAATCCTTGGCTTGGGCCATCACAACCGCCGACACGATGACCACCATTGTCGCGAACACCGCGAGGGAGCCGTAGCCGGTTGCGTCCACGCTGCCGATCAGCCATCGCGAGATCGAAAACGACCGAGCCACGCCTGCGAGGCTGTACAGCAAGAGAATCAGGGAGCCGCAGACGCTGTTTACGGCAACGCCGGTCAGCAGCAAACCGAAGGCCGAGATTCGTCGTTGCCTGGCGGCGACACCCATTACCATCACGAGCACAGCCGCTGCACCAACCAAAGCTCCGATCCATGTCGCCGGTATTCCCCAAAGAACGCTCCAGCCAAACGAGATCATGATCACAGCGCCGAGCGAAGCTCCAGTAGAAACACCGAGTGTGTACGGCGTCGCAAGCGCATCGCGCAACATGGCTTGAAATAATGCGCCTGCCAGCGACAATGCTCCGCCTGCAAACAGCGCCAACAGCGTGCGTGTCACGCGCAGCTGCAGAAAGATATAAGAGTCGAGGGATCCGAAGCGCAATGTATCGCGCAGGTGCAGCGGGCCGGGTCCAACCCAGGGCAGTACCAGCGCAGCGAGGCAAAATACGACAAGACAGAAGAGGACTTTCCTTTGCGCTTCGCTCCGAACCGTGGTCATCGATACCAGACCCAGGCCTTGCCATCCGGCGTGTCTCCCAATTGCAGTCGATTCGAAAAAAAGCCTAGCCAATCGGAAGAGCGGCGTGCATCGCTGGTGGAACGGTCCGCGACCAGTTTCTGTTTCGCCAAAACCAACAAACGGGAGCAGTACGAGAGCGCGAGGTTGAGGTCGTGAGTTACTGCGATACACAGCTTCCCGCTGCGTGCTTCTTCCGCGAGCAAGTCGAAGCAACGCAACTGCTGCTCAATGTCCAGGAAAACCGACGGTTCATCCATCAGACACACGCTGCCGTTCTGCGCCAGGGACGCCGCCAGCAAAACCCGCTGTCGTTCTCCTCCACTGAGTGTGAAGACACGCCGCGAACGATATTCCCAGCAAGACGTGCGTTGCATGGCCGCATGGGCTGCTGCCATATCGGCCGGAGAATCAAACCAGGCCTCGCCATGCGGGTAACGGCCCATCAAGACTAACTGTTCTACGGTAAAGGGCAGATCGGCGCGTACCGACTGGGGCAAGTGTGCGACCCGTCGGGCTCGTTCAGCCGGTCGCCAGTCGCTTGCGGGTTTTCCATCGATCGCGATCATGCCGGATGTTGGTTCGCGCAATCCTGCGATGGTGTCCAGCAGAGTGCTTTTTCCCGCTCCGTTTGCGCCGAGCAGCGCAATGAACTCTCCCGCGTTGGCCTCAAACGACACTTCGCTGAAGACGGGCCGTCCCGGATAGAAGAACGAAACCTTGTCGAGTTCGAGGAGAGCGCTCATTCCGGCTTTTTCCCCTGCAGAATCGAAAACAGAGTTTCTGCGGCTTCCGTTATACGCGGGCCCGGAACTACGAATGCCGTCGAGGTAAGGCAATAAACGCGTCCGTTTTGCACCGCAGATAAATTGGGAACGGCATTCCAGAGCGCCCGATTTTCTGCGGCTTTGCGTTGCCGCTCTGCCGGCGAGTCGCCCATGTCACCCATGTCGATGAGGACGTCCGGGTGCTCGCGCAAGATCGTCTCTAAGCTGATATGCGGATACGGTTGGGTTGACTCTTGTGCGATTATGTTGATGCCGCCAGCCACCTCAATCAACTCGTTGAGAAAATTGTCCTGCCCCACAGCGATGATGTTGGACAGCGTCCCCGGGTCCCGCCCGATGACGAAAATCACCCTCGGCTTCTTTTTTCCTGCCATTTGCGTGCGTATATGGTCAAGACGGGAACGCATCGTGGCGACAAGCTTGTCCGCCCGTTCTTTCGCGCCCGCAGCCTCGCCAATCTCCCGGATTTCCGAGTACGCGTCTGTCAGGCCACCCTGATCCACTTCGGCGTACGGAATGTGCAAGGCGGCCAATCGGTTCGTAAGATCGTTTGGCAACTTGTTCACGATCACCAAATCGGGCTTCAGCCGCGCAATCCGCTCCGCATCAGGACGGAGGAAGGTCCCGACCTTGGGCAGATCCTTCACTTGTGGAGGGTACTCGCAATAGTTTGAAACTCCCACGACGCGTGGGCCTAAGCCTAATGCGAAAAGTGCTTCAGTAATACTGGGGGAAGTCGAAACAATGCGCTGAGGTTCCGCTTGCGCGCTGATTGCTGCGAGAAGGAAAAGGAGAACGAGCCTGAGGAATGTTGGGTAAAACCCGCGCCCTCGCGTGCGACCGAATTTCATAAGTGCTGTCTCTCCAGAACCATTGCGGCCGACAGCACGTGCGATCCAAAGCGCCAGTCAAAAACCGAAGAATGGAGCTCGAGTTTGGCGCTGCTTCCGGATCTCCGCAGAAGTTTGCCGTTTCGTCTCAGGCAGGTTTCCTGGCTTGGAGGTGGCAACTTGTCGCCGATCGCTTCCCCTTCCCCGGCTGCCGAGTGGGACAACGAAGCGTTCTTTCCTCGCTTACAGTGGCGGGACCGCGCCGGCTTTACACCGGCTTCCCCTTTCAGGCCTTCCGGCCACCTGAGAACAGTTCTTTATATCACAAGGAAACGTGGCGCCCTTCGCAGCCGTTTATGACGTACGGATGTTTGTCCTCGGCGAATTTCGCACTCGCCGGAACCGTAGCAAGGTGCACCTTCACGGCCCCGTCAATGTTATCCCCAAGCCATCCAAAGAAGAATCGGAAGACCGTCCACAGGACCATCTGCATTTCCCGTGCAGCGACACGGAACTTGCAGATCCGTGTTACTGGGAATCCGGCCGGGACCTCGAGTCAGTGGTCAACTCGAGGACTCCGCCTTCGGATGAACCGAGAGCGCGCAGCCCGGTCTGGTTTCGGAATGGGTTTATTGTTCCTGCCGAGAGCGTCGGCAAGCGCTTCAAGCAGCCGATCGTTTTCGGCGTCAGTGCGAATTGCGGTTCGCAAATGCCCATCCGCCAGCCCCTCGTAGTTAGCGCAGTTACGCAGCACGATGTGGTGCACGCGGACCAGTTGTTCCCAGCTTTGCTGGCAATCGACCGATCCGGGAAAGCGCAGGAGAAGAAAATTGGCGGCAGATGGATAAACGTGGAGGCCGAGTGTTTCGAGTCCGGTGTGCAGACGGCTCCGCCGCTTGTCATTGAGAACGATGGTACATCGACAGTAGGCTTCATCCTCAACCGCAACGCGAGTTGCCAAAGAGGCCAGCATGGTGATCGCCCAGGGTGCGAGGGCATCCTGAATCTGCTTCGCCAGTCCGGCGTTCGCGAGTACGTAGGCAACGCGGAGTCCCGCCATACCAAAAAACTTGGTCACCGAACGAAAGATAATCAGATTCGGAAATTGATCGATCTCACCTGCAAGAGACGTTTCTTTGTGGTAGTCGATGAAGGCTTCATCAATCAGGACCGAGACATTCCGCCGACTTGCCCTTTCGACAAAGCGAACCAGCGTCTCGGGTGGACACAGCGTCCCCGAGGGGTTCTGAGGGTTGGCAATAAGAACGCCATTGTATGAACCGGAGAGAAGGTGATCAACGTCGTAGGTGAAGCCAGAACCGGTTGCAGGCGCCAAGGGGATCATTCCGACTCGGGAGCGCTCCAGGGTCTTGCGGTACTCGACAAAGGCAGGCACCGGAACGAGACAACTCCGAATCGGCAGGACACGAAGCACAGCATCAAGCAATGGAACAAATCCATTCGCCGCAACGACATTCTCGGGTTGAACGCAGGCATATCGGGCCAATGACTGTCGTAGCTCCTTTTCTTCAAGGTCCGGATAACTGGCGAGAGCCGATGGGTTGTCGAGCGATTCGCGCAGGCAGGTGAGGACACTGGCTGGCGGGCCCTCAGGGTTGAGGTTGGCACTGAAATCGAGCAGCCTCGCGGCGGGAATCCCGAATCGTTCTGCGATCTGCCGCAGTTGGCCGCCATGGGGCGGCGGGAAACCGGTCATGAAGTTCTCCCCGAATAAAAAAGTGCGCCCAACAGGATTCCAGCTCCCAGCCCCAACAAGGTGACCACGGATACAATACGCACGGCTTTGCGGGCATCTTCGGGCCGTGGGGCGCGGAGCTCCTCGCCGATCGGCTCGGCGGGAACAAATTCTCCGCCATACCAGTTGCCTCCGCCGAGTCGCACGCCCAGAGCTCCTGCCATCGCGCTTTCCGGCTGACCGGCATTGGGACTGTTGTGGCGACCTCCATCCCTGAGCCAGACCTTGCAGGCGCTACGTGGGTGTGTCTCACGGGTCCATGAAGATGCTGCTACCGTCGCCATTGCCGTCAGGCGAGCCGGGACGAAGTTAGCGGCGTCATCGAGGCGGGCAGCAATTTTGCCGAAGTAGAAGTAGCGATCATCGGCATGACCAATCATGGAGTCGAGCGTATTGACGGCTTTGTAGGCCATCGCAAGCGGAACCCCGCCAAGCGCCATATAGAAAATCGGGGCCATCACGCCATCCGACGCGCTCTCTGCCAGGGTCTCGATCAAAGCGCGGCAGATTTCGGTAACGTCAAGTCGCTTGGTCTCCCGTCCAACAATCCTCGCAAGCCGGTGGCGTGCCATCGCTACATCGCCGGAATCGAGGGCTGTCAAAACCGAGCACGCTTCCTCTTGCAGATTCCGGGAGGCAAGGCAGGTCCAGCCAAGCACGACCTCGGTCAACCAGCCCCAAACCATCGAGCATCGATAGGCCCTTACGATTGTTTGGCGCGTCACGAAATAGCTTGTGGCCACGACGGTTGTGGTGAGAAGCGCCCCCGCAAGCAGTGCGCTCTTGTCGCTCTCGTCCGGTTGCCTCAGGAGCGTTTCGCCTTTGGCGATGGCCCATCCCATGAGCCGGACTGGATGGGGGAGCCATTCGGGATCGCCAGCGGCCTTGTCCGCGAGATACACCGCCGGAAGCAGAAAGGGCCCGTTCATCGGGCGTGCTCTGCGGTTTCTTGCCTCGGGCCGGACCGATACGGGAGTCCGACCCATTCGAAGATAGTCGGCATATCGAGTGATTGGCTGACAACGCGCGCCAGCCGATCGATTGATTCCCGCCGCTTCGATTCCCAGTTGTTCAGCGAGGCGGCCGGAGTGAGATGACGGAATGCACGAGCTGCTCGGATAAAGGCATGGCGAAAGTCGTCTCCGTCGAACAGACCATGGAGGTAGGTGCCGAAAATTCGAGAGTCGGGACTGACACAGCCATCGGTCACCGATTCGCTCTGTCCCTCCGCTTTGCGCACCAGGCAGGAAAAGGGCTGCGCTTGATCGAGATAGGATGTCTCACCCACATGGATCTCGTATCCGCGCAAGGCAATGTCACCGATCAGCTCGCCGAAAATCGATCCGACCGCAAGTCGTCCTTCGCCGTTGATTGTGATCTTCGACGGCTGCATGGTCGTCTGGATCGGCAGCAGACTGAGACCCTGGACCGAGGCCATACTCTCGACTCCGGCCGGATCGAGGATCATTTGTCCCAGCATCTGCATGCCGCCGCAGACGCCGGCGACGAGACCTGTCCTGGCGTGACCGACGACCACCGTGTCCAACCCTTTGGTTCCCATCCAGCGCAGATCGTCCACCGTCTGCTTGCTGCCCGGCAGGATCACGACGTCGGCCTCCCGCAGTTGCGCGGCGTCATGGCAAAACCGAACTACAACCGCAGGCTCCGAGCGGAGAGCATCAAAATCCGTAAAGTTTGAAAGGGAAGGGAATGCAATTACCGCCACACGCAGCGGTCTGTCGGCGGTGGCGTTGAACCACCGGGAATCACGCAGCGAATCGCGAGCAGGTAATCCCAGGCTGTCCTCTTCATCCAACGCGAGGCGATCGATATAGGGAACGACTCCGAGGCACGGTTTTTCGAGCCGTTCTTCCATCATGCGAAGACCGGGAAGAAGCAGCGAAGCGTCGCCCCGAAATTTATTGATGACGAAGCCGCGAATGCGCGCCTTCTCTTCGGGGTCGAGTAGTTCCACCGTTCCAAGCAGCGACGCAAAAACACCTCCGCGATCAATATCCCCCACCAGCACACAGGCTGCGTCCGCCATCTCTGCCATCCGCATGTTCACGATATCGTGTTGTTTCAAATTGATTTCGGCGGGTGAGCCTGCGCCCTCAAGAATCATCACGTCGTTCTTGCCGGCGAGTATTCGATAACTCTCACACACAAGAGGCAGCAATTCCTCCACGCGACGCAGATGGTACTCCGAAGCGGACAGACGCCCCCAGATTTTGCCCCGGACGATGACCTGCGATGTCATCTTTCCTGCGGGCTTAAGCAGAATGGGATTCATGTGGACCGACGGCGCAACGCCCGCAGCCTCAGCCTGCAGCGCCTGGGCGCGTCCGATTTCGAGTCCCTCCGCCGTGGCAGCAGAATTCAAAGACATGTTCTGTGACTTAAAAGGCGCGACCCGATAGCCCTGCTGAGCAAAGACGCGGCAGAGCGCCGTGGTCAGGAGAGATTTCCCGGCATGCGAACTGGTGCCCAGAACCATGACTGCGTGAGCGGTCACGACACACCCGCCTCGGAATACCGCTCGTACGAGACAACCTTGTTCAGTTCGACTCGTTTTTCCCACCCGAACCTTTCAAGATCAGGTTCCGGGGCAAACTCTTCGACAAACCCGAGGCAGAGATACGCCACCAGCTTCAAACGCTCCGGAATGCAGAGGATTTCGCGAAGCCTCAGCGGGTCGAGGATGCTGACCCAGCCAACACCCACACCCTCACTCCGTGCGGCGAGCCAAAGATTCTGAATCGCGCAAACCGTCGAGTAAGTTGCGGTCTCAGGCATGGTTTGCCGCCCAAGACCATGCCCACGCTCGCTTCCCAGATCGCAGAGGACACAGAGGTTTTGCGGCGCCTCAAGAATGCCTTCCAATTTGAGATTCGAGTATGTATCCGCTTGCTCGCCCGTATACGCTTCCCTGGCGCGGCAGTTGGCGGCTTCGAAGATCGCGTGAACCGCCTTGCGAACACTGTTTTCACGGATCACGATGAACCGCGATGGCTGCATCAATCCGACAGAAGGGGCGCTGTGGGCGGCGGCAAGCAGACGGCCAAGCAGATCCTCCGGCAGCGGTGTGTTCACAAAGCCCCGGCGAACATCGCGGCGCTCCGCGATCACCCGGTAAATTGCCTCTCGTTCGTGTTTGTTGAATGCCGGATTCTGACTCATCGTGGGTCCTACCATGCCCGTGAAAATTTTGGTCCGGCATGGCTCTCATCGCGGAGACCGCTGCTGACTCCGGCATGATGTTCGATCAGACGGCCGAAGAGCCAAATCACATCGGAAAGACGATTGAGATAAGCGAGAACCTCGGGCTGGACGACGCCACCGCTCTCGACAAAACGAACTACACTCCGTTCGGCGCGACGGCAGACCGTACGCGCCACCTCATACGCCGCCGACTCGGGATGGCCGCCAGGAAGCGACCAGTCGGCAAGAATGTCTTTGGTCGCCTCGATCTTGTGGACGAGATCAGTGAGCTTGTCCACATCCTGGGCGGAGATCTCGGGCGGTTTCTTCTTACTTTCCGCAGGTGTGGCCAGCGCAGACCCTACGCGAAACAGGGTTCTCTGAATGTCTTCAGTCCAGGTCACGATTTCCTTGTTTTGGCAGATGCTGCGGGCAAAGCCGAGATGCGTATTCAGTTCGTCGACCGAGCCGTAAGACTCGACGCGAAGGTCAGCCTTCGAGACGCGAATGCCCCCGGCCAATCCGGTCTGCCCTCCGTCGCCATGCTTGGTTGCAATACTCATAGATTTTCTCCTCGAACGGTGTAGCTCTCCTCTACTGTGATCCGAAGCCTCTTGACGAGAGGAGGGCGGTGGTACTCAATGACAAGCGCGTCATCGAGAAAATCGATCACGCGCGGCGGTATGGATGAGAAAAGCACCTCTTCCGGGAAAAACCAGGAACGAACAGCGCCGATTTGCGCGAATGTCTTCGCTCGCACAATAACTGCCGGAAGACAAAGGACTCCTGCTCGCAGACAGCGGAATGCCCGATGGTAGCCGTCACGCAGAAACCATCGGTCGCGGTAGTGAGCCACCTCGAAAAAGGGACTGCCGGAATGAACTGCAATGGGAATCGAACAGTCGTTCGTGATTCGGAAGTGCAGGTTGGGATTCGTGGAGCAAAGCAGAACCGATTCATCGCTCCGAACCGCATTACAAACCAGATGCCTCGGCTGGCGGAAGCACAGACCCATGAGCTCATCCCAGTTGCAGGTAGCCGACATCGGAGATTCCTGCCCTTCCGAATCGAAAACGATCCGCCGTTGGAAGGCAAGGAGGCGCCGAAGATCGACGACGCCCAGAGACCAATCAAGTCCGGCCATCTCCGGGCGAAGGTCGGCTCGAGCCTCCTGTTCTCTGAATCGCTCCTGCAGTCTGCAATCGCCAAATTCCATGAGAGCTGACCCGGTCTCGAACCGGGCTCTCTTACTTAGAAGAGTGTGAGCGGAATCCGGATTACCGCGACAGGCTGCGGGCCGATACACATGCTGATCGAGTCCCCAGGCCGCGAGTTCCCGCACCCGCATCATTGTTACACTCATGCGAGTCTCCCCGGCCGATAGCGAAAGAACCCGCAGTATGCTTGGGTGCGTTCCCAGGCCTCTTGTTCGTCAAGTCCGCACAGGGAACGCAGCACGACTCGCATGACGCCAGCGTGCGTAACGACTGCGCCGCATCTCTGCGCGGACACAGCGAGTAGAAGGTTTATCTGTGTCAGGACTCTGGATCGGAATGTTTCAAAAGGTTCGCCGCAGGGAGCAGGCAGGTTGGGATAGTCTTCCGACCATTGCTCTGCGTAAGCGCGGTCGCGGGCTTCAATTTCTTTCCAATTCAGGCCCTCCCACTCTCCGAAGTCGATCTCGCGCAGACCTGGAAGCACAACCGGTAAGAGTCCAAATGCTCTCCCGATCGCATCGGCCGTGATGAGCGACCGTGACAGGTCGCTGGCGTAGACAGAATCGATGGATTCGTTCTTGAGTGACTTGAGTAACTCCTCGATCTGACGAAAGCCTCGCACGTTGACCGGAGGGTTCGAGTGCCCGCAGAATCGGCCCGCCAGGTCCGTCTCGGCATGTCGAATGAAGAGCAGCGTATCCATCACACCCACAGTCCGCAGAAATAAACTGCGATTTCGGCCAGTTGGTTTGTCGCACCGAAACAGTCGCCGGTGATGCCGCCGATCCGGCGTTGGTAGTAGAGCGCTGTCACCAGCGTGACGCCCGCACAGACCAGCACCGGAACGAACGCGCGGATACGCAGCAGAGCAAATACGACCACAAAGGTGAGCAGGCTACCGATGAGCAGGTTGCCGAGTGTCGTAAGACGGGCGATTCGCGCCCCCTGCCCATCGAACTGACCGTGAACGTGGTCGCGGTCTTCGTCTCGCGCCGGTGCGAGGTAGAAGCTGAGCGGCAGTGTAGTCCATCGGCTCAGAACGGGAGCGGCGATCAGGTAAGCTCCAACCTGAGTCCGAGGGAGCGAAGCAATGAGGAGAACCCGGGCAAGCAGGCTCAACACGAGTGCTGCCGCGCCATAGGTGCCGATGCGGCTGTCGCGCATGATTCGAAGCACCTGTTCGGGTTCCCAACCACCGCCGAAGCCGTCGGCAGAGTCCGCGAGCCCGTCTTCGTGGAGACAGCCTGTGATGGAGACAAGGTACACCACAATAAGCAGTCCGATGATTGGCAAAGGGAGATGTGGAGCGAGTCCGAAGTATAAGAACACACTCCCCAGACCGATCAGGAATCCCACGATGGGGAAAAACTTGACGGCGCGCGCCAGCGAATCCCGCTCGTAAGGAATAGACGGCACGCGCACGCGCGTGAGGAACTGCACGGCGGTGAGCAGATCGAACCAAGTGCGCCGGATTTGGATCAGCAGATTCACGGGGTGGCTCCGCTCACTCCGGCCGAGCTGAAAGTCGCCATCTGCTGGTAAAGAGCGAGGGCCGATTCGATGACGGGCATCGCGAGGACAGCTCCCGTTCCCTCGCCGAGACGCATTCCGAGAGAAAGAACCGGCGTTAACCGAAGATGGTCGAGGAGTATCTTGTGTCCGGGCTCCTCGGAGCAATGACCTGCAATCAGGTAATCGAGCGCGTTGGGCGCCATTCCAACGGCCAGGGCTGCTGCTGCCGTCGAGATAAAGCCATCCAACACGACTACAAGGCTCTGTTTTGCGCCCGCCAACACCATTCCGGCCATTGCGGCGATCTCGAGTCCTCCAACACAACGCAGGATCTCGATGGCGGGAAGGCTCGCG
>Ga0123356_10003884_pt1 | contig 15561 bp, 12 predicted proteins | sample TergutEmb28metaG_2_FD_92546 | JGI IMG/M metagenome (GOLD analysis project Ga0123356, IMG submission 92546) | Embiratermes neotenicus P3 segment gut microbial communities from Petit-Saut dam, French Guiana - Emb289 P3 | ecosystem: Host-associated > Arthropoda: Insects > Digestive system > Gut ... | reverse complement strand
GCGCAATTACATTTATGCCGATGGAAAGAAAGATGTTGCAGTTATAGAATCACTACTCAAGGGATATCCTCTGGGTTTGATCTATTTTGTCGATGTCACTGATGATAAATTTGAGATATTGGACGGACAACAACGGATCACTTCGATAGGTCGTTTCACAACAGGTAAATTCGCGATCCGTGATGAGAATGACCGAGAACAGTTGTTCAGTTCGTTGCCTGTTGATAAGCAGAAAAAGATTATAGATAGCGACCTCCTCGTTTACCATTGCAAGGGTGAAGAAAGTGAGATCAAGGAATGGTTCAAAACAATAAATATCGCAGGAGTTCCATTGAATGAACAGGAATTGCTCAATTCGATATTTTCAGGAACATTTGTGACGCTGGCCAAGGCTGAGTTCAGCAATTCCAATAATGCCAACACCCAGAAATGGAGTTCATACATCTCCGGCACGGTGAAACGACAGGAATTCATGGCAACGGCATTGCAATGGATCGCCGCGTCACAGAATCTTGGAATAGAGGGATACATGTCGATGCACAGATATGATACGAGCATCAAGGAGTTGAAGACTTATTTCAATGCAGTACTGGACTGGGTGTCAGGTGTATTCCAAGATGTCAAGAAAGAAATGTGTGGGTTGGATTGGGGAAAATTATACGAGGAATATCATGCGAGATCATATGATCCGTCTAAAGTATCTGATTCATTACAAAGACTGTATGACGACACCTACGTTAAAAATAGGCGTGGGATTTTTGAATATATTTTAGGTGGAGAGAAAGATACACGGCTTTTGGATGTCCGTATTTTTGATGATGCAACAAAACAGTTAACATACAAACAACAGACCGATGAAGCAAAAGCAAAAGGATCGTCGAATTGTCCGCATTGTGCAATCGGACATGACGCTGCTAAAAGCAGGATATGGGATCTTAAGGACATGGATGCTGATCATGTAGCCGCATGGAGCAAAGGCGGCCTGACGGACGCAAAAAATTGTCAAATGTTGTGCAAGCCGCATAATAAAGCAAAAGGTAATAGGTGATTGTGTCAGGGGTTTTACCAGCAATAATTCCAAAAGATTTATAACAAGTACGGTATTCGAGGGGAACATGGAACTTAATCTGGTTGAAAGAACAAAGGATTCCGTGACCCTGCGCATCAAAGATGCGAACATGTCCGTTATTACTCCGCTTCTGAGTGAACTCTCGGACGATCCGAATGTTTCTAACGTTCGTTACATGGACGAGCATCCGGAACTTGAGGATCCCATTCTTTTCGTCTCAACCAAAAAGGGAACGCCGGAAGAGGCCATAAAGAAGGCTGCGAATGCAATATCCGAATATTGTTCCGTCCTTAACGTGAAGAAGTGACCATGTATCGCATATGCGGCACTGCGGAATATGATATCGGGATGCGTTTTTATCTGAGTTCGGCTGACGGTACAGGCGGACGTTTGAAATCGGAACCGGAGGACTTCATCGTTCGCGAGATATCAAAACGTCCGGAAGAACGCAAGGACGGAAGATTCATCATCGCCGACGTCACAACAAGGAATTGGGAAACGAATCGTTTGGTAAGGATGTTATCTCGGACAATGGGAATATCCCGGGAAAGAGTAGGTTTCGCAGGTACGAAGGATAAACGTGCTGTGACAACGCAACTGATGTCTTTCGAAGCGCCGGATGATGCAATTCAGAAAGTTATGCTTAAGGACATATCAATAAACGGAGCATACAGATCGTCACGCAACATCCAGATAGGCGACCTCATAGGGAACGAATTCAAAATATCCGTAAAAGAATGCGCAATTCCGGCGAAAGATATACAGCGGTCCATTGATTCGGTGTCCGCGGATATAAAAGCATTAGGCGGTTTTCCCAATTACTTCGGAGTTCAGCGTTTCGGAACGACAAGACCGATAACGCATCTGGTCGGCGAGAACATAATACGCGGTAATTTCAGAAAAGCGGTTGATATCTACTTATCGCAGGTATCGGAATACGAAGCACAGGACACGATCGATGCCAGAACGATGCTGAAAGACCGTTCTTCGATGAAGGATGCACTTAAGATAATGCCGAAGACAATGTCCTTTGAAAAGATAATGGCGGAACATCTGATAAAACGTCCCGACGATGACATAGGAGCGATATCTCAACTTCCGCCGAACCTGCAGATGATGTTCACCCACGCTTATCAGTCATATCTGTTCAACGTAATGCTGAGCGAAAGGATGAATGCAGGTATACCGCTGAATGGACCGGTGGAGGGAGACGTCATCATACCGACGGACGCGAACGGTACGCCTTTCCATGAAAGACCGGTCATCGTAACATCAAAGAATATCGATCTTGTTGAACGGCAGTTGCGTTCGGGTAAAGCATTCATCACGATAACGCTTTTCGGGATCGATTCAATTATTTCGGGTGGCGAGATGGGAGATATCGAGAACAAAGTGATATCTGCGGAAAATTTAACGAACAACGATTTTATGGTACCGGGGCTGCCGCATTGCAGTTCAAAAGGCAGCAGACGCGAGATAATATGTCCGGTCGGGAACATTGAACATAATATGAACGAGAACGGATACGAACTGATGTTCTCTCTTCCGAAAGGGAATTATGCCACATGTCTGCTGAGAGAGTTCATGAAATCAGAGATGACATCGTATTAGATGTGCATATTGTCATCCTTTCCGCTTTTCTTGGAAAGTTTCTCTATTGTCCGTGCAGTGAAGATACCTACGTTGAACATCCTCATTATGCCGTATACTGTTATATCCCCGGACATTTCCGATACTTCGGCAACGGCATCCGAAATATCATTTGAAAAAGCGACAGGTTCAAGATCACTGTTTATCGATCTGTAGATGTACGCAATAAGTTTCTTCGCATCGTCTATCGTTTCCGCGGTGGATGCCATGTATGCAGCAGGTATCCCGACAAGCGGATTGGAATCGATATCTTCTATGCACTCCGCAAGTATGACGTTCTTGGAAAGTCTCTCCATCCTGTCGAATTCCTTTGATCCCGTGTCTATATCGCCGTATTCCTTTATGTCGGAAAGGTAACTGAGCATCTTCTTCTTTTTCGCTCCTTTGATCCCGAGTCCCGAGAGCATCCGGCTGTCGCTTATTGCGCTTCCCGTGTCATACGCACGCTCAAGTGCCAGTAATGCAATATCGTATATTTCGCCAAGGTCATCCATGTCATTGTTATCACTGTCATCGTCTTCCTGCGGATCATCATCTTTTGCGGGGATGTCCTCAATGTTAAAGGGCATTGCTTCAGGGACATCCTCCGTTACATCAAGAAGCATATTCAATTCTTCTTTGACACCATTCGCACAATCGTCGTGTCCGGAAAGCGTACGGTATATGGGTATCGCCTTCTCCTTTTCTCCTTCTTTCACATAAAGCCTTGCACGGCTCAGGAGTGCCGAAGCATCGAAAGGATCCTTTCTTAATGCAGTATCAAGACATTTCCTCGCTTCGTCGTACTCGCCGTCCTCCAAGTGCATCGTGCCTGCTTTCTCCCATGCTCGGGAGTTGCTTTCGTCCATCCTGCACGCGGTGATGTAATTCTTCCTCGCTCCCTCGCGGTCGCCGAGAGCGTCATATATGCATCCCTTTCTGAAATACGCGTCATCTATGCCGCTCCGTACGGCGGAATCATACGATCCAAGCGCATCCTCCAGTTCTCCGCGCAACTCGTGGATCTCGCCTATGCGCATGTGTACCGTTCCGCGCTCCAGAACGACATCGAGGGAATCGTTCAGTGATGTCAATGCGTTCTGCGTATCGTTCATCGATACCAGTATCTTACTTTTGGTAAGGTATGCTGACACAAGATCGGGAGATATCTCGATCGCTCTGGCGATCATGTTCAATGCCTCATCATATTCTCCGGAATCGCACAATGCATTCGCCAGTTCGTTCAGTGTGCCGCTGTTCTCCGGATCTTTGAGAACCGCCTCGTGATACAGCGCGACGGCGCTTTGTCCGTCGCCCATCGCGCTTCTCAGTTTACCGCGCAGCACAATGACCTCGGCGTCCTTCGGATCGTTGGATTGAATCGAATCGTATATCTCCATGGCATCCTCGTTGCGTCCGTTGCGTACAAGCGCATCCGCAAGTTCCAGTTTCGCGGAACGGCTGCTCGGTTCTAATACAAGTATAGATCTGCACGCTTCTATCTCAACTTCGATGTTACCGCTGAGTTTGGCGGAATTCTTCTTCATCCTGAGAACGCCGATCTCACCGAGATCAGATGACATTTCGCTAAGTACCTTAAGAGATTCTTCATGCTCTCCCTTCTTTTGATATGCCTCGGCCATATCAACGATCGCGCCGGCGTTCTTTCTGTCAATGTTTAAAATAACTTTGCATACGGATATAACGCCGTCGTACAATTCATTCCGTTTGCAGATGTCCTTCTTGATGTCCAGTATCTTTATGTTCCTGCCGTCCACCTTCAGTGCATGGTCAAGGAAGACCAGCGATTCTTTCATTCTGCCGGTATGTGAAAGTATCTTTGCCTTCTTCACAAGCGCAAAGACATTGTCCGGAGAGTGTGATATCACTCTGTTCAGCGAAAGCACCGAACCCTTCAGGTCCCCGCGTTTTTCCTGCACGATCGCTTTGGACAGCCAGAATTCCGGATTATCGAGATCTGTTATGACCGCTCTGTCGTACGATGATTCCGCTTCCGCGTACATTCCCGCTTTTTCTTCCGCAAGTCCTTTTGAATGCCATAATCTTGCGTCATCAGGCCTTCTATCCAGTGCTTTCGAGTATGAGTGAGCGGCACCGATATAATCCGATGAACAATATTCCGCGTTACCTCTGAGGCACCAGAGGTCAGCGCCGTCGGTATCGTCCACGAATTCTTTCGCCATTCCGGCCGCTTCTCGGGGGCGGTTCCCTTCTATCAGTGCGGATATAACGGAAATAAGCATTTTAACGTCCTTTTTCGAACGCAATGCGGTCTTGTACTCTTCCATCGCATCCTGTCTTTTTCCCAGCATATCCAACGCGAATGCCATGTCGCGCATCGCATCCGCATTTCCGGGTTCGATGATAAGCATCTGTCTGCATAGATCCAATGCCTTATCGTATTCTTTCATGCGTATCCGTATGCTTTTCATCACCGAGAGCGAACCGAGGTGGTCATGACCGTACTTCAATGCGTGTTCGCCGTCCTTCACTGCGTTCCACATTCTCCCTTTCCGAAGGTGGATGTCCGCTCTGATGCAGTATCCGTCAGGCGATCTGGGAGAAAGTTTGATAACTCTGTCAGCAGATCTCAGCGCGGAAGAGTCCCTTTCCAGTTCTATCTCATTCTTTGCGTTCGCCAAATGCACATCAACGTCATCGGGGAACATAAGTATCAGCGATCTAAGTATCTTGCTGGCCTCGTTGTTCATTCCTATCTTTGACATGAGTCCGCAGACAAGCATGTGTCCGTCCTTGTCACCATGCTCGGAATTCAGGAACTTTTCCGCATACGGCATGAATTCACGCTCAGTATTTGCGGTCGCTAACGCTTTCAGGGTGCATTCCATGACGTTCCTGTTGTTCTTACTCTCATCACCGAGCGTGTGTATAAGCAGAAGCGCCTCGTCCTGTTTTCCCATCGCCGAAAGGATATTCGCCTTTTCGATGGTCACGCTGTCAATATTAGGATATTTTGTCAGTACACGTTCATACAATTCCAACGAAACATCATATTCGCCGGTATCACCGTTCATCCTGGCCGCCGCCAGCAGGAAGTCCAGATGTCCGGACAGATAACCGGCGGACGAATTCAGTAATTTTCTGGCAACGCCTCTTTCATCGCCGTACCATTTATCATATATGATCTGAAGATCAAGCATATCCTTGTCGTCAGTGTGCACCTGCTTCGGTTTTTCTCCGGCCATTATCAAAGGTATGTTCCTGAGAACATCCCATCCCTTTCCCGGATCCATTGAGATCAGGACATCATACGTTCTGATGAACGACTGGTCTATGGCGTTGGAACGTATCAGATGGTTGACCGCACCCTTCTCATCACCGGAACGGGATGCGAACATTCCTTTAAGGTATTCCATGAACGCCGTATCGGGAACATCCGTCAGGCGATCCATCAGAGAACGTGAGACCTCTAAACTCCCGTCCCTGATGACAATGTCCGCAGCCTCCATTATGGGGAACATATCCCCGGGTCTGCATACGTCAAGTATCTTTATTGCAACAGATTCCAAATTGCTTACTTTTTCATGTGCCGCCTTCCTTAACATTTTCACGAGAACGGCGGAATGCAGATGTTTCGCAGGCGTCAGAGCGTTGTCTATCACCGCTAAAATGGTCAATTTATCCTGCTGCCGTCTCCATCTTTTCCCTTCCTGATCTATATCATCGATCTTGTTCCATACCTTGAGGTCGTCGGGATCGGTGAGGACGGGTTCGGAACGGCGCATGGCAACCCATTGATATCACGGGATTAATATTTGTTGTTTCGCCGGGGGTGAAACAGTATAATTATATACGAGTTGAAAGTTACAAACCTCTGCGGCAGATGTGATCTAGTCTGGCTAGGATTGTAGCCTTCCAAGCTACTTGCCCGGGTTCAAATCCCGGCGTCTGCACCATTTTTACTACCCTATCCTTTGCACGCCTGAACATATCAAACACCACCTTTTCCGCGAGGAGGTCACGTTTCCATTCATATGGATGCGATGAACACTTTTTTATAATACGTACGTTCGGCATCATCCAAAAAGCATTGACGTTTTTACCGTTTTTCCGGAAAAATGGTGTTAAATCACTCCGAGGCTTCATTTTACTACCACATATTTTATATCTATCAAATTTCTTACCTGACGCATGAATCACGATTGCACAGTTTACAAAACCATGGATTATCTGGCAAAAAGGTGGACATTCCTCATACTTTTGGAACTTTACAAGGGACAAGGGAGGATGAGAAGGTTCTCCGAACTCAAGAACACGCTGATGGAGGTAACTCCGAAAATACTGTCACAGAGGCTCAAAGAACTTGAATCGGAAGGTCTCATCCAAAGGATAGTGGATGCATCCACGATACCGCTCAAGAGCGAGTACAAACTGACCGAAGGCGGTATTGAACTCATCATGGCGATAAAGACGGTAAAAGAGTGGGCGTTAAGGTGGCAGATAGACAACGAAGAATGCGCCAACCACGACTGCAGCGTTTGTCCGTACTAGGTGTTCTGTATTCGCTCTGCGCACGTAATTACTACTGTGTCGGATAACTACTGACCTCTCCATTTCTTGAGTCTGTTGAACACCTGTATCTTACAATCCATCTCATTCTCTATTCTTTCCGGCTTGCGGGAATGCGTATACTGTCCTGTCAGTCTTTTCAGATCGGAATTCGTACATTCGCATTTCCACCTCATCCCGTAGCCGTGGTCCTTCTTCCACTGATCCTTTCCGACCTTATCCCTTTCTTCTATCAACTGTCCCTTGTGCAGACAGCCGTTCGCATGAACGTCGCTGCTTCTGAGATTTATTACCGTATCCCTTATCTTCCTGTCATTCACCAATCCCTGCCAATTGTACTTGGCATCATATGCCGCATCTCCCAACACTTTGTCCGGATAAAATCCGTTCAATATCGAATCATCTATGAGCGGAATCATCATACCCGGGTCACCGGTATGCTCATCGGTGACCCGATGAGCCAGTATCCTGTCGGTTTCCGTATCGACAGCAAGATGTACTTTGAAAAAACCTCTCTTCAGATCATAGTTCTCGGATAACCACTCTCCTCGGTTCGTTACGTTTATACAGGTGGAATCCACACCCACGTTCCCATATTCTTCGTATTCCCGCGTCGGATATTTCCATACCAGCTGTGAACATCTTTCTTCTATCGTTGAGTGATCGGGTGCTTTGCGCCCGAACAATTCCAATATCTCTCTGAGCATTCCTTCAAGCATTCGCAGTTGGATGTTAACCGTCGCTCTCACCCTCTCACAAAATATGAACAATGAATCCGGGAAATCGAACGGCCTTCCTTTCTTTTCCGTATTCATCTTTTTAACATCTTCATCCCATGATCCTAAGAAGCCGAGGCCCCAGACGAACACGCCTCTTTTCACAAGATCGTCGTTATATTTGCCCCAACATGTTATATTTCTGCTCGTGCATCTCTCTTTAGCCATGACTGAACCGTCCCGGAAGGGATGAAATGGCCGCCTGCCCCTGTGGGTTGGAACTTTGGGGGCGGGCTTTACATTCTAACCTTTCCGTGTCCGTATCACTTTTCATGCTTTTAATTTTTAATATATATTAAACCAGCATAGCTGGTTTAATTATAATTAAAAATAATAAACGAACACGCTCTCTGAATGGATCCATAACAGATACGTCAAAACACATCAAAAGGAGTTATCCGACACGGTACGTAATTACGCAGAATATAAAAGCAATCAAGTATATTCATTAATATGGATACCGAGTTGTCCGATAAGATAAGATCATTGGCAAGGTCATTGGGCATAACCGATGTTGGTTTTGCGGATGTTGATTCATGGGATACCGACGAACTTGTGAAAAAAATAATACCGAAATGTGAAAGACCTTCGGCATTAATGCAAGGCTCGCGTTCCGTCATTGTTCTCGGGATACCGGTACAAAGGACGATACTTGCGACCGCCCCGTCAACATATTATTCGGAACATTACAAAACAGTAAATTCAATGTTAGATCATGCGGCTCAGAGGATCGCTATGGAACTTCATATTCTGGGATACCCTTCCGTATATGTTTCAAGGGACGGATACCAAGGCATCGAAGGTCTGAAGAAAGATGCGTCATCGTTCTTCTCGCATCGTCATTCCGCTTATCTGGCGGGAATGGGAACGTTCGGCGTAAGCGGTATGCTCATAACGGAAAAGAACGGGCCGAGGATAAGATTCGTGTCAATAATAACAACGGCGGAACTCCCTTGCGGAAGACCGTCGGAGGAACATCACTGCAGATGGTGCATGAAATGCAAGGACGAATGTCCGATCGATGCGGTAGCTGCGGATATGTATCCCGATGAAATAACAGAAAAACAGAAGTGCGTGGAGCATTCCGCGCCGCTTAGGGAAAAGGGAACGTCCCCATGCGGTCGTTGTATCTTTGTATGTCCTGTCGGAGATGATATAAAGGATCCGTTGCCGACGGACGATGCGATAGCGAACATTCAACGATATATGAAATGATCTCACCGGAAGAAAATAAGTGGAGGAGAGAAGAGAGAAAATGGGATGATGGGATGTTCCTCTCCTCCGAAGGGATGTTATGCAAGGGATGGTTGCATCTTCATGTCTTCATAACTTCCAACGCATGCTGCATATATTAAGAAAAGCAGGGGAGGTGACCGAAAGTACTCTCCGTATTATTGATCATTTTCAATGAGCCAGATAATGTGTTTTTATCTTAACGCATCACCGAAAGTGCCCGAAAGTACTTCCGGCGCGAACAAAAGATTATAATCCGTATTATTCGTTCACGATATTATGAGAGCGTTCTTCGATCCGTCCTCGATAGCCGTCATAGGCGCATCGCCCGATCCGAAGAAAGTAGGAGGAATGGTGATACGGAACATCATCAACTCCGGTTACAAGGGAAAGATATTTCCGGTGAACGTCAACGGCGGAACGATATGCGGGCATGTCGTCAGAACGTCGGTAGAAGATATTGACGGGATACCTGAACTCGCAGTTATCGCGGTTCGTTCGGACATCGCCGTAAAGGAGATGGAAAAACTTGGGAAGAAAGGTGTGAGATCGGTCGTCATAATAACGGCCGGATTCAAGGAGGAAAGTTCCGAAGGACGGGAACTGGAGAACAGACTGAAGGAAATTTCGGAAAGGTACGGAATAAAGGTCGTCGGCCCGAATTGTTTCGGACTGATGAACACTCATACGGGATTGAATATGACATTTTCGTCATTATTTCCTCCGGTCGGCGGAATATCATTGTGTTCGCAGTCAGGCGCAGTAGGGGCGACAATGCTGGATTGGTCCCTACTGACGAATAACGGTATCTCAAAATTCGTCTCTCTCGGAAATAAAATGAACATGGACGAAGCGGATGCCGTTGAATATTTCGGAAGTGATGATGAGACAACGGTCATCGGAATATATTCAGAAGGAATTTCGGACGGCAGAAGATTCATAGATTCCGTTTCAAGGACAAAGAAACCTATAGTAATGTTAAAATCCGGAAGATCTTCCGCGGGTTCCATGGCAGCATCATCTCATACCGGTGCGTTATCCGGTTCAGACGCGGTTTATGATACCGTTCTCGATCGTATGAACATCATCCGCGTGAATGATCTGGATGCGATGTTCGATGCGCTTTCCGTGATCTCATCATCAAGACAGATGACAAAGGAAGGAGTTGCCGTAGTGACGAACGCCGGCGGTCTCGGCGTTATGGCCGCTGATGCATGTTCTGACAATTACGGATTGTCATTGGCATCGTTATCGCCTGGAACGGAGGATAAGATAAGGAATTTGATACCGACGGCAGCAAGCACGCATAATCCGGTGGATGTGCGGGGAGACGCAACGAACGAGATGATAGTGAAAGCATTGGAAACGGTGACAGAGGATGAATGTATCGGCGGTATTGTCGTACTGTCGTCACCGCTGGACGCGACAGACCTGAATTCAATGGCCGACGCAGTTTCTGACGTGAAAGGACGATCTGACAAACCGGTGACGGTATCATTCGCCGGCGGAAGGGAATGCGAAAAAGCATTATCGATATTGAGAAAGAACAATGTTCCTTCATATCCGTCACCTGACAGGGCGGTGCGTGCGCTCTCATACCTGAGAATGGCGTTCAGAGAACGCAGACCGCAGGAACCGATGATATTGCCGGAGATGTCCGGAAGGCACAAGGTAATAGAACTGCTGGAAATTCTGAAGAAAGAGAACAGGTCGTCGTTATCGGAAGAGGAAGGAAAGTCGATACTTTCATCATACGGCATTCCGGTGCCTCCGGAATTATCCGTGAAAAGTTCACGCGAAGCCGTCAAGGCCGCTGAGAAGATAGGATATCCGGTAGTTATGAAGATATTATCGCCTGATATAATGCACAAAACGGACATCGGAGGCGTGATACTCAACATAAACGACGCAAAAGGCGTAAAAGAAGCGTTTGAGTTACTGATCAGCAGATGCAGAAAGGCCGTTCCGGAAGCAAGGATAGACGGTGTTTCCGTACAGAAGATGGCGAAAGGCAGAGAGGTAATATTATCAATGATCCGCGACGATCAATTCGGTCCGGTATTGGCATTCGGGTTGGGAGGGATATATGTTGAGATCATGGGCGAGATCTCAAGATCGCTGATCCCGATGTCAGAGGATGACATGGACAAAATAGTTATGTCAACAAAGGCATACCGTATGCTGTCGGGAGCGAGAGGAAGGCCGCCTGCGGACATAGGATCAATGAAGGATATCATGAAAAGGATGATGAAGATCGCTATGGAAAATCCGGAGATATACGAACTGGAGATAAATCCGGTGATGGTAGGGAATGAAGGCAGTTGGGCAGTGGATGCCCTGACAACAGTGAGGTGAGGAAAATGGAGAAGGTCTATCTGGCATCGGTGGGTATGAGATCCGGTAAATCAGTGTTATCATTAGGACTAGGACTGAATTATCCGGGAAAGGTAGGGTTCTACAAACCGTTCCGCGAGAGTCTCGTCAAAGTGAATGACGAACTACTTGATCAGGACGCACTGATGATGAGCGAGGTATTGAAAATAGAACACGGAGAAAAGATATCGCCGTTTGTCTACGATCTTTTCGATCCGCCGAAGATGAGTGACATCGTCGCAGGATACAACGGATTGTCAAAGGGTAAGGATTTCATGATAATCGAGGGCAGCAGAGAACCCGCTAACGGATATGCCAGCGGTATCGCTCATACAGATATCGCAAAAGCGCTCAATGCACCGATGGTACTCGTATCAACGACCGTACCGCAATCGATAGACACAGTGTTTGTGATAAGGGACCTGTGCGAACGCAGAGGAGTAAGTTTCTTGGGAGTGATACTCAACAGATCGGAGAACAGTCCGGAACGCAAACTGCTGGAGGATCGCGGAGTAAAGGTATTAGGTGAAATTCCGACGATACATGAACTGAGGACGTTCAGAGTTTCGGAGATGTCCGAGAAGATGGATGCAAAAGTGATCGCAGGCGGATCCGGAGTTGATAACGTCGTGGAAACGATGCTCGTAGGCGCGATGAGCATCCAATCCGCGATAGGTTATATGCGCCGGACAAAGAGAAAAGCGCTGATAACCGGCGGCGACAGAACAGAGATATTGTTGGCGGCATTGTCGACGGACACGTCATGCATCATCGTCACCGGAGGTCTGAGACCTTCTCATGCCGTACTTTCGAGGGCCGATGAGATGGGCGTTCCGGTGTTAATGACCAAGGAAGACACGATACGCGTTACCGAAGTGATAGAACATCTGATCGCACACGTGGATCCCAAGGACAAGGAAAAGATAGAACTGATCAGAAAGGTGGTGCATTCCGGTATCGATATGAATGCATTATGGAGCAGATGATATTCTTTTGAAAACAATATCAATCTTCTTCCTCGATGATCGAATGCGGCGCACCGGCAAGGTGAACGAGAGCATATGATTCCATGAAATGAAGTTTGCCTGGGATGACCAGTGTGTGTAACGGTTCTCCCAGATCCTTTTTCAAAAGATCGTTCGGATATCCGGCGAACACCTTTTCATCATTCGATCCTATCTTTGATGCGACGCATATGAGCGTATCATCCGAAATAAGGTTGCATTTCCATTTGTTCTCCCCTTCAATTAACCACTCCAGTGCCTGATGCGCACTCATGTAACGTGATTCATCAGCACGGATATCCAGCAATATCATGGAATGCAATCCTTCTTTCTTATTTACGACGAGATTATCGTACGGAGAACGCGGCTGGTATCCGGATTCGATGAACGGTAACGTTACCGTTCTTCCGAACTTGTACGGCTGCAATCCCAAAGACGATGAACATGCCGAAAATATAGAAACTCCGTGCAACACCTTAACAGAAATATTCTCCTCTGCGGCCTGTATCAAAAGGTCCACATGCGTCGTCGCGGCCATGGCATCGCCGGCTGTGACGAAACCCGTTCTGCATCTTTTTGCACTTTCTATGATAACGTCACTTTCTTCCACCTGTGAGCGGCCAAGTATCTTTATCTTTTTTCCGAGAACATTCTCAAGTTCATCTGTTTCCGCACCTATCAGTGTTGACGTATAGAATTCTGCGAATATGACATCGCATTCTTTCAGCGCATTCAATGCTTTGACGGTCATTCCGTCAATACCGCTTAATCCGAGACCCGCGAAGATAAGTTCTCCCATTGAATGTCCATGGAACAACTTGTTTAAATCATTTGCACGCGCAGCAGCAGGTAACTGTTAATATACACCGATACGATAAATGAGCATGAAATGCATCAGAGTTCCGAAACATTCCGGAGAAGAGATAAGAAAACATCTGATCTCATCGGGACTTCTGAACACTGCCGGCAAGATAAGGACGGATGATGACAGCATACTTATTCCCGTATTAACGGACGAATTCGACGGATATGATGTGATAGATGCAGATCTCGAACCGACGGAACAAAGGGAAACGGATTACAGAAATATCGTCAACATTCCGGATGATCTGAAACATCTCCTTCCAAATTCATACGACGTAATAGGGGATATTGCGATTGTAAGGTTCCCTGATGAGTTGATACTGTACGCATCATCAATAGGCGACGCTTTGCTCAGAACACAGTCGTCGCTCCGAGCGGTAATGATCGATCTCGGCGTAAAAGGCGAACTTCGCGTGAGAGAGATAAGAATGATCGCCGGCTCCGGATCGTCGGAAACGGAACACAAGGAATTCGGTGTTACGATGATGGTCGATCCTTCAAAAGCGTACTTCAATCCGCGCCTTTCAACGGAACGGATGCGGATAGCGTCCTTGGTAAAGGATAATGAAATAGTAATAGATATGTTCGCCGGTGTAGCACCATTTCCGCTGGTAATCGCGAAGCATTCCAAACCTTCCGTGATATATTCGGTCGACCTGAACAAAGATGCGTTCGATATGATGCAACGTAACATAAAACTTAACAGAGCCAGTAACATAATTCCGATGTGCGGCGATTCAGGTAAGATCATCAAAGGATTGCGGTCTGCGGACAGGATAATAATGAATCTTCCACAAACATCGGAAATGTTCCTTTCCGATGCACTATCAAACCTCAGGAACGGCGGAACGGTGCATCTGCATAAGATAATGGAACGCAGTTCATCCGATGAAACGGCATCAAAGCTCGTCGCTGAAATGAAGGAAAAAGGTCATAATATACACATTCAGCGCATGGCCGAACTGAAAACATATTCGCCGACCATGAGCGTTTATGTTCTCGATATCGTGAAGGAATGAAAGAGGCAGCAAAAGATCGCCTCAAAGGGCGGAGATCAGGAAGCCGTCTGTGTACCTATGATACGAACCATCTGAACAAGATCATCATTATAATTGTGCCTTGCGAACATGAATCCTATTCCTTCGTAATACTTCACAAGCGACTGTTTACAATCCACTCTTATCACGCGGCAACCGACATTCAGGTTCGCCGCGATTATTCGGTCGGTCGCTTGTTCCACTGCGAACTTTCCCAGCCCTTTTGGGCTGCCGTCACATTTACCCAACTGGCCTAACAGATATGATTGAGCAAGACCTCTGTTGATATTCATCTTCTTCTGCATCTCTTTGCTGCACACTATCCCCGTTACATCCATGGTGCTCACGGCAATTGTGAAGTACGCCAAAAGTTCAGTGCAGGATCCGGTTGTGAATATCAAGTATGTTCTGGAGATATGTTTCTTTTCCTGCACTATTGCTTTCTCTTTGAGGAACGATTCTACATCTTTGTCCCTCTCGCAGGAAAACTTGGACAGCATATCAGAAACGGATCCTTCCGGCGATTCGGAGAGGATGTCTCGAAGAGATATCACTTCATAAGAGAAGGTGGTCAAGGAACCCCTCCTTGAGTAATTTCCTGCCTCTTTCGATCAGTTCATCACTTGTCGGATCCGTTCGCTTTTCCACTTTGTTCTCTGCTTCTTCGAAAGCCCTGAGGAGGGCTTGACACTGTTCTTCTGTCTCTATGACGAGATTCTCGTAAAATGAACTTGTTGCCATTTTTTATTCACCGTATCGTTCACTGCGCCTTGTTATATTTCAGAGTATTGACTACATGTAATATAACTTTGCTTGCAAGCACTCTCGACCGCACGATATATTCATGCAGTTCATTTCTTCGGTGCTAACGTAACACCTGTCTGCCCCTGATAGTTCCCGCTTCTTTCGCTGTAGTCCTTGGCGGCTGTTGAATGCAACGTCTCAAAGACCATCTGGCAGAAACGTTCTTTTATCGGGATTTCGACAACATCATCGGACGCGTTGTATGCGCCTAAAGTTAACGT
>Ga0123356_10003883_pt1 | contig 15563 bp, 12 predicted proteins | sample TergutEmb28metaG_2_FD_92546 | JGI IMG/M metagenome (GOLD analysis project Ga0123356, IMG submission 92546) | Embiratermes neotenicus P3 segment gut microbial communities from Petit-Saut dam, French Guiana - Emb289 P3 | ecosystem: Host-associated > Arthropoda: Insects > Digestive system > Gut ... | reverse complement strand
GGCGTCGCTGCGATCCTGCTCGCGCATCGTGAACCCGCCTCCTCCCATCGCCAAGATCCGACGCGGATCCGGCGCCGGGGAGCCGTGGGCGGGCACGGGTCCGTCGCTCACGCGGCGACCGCGCTCGCGGCCGGCAGCTCGCCGACCGCCGACACGCCCAGATACCGAACCGGGAGGTCCTGCTCGGTCACTTCCCCATCCTCCCCGCGCGCCGCGAACGCCGCCCGCGCCTTTGGCAGCGAGGACACGACCTCGACCAGGCCGTCGCCGACGAAGCGCAGCGCCGCCGAGTCCCCGGCGCCGTAACCCGGCGGCATCCCGCCGGCGATCGCGTCGAGGTAGGCCGCGCGGCGGTCCTGCTCCTGGTGGTAGTGGACCGCGCAGCTCCAGGGGAGCAGCCCGAGTCCCTCGAGCCGCCGCGGCGGTCCCTCGTGAAAGCCGCTCAGCGCCTCCGAGAACCAGCACAGCGCCCCGGCCGAGCCGCCGCAGAGGACGACGCCCGCCTGCCAGGCGTCTCGAAGCGCCGCGTCGATCCCGTGCGCCCGCCACGTCCCGAGCAGCGAAACGAGGCTGCCGCCGCCGACGTAGATCAGATCCTGCGCCAGCAGATGCGCGCGTGGATCCCCGACCCCGGTCTCGCGGCGGAACAGCGAGATGTGCGAGGGTTCGCAGCGGTCGGCCGGGAAGGCTCGGTAGAACCTGACGACGTAGTGGTCGGCGTCGCCGCTGGCGGTCGGCAGGAAGCAGACCCGCGGCTTGGCCGCTCCGGTCAGCCCCAGCACATAGTCGTCCAGCAGCGTGTTCCCCCACTCCATCGAGAACCCGCCACCGCCGAACGCGACGATCTGTCGGGCGCGAGCGTCCATGGCTGCGCGTAACGTACGGCGGCCAGTGCCACGGGTCACTATCCGCGTGTCCAAAAGTGCTGAGGTTCCAGCGTTAATTCGGTCGCCCGTCGCCCCGATCGTGCGCGCGAGACCAATGATCAAGCACCATCAGCGTCTTCGTCCCGGTGAAGGTGCCCGATACCCGGAGCTGGTTGATCACCTGCTTGAGATGGTCGACGTCGTCGATCCGGATCCGCACCAGGGCGTCCGGATCCCCGGCCAGGGTGAACACCTCGGTGACCTCGGCGATCCCGGCGACGGCGCCGACGATCTTCTCGATCGGGACCGTGCCCGGGATCCGAAGCTCGGCGAAGGCCTCGATCGACGGTCCGAGCTTCGCCTCGTTCAGCAGCACCGTGTAGCCGGCGATCACGCCGAGTTGCTCCATCCGGTCGATCCGCCGCTTGACCGGGCCAGCCGACAGGTTGACGGCAGCCGCGATGTCGGCGATCGTCGCCCGCGCGTCGCTGCGCAGCTGGTCGATGATCCGCATGTCCGTGTCGTCGAGCGCGACCCGGTGGGGCATGGAAAGCGGTATAGCGCAAACCTGTCCCCGATTGGAGGAATCCGGCACCTGAGGCGGCCCAGACTCCAGAAATCACGCGCTTGCCGACGATTTACTGCCAATTGCAAGCGCCAAACGGCACCAGTGCTTCACTTTTTGCGTGCTCGTGTCATCTGACTCAATTTCGAAGCTTTGCGGCGGCGAGCAATTGATCCTCTGCCGCGACGACTCCGTCGGCCTGCGGGCCGCGATCGCGATCGACGACACCACGCTCGGCCCGGCTGTCGGCGGAGTCCGCTACCGGAGCTATCCGAACGAGACCGCGGCGCTGACCGAGGTCCAGAGGCTGGCGGCGACCATGACGCTGAAGAACGCGGTCGCCGAGCTGCCCTACGGCGGCGCCAAGTCCGTGATCATCCAGCAGGACGACGATCCCTTGAGCGGGCCGGCCAGGGCGAGGCTGATGCGCCGCTTCGGCGAGTTCGTCGCCCGTACGGCTGGCACCTATCTCCCGGGTGTCGACATGGGCACGAGCGTCGACGACCTCGCGATCATCGGCGAGTCCGGCGCCCCCGTTTCCTGCTCGGAGATCGATCCGTCACCGTGTACCGCGCTCGGCGTCGCCAGCGCGATCCGCGCGGCCGTGGCGCACATCGACGGCCGCGACGACCTGGAGGGCATCCGAGTGCTGATCCAGGGCGTCGGCCACGTGGGGGCGGCGCTCGCCCACGATCTGGCGGCAGACGGAGCGGTCGTGATGGTCTCCGACATCGACGCCGACCGCGCCGCCGAGCTCGCCGGCGCTGTCGGCGGCATCGGCGTTCCGGCCGAGCGGGCGCTCGACACCGCGTGTGACGTGTTCGCTCCCTGCGCGGTCGCGCGCGTGGTCTCGCAGACGACGCTGTCGAGGCTCGCCTGCCGGATCATCGCCGGCGCCGCCAACGACACGCTGGCCGACCGCGCGCTGGCCACCTCGCTCGCCGCCCGTGGGATCACCTACGTGCCCGACTTCGTCGCCAACGCCGGCGGCGTGATCGACATCCACGCGATCGCGAATGCGTTCGACGAGCAGGCCCTTCGCGCCGCTATCGAGGGGATCGGCCGGCGCGTCACCGAGATCCTCGACGAGGCCGAACTGCGCGCCGAGACGCCGCTCCGCGTCGCCGAGCGGCGGGCCGAACGGGTTCTGGCCGCGGCGGGGACGCACTCGCACACGGAGCGGCTGGCGGCGTGAGCGCCACCACGACGCGACCCGGCGTCACGCTGGCCGATCGCTACGTGGCGCAGTCGGGACAGATCCTGCTATCCGGGATCCAGTCGCTGGTGCGGCTGGCGCTCGACCAGCGCCGGCTCGACGAGCGCCGCGGCCACAACACGGGCGTGTTGATCAGCGGCTATCAGGGATCCCCGCTCGGCGGCCTTGACCTGGAGCTGAACCGCGCCCGGCAGCTGCTGGAGCCCGCGGGCGTCGTCTTCACCCCGGGCGTCAACGAGGAGCTGGCGGCGACCGCCGTCGGCGGCACCCAGCTGCTGGCCGAGGTCCCCGGTCACCGCCGCGAGGGGGTGACCGGCTTCTGGTACGGCAAGAACCCGGGTCTCGACCGCGCCGCCGACGCGATCCGTCACAGCAACCTCAGCGGCACCGCCCCCCTGGGCGGCGCCGTCGCCTGGATCGGCGACGACCCGTCGAGCAAGTCCTCGACCGTTCCGAGCTCGTGCGAGCCGATCTGCCGCAGCCTGGTGGTCCCGATCCTCGCGCCGGGAACGGTCGCCGAGATCCTGACTCTCGGACTGCACGCGGTCGCGATGTCCCGCCACGCCGGCCTCTGGACCGGACTGAAGCTCGTCGCCGACATCGCCGACTCCTCGGCCACGATCACGGCCGGCGCGGCCCTCGACGAGATCCCTGAGCTGCCGATCCGTGACGCGCTGCGCCCGCCCGTGCTGCTGCCTCCGACCAACCTCGCCGCCGAGGCCGACCTGTTCACCGCCCGCCTGCAGCGCGTCCATGAATATGCGACCGCGACATCGCTGAACCGGGTCGTGTTCGACCCGCACCAGCCGCGGCTCGGAATCGTCGCCGCCGGCGTCGGCTTCCAGGCGGTGCTGCGAGCGCTCGACGACCTGGCGCTCGACGCAGCGGCGCTCGCGGCGGCCGGGATCCGGCTGATCAAGCTGGGGATGCCGTGGCCGCTTCACCCAGACACAGTCGCCGAGATGACCGACGGGCTGCAGACCGTGCTGGTCGTCGAGGACAAGCTGCCGTTTGTCGAGTCGCAGCTGAAGGAGGCGCTCTACGGACGCCCGCACCAGCCACTGATCGTCGGCAAGCACGACGCCGGCGGCCGCCCCCTGCTGGCAGTCAGCGGTCAGGTCGGCGCCGACGACGTCGCCGCCGCGCTGGTGACGCTGCTGGCCGACTCGCCGTTGCCAGAGCGCGCGCGCCGGCGTTTCGAGGCCCGCGGTCAGGTGCCCACGCCGAGCCCGCCGGTCAGCGAGCCCGGGGATCCCCGCCGGACCCCGTACTTCTGCTCCGGGTGCCCGCACAACGCGTCGACCCGTGCCGACGGCGACGACCTCGTCGGCGTCGGGATCGGCTGTCACACGATGGTCGCGCTCGACGACAGCGGATCCCACGGGCAGTTCGTGGGGATGCCGCAGATGGGTGGCGAGGGGGCCCAGTGGTTCGGCCTGGCGCCGTTCTGCGACGAGACCCACTTCATCCAGAACCTCGGCGACGGCACCTTCCACCACTCCGGCTCGCTGGCGATCCGCGCCGCGGTCGCCGCCGGCGTCAACATCACCTACCGGCTGCTGTACAACGACGCGGTCGCGATGACCGGCGGGCAGACCCCGCAGGGCCAGCTGCCGATCCCGCCCCTGATTTCGGAGTTGGCATTGGAGGGCGTGAGACGGGTCGTCGTCACGACCCCGGAGCCCGAGCGCTACCGGGGCGTGACGCTCGACCCGATCGCCAGCGTCCGCCACCGCGACGACCTCGAGTCGGTCCAGCGCGAGCTCGCAGCCGTCCCCGGTGTGACGGTCCTGATCCACGACGATCGGTGCGCCACCGAGAAGCGCCGGCTGCGCAGCCGCGGCCGGCTCGAGACTCCCGCGCAACGGGTCTGGATCAACGAACGCGTGTGCGAGGGCTGCGGCGACTGCGGCGAGAAGTCGAACTGCCTGTCGGTGCATCCGGTCCAGACCGAGTTCGGGCGCAAGACCCAGATCCACCAGGGCTCGTGCAACCAGGATTTCAGCTGCCTGAAGGGCGACTGCCCGTCGTTCATGGTGATCAAGCCGAAGCACGGCGACAGGCCGGGCCACGTCGCCGGGCAGGCCCCGCCGGCCGCCCCGACCGAGCTCCCCGACCCACGCCCGCGGGTCGGCGACAGCGTCCTGATCCGGATGCCAGGGGTCGGCGGCACCGGCGTCGTCACGGCCTCGGCGATCCTGCAGATGGCCGCCCACATCCAGGGCCTGCACGCGGCCGGGCTCGAGCAGACCGGCCTCGCGCAGAAGGGCGGACCGGTGATCTCCGACATCCGCATCTCCCCGCACGAGATCGCCGGCCAGCTGCGCGCCACCGGCAACAGCGTCGACGTGCTGGTCGGCCTCGACCTGCTCGGCGCCGCGGACGCCGCCACCGCCGGCACACTCGACCGCGAGCGGACCGTCGCGATTCTCAACACGGATGTCACCCCGACCGCCGTGATGGTCACCGACCCCGATGCGACGGCCCCCTCTGCCGACCGCCTGATCGGACGGATCCGGCGACGGACCCGCTCCTCCGAGCTGCTGAGCGTCCCTGCTCAGACCATCTCCCAGAGCCTGTTCGGCGACCACATGCCGGTCAACCTGCTGCTGATCGGCGCGGCCTTCCAGCACGGTTGCCTACCTCTCGAAGCCGCCTCGATCGAGCGCGCGATCGAACTCAACGGCACCGCCGCCGAGCGCAACATCGAGGCATTCCGCTGGGGCCGCGCGGCGGTCGCGGCCCCAGCTCTACTGGCGCCGCTGCTGGCCCCGGCGACCTCTCCGCATGACGATCCACAGGAAGATCCGGCGATCGGGCGGGTCCTCGACGACGCGGGCGTGCCGGCGCACCTGACCGACACGGTGGCACTGCGCGCCGCCGAGCTGGTCGCCTACCAGGATCGTGGGTACGCGCGCAGATATGCACGCGATGTCGCCCGGGTCGCCGAGATCGAGCAGCGGCAGCTCCACGGGGTCGGCGCGGGCATCGCCGAGACCCACGCCCGGGCCCTGTTCAAGCTGATGGCGTACAAGGACGAGTATGAGGTCGCGCGGCTGCATCTGGATGCGCGCGAGCAGGCCCGGCTCGAGCAGCAGTTCGGGTCAGACGTTGACGTCCGAGTGCTGATTCACCCGCCGCTCCTGCGGCGCCTCGGACTGCGCCGCAAGCTCTCCCTGGGCCGCTCCGCGGCACCGCTGTTCAGGGCCCTCAGGGCCATGCGGCGGCTCCGGGGCACGCCACTGGATCCGTTCGGCCGCAGCCAGACGCGGCGAACCGAGCGCGCGCTGATCGACGAGTACACGCAGCTTGTCGATCACGCGCTCGAGCGGCTGACCCCGGCGACGGAGGCGATTGTCGCGGAGATCGCCGCACTCCCGGACCTGGTCCGTGGCTACGAGGAGATCAAGCTCCACAGCGTCGCCCGGATGCGCGAGCGGGCGGCGGCGCTGACGATCCAGCTCGACGCCGCGGCCGCGCCGTCGGGCCCGCCGTTGTACGTCCGCGCGGCTTAGGAGTCTGTTTCCGGGTCGGACCCGGGGTCCCCGGCCACGTCGCCGTGGTGGAACTCGCGGAACAGCCCGGTGACGACGAACACCGTCTGCTCGGCGATTTCGACCGTGTTGTCGCCGATCCGCTCCATACACCTCGCGACGAGCGTCATGAACATCGCCCACTCCCGCACCTCGTGGTCGTCGCCGACGTCGACCGCCCGCTGGAAGATCTCGCGATTGAGACGGTTGACCTCGGCGTCCTGCCGTACCAGGTCCTTGGCCAGCGAGACGTGGCGCGTCCGGAACGAATCCCTGGCCTGGACCACCTCCTGCCTGGCGCACTGGCCCATCCGCTCGATCATCTCGAGGATCGTGACGTCCTTCGGCGCCTCGTAACCCGACAGCGGCACCAGCTTGGCCATGTTCACGCACTGGTCTCCCATCCGCTCGACGCAACGGATGATGTGCAGCAGCGCCGCCGCCAGCCGCAGATCGTCGGCCGCGGGAGGCTGCTGGCCCAGGAGCGACAGCAGGCCGTGGTGGACCTCCAGATAGCGGCTGTCGATCCGGTCATCGTCGGCGACGACCATCCCGGCGAGCTCGACGTCCTGGTAGTTGATCGACTCGAGCGCGCGGTCGAGCTGGGAGACGATCAGATCGAGCGCGCCAACCGCCTGCTCCTCGAGCCGCAGCAGGTCGTCGCGAAACTGATCTCGCCCCTCCGTCGCCGCTGCGTCTCTCGCTTCCATAGCGCTACCGCGCCCCCTTTCGTTTTCGCCGAGTCGCCTCCCCCCTCCGCGCCGGTGCCTCCCTCAGCACCGGGATCCCAACATGATTCCACCGGCGTCCATGCCGCAGACGCGCCCGCCGGAGCTCTGAGGCTAGTCCAAAGAGGCGGCGTGGGCGCTGGGCGCCCGGCGCTCGGCCGCGAGCCGGTATCCGAACCCGAAGTGGGTGTGGATGAACGACCAGGCCGGCAGCGCTGCGTCGAGCTTGACCCGAAGCTTGCGCACGTAGACGTCGACCGAGCGATCGCCAGCGCGCATCTCCCGCCCCCAAACCAACCGGAACAGCTCCTCTCGGGAGACGATCCGGTCGACCCGGCGGCCGAGTTCGGTCAGCAGCCGCAGCTCCCTGATCGAGAGAGTGAGGGCGTGACCACTGGCGCGCGCGAGGTGTTCTTCTGGAACGATCTCAAGCGGCCCGATTGACAGAGTCTCCCGCGGCGACGAGGTCGTGACTGCCATGCTCCGGCATGCTCGTTTTCGCCGGACAGAACCGCGTTACTCAGACGTGAACCGTGTGTGAACTCCCTGATACGCGGGAGTTAGGGTCCGTCGGAAAATAAGTTGTGGAATTTGACGAGTGGCTGGGCGTGCCTGGGAAGACCGTCTCGCAAGGCAGGTACTGGTGGTACCTGCCGCGAGACGGGCGAAGCCAGGTGCGTCCAGACGCCGTCAAAACCGCAGATTATTTTTCTACGGGCCCTTAGCTGGCCAGCGCGGGCGCGAGGTCCGCGTCGTCGTCGCCGGCGCCGTTGTGGGAAGACCGCTCGACGACCGGATCCTCATCCGCGTCGAACTCTGGAGCGAAGCGGTAGCCCACCCCGAAGTGCGTGTGGATGTAGCTCCACATCGGCGAGGCGACTCGCAGCTTCTGGCGGAGCTTGCGCACGAACACGTCGACCGAGCGGTCGCCGTGCGCCATCGCGTAGCCCCAAACCCGCTCGTAGATCTCCTCGCGGCGCAGCACCCGGTCCGACTGCGACAGCAGGTGCAGGATCTCGAACTCCCGGGCGGTCAGCTCGAGGCTGGTCTCGCCCGCGTACGCCTGGTAGAGGTCGGGACGGATCGTGATCTCGCCGACGCGCACCGCGTCGTCCATCTGCGGCATCTCGTTGCGGCGATGCCGGCGGATCGCCGCCTCGATCACGCAGATCAACTCCTCCGCGTGGCACGGCTTCGTCATCCATGCGTCGGCGCCGAGCCGCAGCCCGCGGACGCGCTGGGCGACCGACGACGGGCCCGTGCAGACGATCACCGCCAGCCCAGGGAGCCGAGCGCAGACGCGCTCCAGGTACTCCCAGCTGCCGGGCCCGAGCACGGTCAGATCGACGACCACCGCGTTCAGACGCATCCCGACGAGCGCGTCGACCGTGACCGCGCTCGACAGCGCGCGAAGGTCCCAGCCGAGCGCATCGAGCCGGTTGGACAGCACCTGCATGAAGCCCGGGTCTCGGTCGACGACCGCGAGCCGGAGCCTGTTGTGGGCGCGCTGAGTTGCGGCGGGCGTCATCCCCGCGACCCCGTCGCTTACTTCTGGCGGCATGGTCGAGAACTGTAGTGCACGCACCGAGGTGGTGTCAGATTGCTGGAATCGTCACAGGATCTTTACTCGCAAAGTGCGGGGCTGCAGGATCTATCCTCCTTGCGCAACTCTTCGCTTGGGCCGCTATCTTCTCCCCTCGTCATGGCGTCACGCAAACAACAGAAAGAACAGGCGCGGGCCCAGCGGCTCGAGCAGGAGCGCCAGCTCGCCGCCCGGACCACCCAGCGGCGACGCTACCTGATCTTCGGCGGCGTGATCGTCGCGGCGCTCGTCGTCATCGGCGTCGCGATCGCGATCTCCGCCGGCGGCGGTTCCAACCCGACGACCGGCATTCAGCACGGACACCAGGCGGGCCAGACGTTCGCGAAGGTCGACCAGCTGCTGTCCGGGATCCCGCAGCACGGCACGACGCTGGGGAACCCCAACGCGCCGGTGACGATGACCTACTTCGGCGACCTCCAGTGCCCGATCTGCCGGGACTTCACGCTCAACGACTTCCCCCAGTTCGTCCAGGACCAGGTCCGCCCCGGCCACGTCAAGGTGACCTACAAGTCGTTCTGCACCGCGAGCTGCAACAACTCGTCGTTCAGCAACCCTCAGGCCGTGTTCAACAGCCAGCAGGTCGCCGCCTACGCGGCCGGCAAGCAGAACCTGTTCTGGTACTACGCCGAGCTCTTCTACCACGAGCAGGCGGCGGAGGGAACCCCGTACGTGACCACCAGCTTCCTGAATGGGTTAGCCGCCCAGATACCCAAGCTGGACCTGAATACGTGGCACACCGATCGGGGCGACCCGGCGCTGCTCTCCCAGGTCCAGGCCGACGAGCGGGCGGCGGCCGCGCAGAGCCTCCAGGGCACGCCGACGCTGATCATGACCGGCGCCAAGGGCTCCGAGACGGTCTCGGGGTCGGGCGGCAACCTGCCGAACTACAGCAACCTCGCGGCCGCGGTGCAGCAGGTCCAGTGACGACCGCCGCCAGCCAGCCACGGAGCAGGACCTGGCAGGCGTTCGCGGGCGCCAATCCGCTCCTCGTCGCGATCGTCGTGATCGCGACGATCGGCTTCCTGATCGCCGGCTACACGACCTACGAGCACTACGCCGGGCTCAAGGGCCTGCTGTGCCTGGGCGGACACGGCGGCCACTCTAGCTGCGAGACCGTCCAATCCTCGAGCTGGTCCAGACTCGCCGGCATCCCCGTCAGCGTGCTCGGGCTGGTCGGGTACGCGGTCCTGCTCGGCAGCCTGCTGATCCGCGGCGAGCTCGGGCGCGCGATCGGCTTCGGAACCGCCCTGATCGGGTTCGGCTTCAGCGCCTACCTGACCTACCGCGAGGCGTTCTCGATCCACGCCTACTGCGAGTGGTGCCTCGCCAGCGCCGTCTGCATGACGCTGCTGATGATCCTGACCGGGATCCGGTTCCTGCGAGCCGACCCGCTCGACGACTAGACGTTCACATCTTCGTAACGGGAACTTGCCGGACTCGTCACGAGTTCGCAGACCCGGCGGGCGATCCTGCAGTTTTGATGAGAACTGGAGTCCGCATAGACCTACACTGCCATTCGCGGGCGACGGCCCGCTGCAGCACCCCCCCGGCGGCGCTTTACGAGACGGCCAGGCGACGGGGGATGGACTTCGTCACGATCACCGACGAAGACTCGATCGTCGGCTGCCTCGAGATCGCCCACCTGCCGCACACGTTCGTGTCGGTCAAGCTCACGGCCCGCTTCGAGAACGCCGACCAGGCCGTCCAGATCCTCTGCTTCGGGATCACCCCGGAGGACCACGAGTGGCTGCAGGTCCACAGCCACAGCGTCCACGAGCTCGCCGCCTACCTCGATGACCGGGCGATCGCGGCCGCGCTCGCGCATCCGTTCAAGACGATCACGGCGCCGCTGACGCCCGCCCAGCGCGACGAGCTCGCGACGCTGTTCCCGATCTGGGAGACCCGCAACGGCGCCCAGCCGCACGACATCAATGCGCCCGCGGCGGCGTTCGTCGACTCGGTCGGCCGGGGCGCGATCGGCGGCTCCGGTGACCTGAGCGGCGAGGACATCGGCCGGACCTGGACCAAGACCCCGCACGCGGCGACCACCGAGGAGCTGCTCGAGCACCTGCGCGCCGCCCGCGTGACCCCGCACGGAGTCGAGCGGACCGCCCAGGCGCCGCCGGGACCCGCGACGCACGCGTATGAGCTCGGGCGCCGGGCCGCGTCCGACCCGCCGACCCTGGCGACCGTCGTCACCAGCGGGGTCGCCGATCCCGCGCTGGCGCAGACGCTCGACGAGCTCAGGGCCCGCGGCGTCCCCGGTCACGCGATCGAGTTCACCGACACCCTGATCCGCGCCCGCGGCGACCTGATCCATCTGTGCGGAGCCGGCGAGGCGGCGGCGCGCGCGGCACAGCTCGCCGAGGCGGCGGCGATCCCGCTGGTGTCGAGCTTCGGCTCCGGCGTCTACCAGCCCAGCCGGCTCGTCCTGTCGCCGAGCCAGACGGCCGACCAGCAGCTCGTCGCGCTCGGCGTCGACCCGCAGCGGATCCGCCGCTGGGAGCTCGGCGTCAACCCCGAGCGCTTCAGCCCGGCCCACTACAACCCGGCCGCGATGCCGCCCGCCGGCGACGGCGCCTTTGCCCGGATCAACCTCCTCTACTCCGGCCGGTTGGACGATGACCACGAGGTCGAGCTGCTGACCGACGCCTTCCAGCTCGCCCACGAGCGCGACCCCCGGCTGCATCTGGTGCTCGCCGGCGAAGGCCCCGAGGAGCCGCTGCTGCGGCGCCGGCTCGGGAGCGCGGCCACCTTCCTCGGGCCACTCGCGCCCGACGGGCTGGCCCAGGCGTTCGCGAGCGCCGACCTGCTGGTCTGTCCTCACGCCGACGGCTACGGAAAGCCGATCCTCGACGCCCAGGCGTCCGGTCTGCCGGTGCTCGCCGTCGCCGACGGCGCCGCCGCGGAGCTGATCCAGAGCGGCCGCAACGGCTGCCTGGTGCCCGCCAGCACGCTGGCGCTGGCCGAGGCGATGCGCTCGCTCGCACGCCGGGCGACGCTGCGCGAGCGGCTGGCGACCGGGGGTCTGCTCGCCGCCCGCGAACGCACCTGGGAGCGATCCCTGCGCCAGCTCGCGGCGGCCTGGTCGGATGCGCTCGCGCCCGACCCGGCGCCCGAGGTCGCGCATGCCGCCTGAGCCCCAGCGTCCGACGCTGACGCTGGTTCCCTCTCCTGTGTCCCGCGAGACACAGGAGAGGACCACACCGCCCCGCCGACGCCTGCGGATCGCCGACGTCGCGATCTTCTACGGGGAGCGCAGCGGTGGGATCCGGACCTACCTCGAGGCGAAGGCGGCGTTCGCGCGGCGAACCCTGGCGTTCGAGCACCACCTGGTGTTTCCCGGCCGCCCCAACAGCCCCGGCGCGGTGATCGACGAGTTTCGCCACGAGCAGCCGTCGCTGCGGCTGGCCGCCTCCAACGGCTACCGGATCCCGCTCGGCGGCTCCGGCCTGCAGGCGACCCTGCGGTCGCTGGCGCCCGACGTCGTGCTGCTGCACGACCCGTTCTGGACGCCGCGGCTGTCATGCCGCGCGGCGCACGAGCTCGGCGCGATGGTGGTCGCGGTCCACCACGCCTCGGTGGCGCTGAACGCGGCCGGGATCCCGGGGCCGCAGGAGCTGTACCGGGCGGCGCTGCGCCGCTGGTACCGGCGGGCGTATCTCGAGGTCGACGCCGTCATGTCGGTCGTCGACCCGGGACCCGACGCGCACCGTCCGTCGACGCTGCCGCTGCGGCTCGGGCTCGATCCGGCGTTCGGTCCCTGGGCCCGGGACGTGGTCGGCGAGCCGGGCGATCACGTCCTCTACGCGGGGCGGCTGAGCCGCGAGAAGGGCGTTCGCGAGCTGCTCGAGGCGGCCGCCGCGGCGCCCGAGCCGTGGCCCGTGAGGCTGCTCGGCACCGGCCCGGCCGGAGACATGCTGCGGGACCGGGCCGAGGCGCTGGGGCTCTCAGGTCGGGTGACGTTCGCCCCCTACGTCTCAGACCGCCGGCAGCTGGCCCGCGAGTACGCCCGGGCGCGCTGCGTCGTGCAACCGGGGCCGCACGAGACGTTCGGGCTGGTCGCGCTCGAGGCGGCCGCCTGCGGAGCGTCGGTGGTGACGGCCTCCTGCACGCCCTCGGCCGACCTGATCGACGGCTCCGTCGAGACGTTCGAGGCCGGCGACGCCGACGACCTGCTGCGGGCGATCGAGCGGGCCCGGCGGCGGCACCCCGACCGCGAGGCGGCGGCGCGGCTGGCGGCGCGACACGGCTGGGACGCGGTGTTGACGCTCGAGCTCGCCGACCTCGAAGCGCTAGTGGCGGCCTAGAGGCTGATGGGCGTTACCGGCCTGGCCTGGGGCACGAAGAGCGAGCACGCGGCGGCCGAGCGGGTCCGGGCGACCGCCGAGCGGGTGCTGCGCGCCAACTGGCGTGAGGGTCACCGGGCCAGCGACGGCGTCGAGTTCGCGTTCACGTGCCCGGCGACGCCACGCTACCGCCACCAGTGGTACTGGGATTCCTGCTTCCACGCGATCGCTTGGCGGCACATCGACCCGCGCCGCGCCCGCGAGGAGCTGCGGACGCTGCTGCGCGCCGGGCGGCTCGACGGGTTCATCCCCCACACCGCCTTCTGGGATCGCCCCGCGTACTGGCGGCGGGCCCCGTTCTACGGCACCCACACCGTGTTCGGCTGCTCGGCGACGTCGACGATCCAGACGCCGCTGCTGGCGCTCGCCTGGGAGCTGGTCGCCGACGCCTCGCCCGACGAGCCCGGGTTCGCGACCGAGGCGCTGTCGCAGCTACGGCTCCACTACGACTGGCTGGCGGCGCATCGCGACCCCGACGGCGACGGCCTCTTGACGATCATCCAGCCCGATGAATCGGGACTCGACGACTCGCCGAAGTACGACGGCCTGTACGGCTGGATGCGCCACGACCGTCCTGGCCACTTCTGGCTGATCGAGCGCTACCGGCGCCTGTCCTACGACGCCGCGACGATCGCCCGGCGCTACGAGGAGCACGTCGAGGACGTAGTCGTCAACGTCTTCTACGCGCTGGCGCTGCGGGCCCTGGCGCGCCTCTGCGCGCTCGAGCCGGCCGGCGCCGGCGGGAGCGTCTACGCCGAGCGGGCGGACGCAACCGAGCGGGCGCTGCTCGAGCGCTGCCACGACCCCGCCACCGGGCTGTTCTTCGACCTCGCCGGATCGGCCGAGCGGCCACTCGCCGTCTCCACCTGGTCCTCGCTCGCGCCACTCGCGCTGGGCGGGATCCCGGAGGATGTCCGCCGGCGGCTGGTCGAGGAGCACCTGCTCCACGATCGGCGCTACCGGGCGCCGTTCGGGATCCCGTCGGTGTCGATGGAGGAGCCGTCGTTCCACCCCGGCTTCCAGCTGTTCCGCTGCTGGCGGGGACCGTCGTGGATGAACACGGCCTGGTTGCTGGTGCCGGCGATGCGCGGGCTCGGCTACGTCGAGGACGCCGACCGGATCACCGACTCGCTGGTCGTCGCGGTCGACCACCACGGCATGCGCGAGTACTACAACCCGCTGACCGGGGCCGGGCTGGCGGCGCGCGGCTTCGGGTTCTCGACCCTGATCGTCGATCTTCTTGCACAATCCGGGAATTCCGCCGGCGATCGGGGCGCGCCGTCCGGCGAGATGCGGATGATGGGCACATGAGCTGGCGAAGCACGCGGGCAGCGCTGCACGGAGCGGCCGCGGCGCGCCAGATCGCGGTGATCGATCTCGGCTCCAACTCGTGGCGGCTGGTGATCTACAGCTACCAGCCCGAGCCGCCAAAGACCCCCCCTGGGGGCCCACCAGCGACGGCCACGTGGCCGTCGCAGGCACCCCTGGTGTGGTGGAAGCAGACCGACGAGCTGTATGAGGCGGTCAGGATCGCCGAGGGGATGGGCACCTCCGGGGCGCTGTCGGAGCGCGCGATCGCCCGCGGCCTGGAGACGCTCGTCGTGTTCGAGCGGTTCTGCCGGGCCGGTGGGCTGACGCCCGACGACGTCCACGTGATCGCGACCAGCGCGATTCGCGACGCGTCGAACCGAGCCGAGTTCCTGGAGCGGGCCAGAGCCGCGACCGGGTACGAGGTCGAGGTCCTGTCCGCCCGCGACGAGGCCCACTACGGCTACGTCGCGGCGGTCAACAGCTCGACCCTGACCGACGGGGTGGTGCTCGACATCGGCGGCGGCAGCGTGCAGCTGATCAGGGTCGCCGGTCGACGCGAGGCCGACCTCGCGTCGTATCCGCTCGGCGCCGTCCGCGTCACCGAGCGGTTCCTGTCGGACTCGCCGGCGAACCGCCCGGCTCGGCGCAAGGACCTGCAGCGCGTCCGCAACCACGTCGAGCGAACCCTGCGGGATGCCGCCTGGCTGACGGGGCACGGCGGCCGCCTCGTCGGCACCGGCGGCGCCGTCCGCAACCTCGCCGCCGCGGCTCAGCGGGCCGCGTTCGGTTCCAACGGCGGGATCGACCTCGGCGTCCAGGGGTTCGTGATCACCGCCGACGCGCTCGATCAGCTCGTCGCGACGCTGGCCGCGCTACCGCCCGCGGAGCGCAGCACCGTGCCGGGGATCAAGCCGGGCCGCGCCGACATCATCCTCGCCGCCGCGCTGACCCTGCAGACCGTGGTCGCGGTCGGCGGGTTCGACGGAATCGAGGCGACCGAGGCCGGGCTGCGGGACGGGATCTTCCTCGCCCGGACGCTGCTCGACGAGGCCGACCCGCTGTTCCCCGACGTCCGCGCGGCGGCCGTCCGCAACCTCGCGATCCAGTACGAGGCCGACCTCCCGCACACCGAGCACGTCGCCCACCTGGCGATGCAGATGCACGAGTCGCTGGTCGGCGCGGGGATGTTCAAGCCGATCCCCGGCGAGGCGGGGCTGCTGTGGGCGGCCGCGATGCTCCACGACGTCGGCATGACGATCTCCTACAACGATCACCACAAGCACTCGCGCTACCTGATCGTCAGCGCCGAGCTGCCGGGCTTCGATCCGCGTGAGCGCGCGCTGATCGGGCAGATCACGCGCTATCACCGCAAGGGCGCGACGAAGCTCGGCG
>Ga0123356_10003882_pt1 | contig 15565 bp, 5 predicted proteins | sample TergutEmb28metaG_2_FD_92546 | JGI IMG/M metagenome (GOLD analysis project Ga0123356, IMG submission 92546) | Embiratermes neotenicus P3 segment gut microbial communities from Petit-Saut dam, French Guiana - Emb289 P3 | ecosystem: Host-associated > Arthropoda: Insects > Digestive system > Gut ... | reverse complement strand
GCGAACCGCTGGTGATTGGCCAGGCGGATAAACTGCCCGTAAATAATATCGGCGGCTCGGCGACGGTCACCTATGCAGGCGCCACATTTGACCTGACGGCTATTAATGGCCTGTTCACCGTGGTCGCGAACGCAGGAACGCGGACATACAGTATCGAAACAGGCGGCACAGGCACGGGCAGCATTAGCGGTAACATGCTCACGGTGACCAGAGCTGGCACATTCATTATCGGCCTCACGACAGCGGAAACTGCTACACATCAAGCAGGTGCTAAAGTCACGGCTACGTTAACAGTAAACAAAGGAACACAAAACGCCCCGAGCGGACTTGGTAAAACCGATGTCAGTGTATACGGCGGTAGCGACGGCAAAATCACCGGTTTGAGCGCAAGCCTTAACTATGAATATAAACTAGCGGCTGGCTCAACATATACGGTGGTAGCGGCAGGCAGCACGGAGATCACCGGCCTTTCGACCGGCGCCTATGTCGTGCGGCTGGCGGAGAATGACCTCTACAATGCGAGTGCGGATTGCGAACAGCTGGTGATCGGACAACCCGCTGCAGTGCTACTGGATAGCATAGCCGTAACCACCCCGCCAACCAAGACGGTATACATCCAGGATCAAGCACTTGACCTTACCGGCATGGTCGTGACAGCCACCTACAGCGATGGTAGTACGAAAGCGGTAACAGAATACACCACTATTCCGGCTAACGGCGCCGCTCTCAACACAGTCGGCGTACAAACCGTCGCAGTCAGCTACACCGAAAATGGCTTGACCGAGACAACCAGCTTCACCGTCACCGTGCTTTCACCCGAGTCCGCGCATACAGTGACCTTCCTATGGACAGACGGCGTTACCGTGCTGGCTGTGCTGGAAGTGGCGGATGGCGCGACACTTGACTTGGCGGCTGTACCCAAGTTTAGCCCCGACGGTACAAAACATATCCTCAGCTGGCTGCTGGCAGGAACTGATACCCCCTTCGACCTTGGCATAAATATACATCTGGACTATAGCTTAATGCCCAGGGAAATGGGAGATTTCAACTTCCGCGTTTATATGGAATCAGCGCAAACCAGCCTTAAAGCCGGCGACACACTCTTTGTGGATGTGATGCTGGTAGGAAATATCAACTATACCCAGTTTAACGCCGCCATCGCTTATGATGTCAGCTTGCTGGAGTTTGCCGGGTTTGATGATTTAAGCGGCTTGGCAGCGGAGGTCAAAAAGGATAGCGTTGATAGAATTTCCGTGCGCAGCGTGCCGACCATGAACATGCTTGCTGGTACGCCGTGTGTAACACCAGTTAAGGTTGTGACGCTGAAATTCACGGTAAAAGGTGACTTTGCTGCGGATAGCGTGGCTACCGATTTAGCCTTCAACTCCATAGCGGTAACTCCAACAGCAAGCGTAACAAGCGCTACTACCGCTCCTGGTCTGCCTTTGCCCATAACGTTGAACCGGTAACAATCGGAGGTCAGAGGCGTGAAGACAGAGGACGGAAATTAATGTAATGCGGTCATCTGCGCTGCGGCGCAGCAATGGTTAGCAAGATAAAATGAAGAAAATCTTCAGAATTCTGAAGATTTTCTTCATTTTATCGAAGGCTTATTTGAATTATGAAAAAGCCTATGTAAACGACATAGCATCATTGATTAATGTATAATATTAATCTATTCTTTTATAATTATTATTATCTTTAACAAAATATATATACTGTTGCAACTGAACAACTTTGCAAAAAGTCACAAAACAAAAGGCAAATGGGCTATTTCTGGCCAGAAAAATCTTGCTGCGGCAATAAATATCTAGAAGGAGTTAATTGATTGCCGTATAATTATAAGTATGTAGGCTGGATATTTTGTGACACCTTTATTATTACTTAAATGACGGAAAAATTTATGCAAAAGGAGGTGTTGCGGCAAAAACCGTGGCAAGTCATAATTAAGGAGGTTAAAAAATGAAAGGGATTAGAGGAAGTGCAGTTTTTCTTGTTTTGTTCCTGGGGTTTGCAATACTACCCATAATGCCAGCTATCGCTGAACAACTAGATGATTTTCCTGTTATAAAAAAGGATTTATACGGTAATAATATCGCTTTGGTTGCTGACGCAAATACGCGATATGTTGTCCTGTATAAGCAGGATACTGTAACAAAGCTTATTTCCGCAACATTGCAAATCCAGCATAACAGCATTGACGCAGAAGTACTAAAAATCGACGGGATTGGCTTTGCAATCTCTTTTAATAAGGACATAGTTGCTCCATACGCCTATAAAGAGCAAAAAATGGATTTTGATCCGGCCCTTCTCTTTTCCGGTAAAAGCACATATAATCTTATGGAGTTTCGCAGATACTACCAACCGCTATTTTCTACGCAGGTAAATCAAAACACAATTCGATTTGACAACATAAGTGTTACTTATATTGAACGTAATAGTAACGGCGGCAGGCTCAGTGTGAAGTTTATGAGCGACAATCTTGGTAGTTATCCGGAGCTTATAATTGCCCCAGGCCAGACTATTGACATTGCAGAGATCTATTTCATGCCGCTAAACGGTACCGATGAACTTGATATCAACATGTTTGGCTATGAATATTTTCATGATACATCAGAATCAATTATAAGGGTTTCACCCTGGATAGGTAACGGGTCATATTTTATGCAAGCAAGCAGCGCAGCTTTGCCATTATCTAACTACTTTGTGATTTCCCCCAGTTCCTTTAAGGTTCATGTACAACACCCGCTACCGGATGTCTCCGCTAATAATGGCGCCAGAATTATAAATGGTTACAATAACGAGACCATGGAGTGGTCATATGATAAAGACGGCTCCTATACCAGCGGCGCGCCGGTTGTTAAAGACATCGCTCATAGCATCTATGTGCGGGTAAAGGGTGATAGCGCATATAGCTGCACAGATACTTTTTACGTCAACTACAAAAAGTATCTGACCAGCGATGCGGCTGAGGTTGCCTTTGCGGCAAAAGCCCTGGATCATATTGCTGCCATACCGTCTGTCAAAAAAGTTGGCGCCAACCTGATCAGCAGTGACGGCAAGACGCATGTCGGCGACGTAATTGAATATACTATTACGGTAAAAAATACCGGCGTAGCAGGTTCGGTGTGGGCTAACGCGACACTGACCGATAGGATTTCCGACTATGTGACCATCGACCCGGCCAGCATCATACCGACCAATGGCAGCTACAACGCAGCCACAAGAATATTGACGGTGAACCTGGGCGATTTAGCGTCAGGTGAAGAGAAAGTAGTCAAATTCAGAGTAACTGTGAGTGTTAACGCCTACGAAAAAGATATCACCAACAGTGTTACTGTCAGCGGTAGAGATGGCAAAGGCGGCGACGCCGAGAATTTGGATGAAACCGTCAAAGAAGAAGGCGGTGGCCGTATTGTCGAGCCCGAACCCAGACAATCCGTGCAACTAGGAGTAAACCCTGTCACCGAAGGAGATAGAGTGATCACAGGCACCGGCGTACCCGGCGCGCAGATAGTTGTAACATTGCCCGATAACAGCAAACTCAATACCACAGTCCGTCCGAATGGCACATGGGATGTAGAAATCCCCACTGGCAAGAATCTCAATTACAATGACAAGGTCAGCGCGGTGCAGACGGAAACAGGTAAAAAGCCCAGCGAGTCGCAGGAAGTAACTGTTCAGGCAAAAACCGGCGCTATAGCGAATGTAAGCAAGGTTAGCTCAAATAAAACCAGCAGTGATGGCAAGACGCGTGTCGGCGATGTTATTGAGTATACCATTACGGTAAAAAATACCGGCGTAGCAGGTTCGGTATGGGCCAACGCGACACTGACCGATAGGATGTCCGATTATGTGACCATAGACACGGCTACCATCATACCTGCCAACGGCAGCTATAACCCATCCACAAAATTATTGACGGTGAACTTGGGCGACATAGCGGTAGGCGTTGTGAAAAAAGTAAAATTCCAAGTGACTGTGAACGCTAATGCCTACGAGAAAGATATCACCAACGGCGTTACCGTCAGCGGCAAAGACGGTAACGGCAGCGGCGCCAGTGATCTGGATAAAACTGTTGATGAAGGCGACGGCGACAAAGGCCGTATAGTAGAACCCGAACCCGCACAATCCGCGCAACCAAGAATCAACCCGGTAACCGAAGGCGACAAAGTGATCACTGGTAGCGGCGTGCCCGGCGCGCAGATAGTTGTAACGCTGCCCGGTGGCGATAAACTTACTACCACGGTAGGTGGCAATGGTAACTGGACTGTTTCAATACCCGCCGGCAAAGAACCCAACTACAATGAAAAGGTCAGCGCGGTGCAGACGGAAAATGGTAAAAAGCCCAGCGAGCCGCAGGAAGTAACTGTCCAGGCAAAAACGGGCGCTGTAGCGAATGTAAACAAGGTTGGCTCAAATAAAACCAGCAGTGATAACAAGACACGTGTCGGCGACGTAATTGAGTATACTATCACGGTGAAAAATAACGGCGCAGCCGCTACTACATGGGCAAATGCGACATTGACCGATAGGATTTCCGACTATGTGACCATAGACACAGCCAGCATCATACCGGCCAACGGCAGCTATAATACAGCCACGAGGATACTGACGGTGAACCTGGGCGATATAGCGGCAGGCGAGGAGAGGGTAGTCAAATTCAGCGTGAGTGTGAATTCTAACGCCTACGAGAAAGATATCACCAACAGCGTTACCGTCAGCGGCAAAGACGGTAAGGGCAGCAACGCAGAGGATCTGGATGAAACTGTGTATGAAGGCGACGGCGACAAAAGCCGTATAGTAGAGCCCGGCCAATCCACGCCGCCGGTGGTACTGAATAGCATCGCGGTAACCACGCCGTCAACTAAGGTGGTATACACTCAGGGCGAGGCCCTGGCTCTCGCCGGTATGGTGGTGACCGCCACTTACAGCGACAACAGCACGAAAGCGGTTACAGACTACACCACTATTCCTACCAACGGCGCTGTTCTCAACACAGTCGGCGCACAAACCGTCACAGTCAGCTACACCGAGGGCGGCGTGACCAAGACAACCAGCTTCACCGTCACCGTGCTTTCACCCGAGTCCGCGCATACAGTGACCTTCCTATGGACAGATGGTGTTACCGTGTTGGCTGTGCTGGAAGTGGCGGATGGCGCGAAACTTGACCCGGCTGCTGTGCCTAAGTTTAGCCCCGACGGTACAAAGCATATCCTCAGCTGGCTGCTAGCAGGAAGTGATACCCCCTTTGATCTTGGCATAAGTATACATCTTGATTACCGCCTAATGCCACGGGAAACAGGAGATTTCAACTTCCGGGCTTACATGGAGTCGGCGCAAACCAGCCTCAAAGCCGGAGACACGCTCTTGGTGGATGTGATGTTGGTGGGCAATATCAACTATTCCCAGTTTAGCGCCGCCATCACCTATAACGCCGGTCTATTGGAATTCGCTGGGTATGGGAATTTAGGCGGCTTGGTCGCGGAGGTCAAAAATGATGGCGTTGGCAAAATCTCTTTGCGCAACGTGCCGTCCATGAATATGCTTTCTGGCACGCCCTGTATAACACCGGTAAGGATAGTAACGCTGAAATTCACGGCAAGAGGCAATCTTGCCGCGGAGAGCGTGGCTACCGATTTAGCCTTCTCCTCCATTGCGGTAACGCCAACAGCAAGCGTAACGGGCGCTACAACCTCTCCCGGGCTTCCTTTGCCGATAACGTTGAACCGTTAAATCGAAAGTCAGAGGCGTGAAGACAGAGGACGGAAATTAATGTAAGGCAGGTATCTGCACTGCGACGCAGCAATGATTGGCACAATAAAACAAAGAAAATCTTCAGAATTCTGAAGATTTTCTTCATTTTAATGAAGACTATTTCTTTTGTGTAAATGTCCATGAAAACGGTACAGCATCATTGTCTGTTGTATATTATTAATTTATTACTTTATAATTATTATTATTTATAGCAAAATATCCGTATTACCGATACTAAACAAATTTACTATTGGTTACAAAATTAAAGGTAAACGAGCTATTTCTGATTAAAAAAATCTTATTACGGCAATAAATGTCTAGAAGGAATTAATTTAATAATGTATAATAATAAATAAGCTGGATATTTTATGACATCTTAATTATTACTAATATGACGTAGGATATTTTTGCAAAAGGAGGTGTTGCGGCAAAAACCGTGGCAAGTCATAATAAGGAGGTCAAAAATGAAAAGGATTAGAAGAAGTACGGTTTTATTGGCTCTGATGTTGGGGATTATTCTCCTTTTTAGCGCTACTGCGGTGGCAAATGAAGATTTTATTCCGGTAACAGATATCATCGACGTACCAAATGAAGCTGCGGTGGGCATTCCTTTTACACTCAAAGGTACGGTGCTGCCCGCCGGAGCCAGCAACAAAGACATCGTTTGGAGCATTAAGGATGACGGAGGCATCGGCGCTACTATAAATGGCAATACCCTTTATACTAGTGGCGTGGGTTTGGTGGAGGTCACGGCAACCATCACAAATGGCTTGTCAAACAACGACATTGCCGCGGTTGCGGTTGGATACAATAATATCGTGGTTCTAAAAAATGATGGCAGCATATGGACATGGGAATGTAATGAAGCTGTTGACTATTGGGATCCACCTATTATTTCCACTTACCGCATAGGCACGGATAATGACTGGACGGCGATAACGGCAGGCGGAGGTTTTGGATGCGATGATCATGCACTTGCATTGAAAGAGGACGGCAGTCTATGGGCTTGGGGCGGTAATTCTTGGGGCCAGTTGGGCGACGGTACAAAAACATACCGCCCTTCCCCTGTACGGGTAGGCACGGATAATGACTGGGCGATTGTGGCGACAAGCGAAGGAAATTATTCATACGGCGCGCACACCATGGCTATCAAAAAGGACGGCAGTCTGTGGGCTTGGGGGGAAAATTATTGGGGCCAGTTGGGTGACGGTACTGGTATAAATCAAAGCATACCCGTTCGTATAGGAACAGATAATGATTGGACTGCTGTATCACCAGCTATATTGCATACCGCAGCTCTGAAAACGGGCGGTAGCCTGTGGGCCTGGGGACTTGCTGGACTTGACTTAAGCGTAACCCCTGTGCGCATAGGATTGGACAATGACTGGGCCATGGTGGCGGCAGGCGGCATGCAAACCTTGGCTTTAAAGGAGGATGGTAGCCTGTGGAACGGCTATGGTAACAGTGATAGTGTTATCCGCATCGGTGTTGATACGGATTGGGTAGCGATAGCAGCGGGTTTGCAACATGCTATAGCCCTGAAAAAGGACAACAGTATGTGGGCTTGGGGTGATAATTCTGAGGGCCAGCTGGGCGATGGTACTCGCATAAACCGCAGTGATCCTGTTCGTGTAGGTCTGGATAACAACTGGGCGGCAGTGGCAGCGAAGAATACCGGCTCCGTAGCGCTGAAAAAGGATAATAGCCTATGGGTTTGGGGATCGGCTCTATTTTACGACTACTTCAACTACTCATATGGACTATCTAGCAACATCCCCGTTCAGTTAGGTAGCTATACTAAAGACTTCACCATAGAGGTAAACGCCCTGCCGGTAACGGATATCATCAACGTGCCTGACGAAACCTTGGTGGGCGTGCCTTTGACACTAACTTATACAGTAGTTCCGGAAAACGCAACCAGCAAGGGCATTATTTGGAATGTTAAAGATGTAGGTTCCACGGGCGCAACGATAACTGACAACATACTCAACACTAACGGCGCAGGTACGGTGGTTATCACGGCCACCATAGCCAATAGCCTAGGAGGTGGTGGTATTGCCGGGCTGGCGGCGGGCTTTGGTCACAATTTGGCACTAAATACCGACGGCAACTTGTGGGCCTGGGGATATAATGAAAGCGGTCAACTAGGCAATGGCACAAACATCAATCGAAGCACCCCCATCCACATTGGCACGAGTAATGATTGGGCGGCGGTGGCGACAGGCGACGCACACTCCATTGCACTGAAAACGGATGGCAGCCTGTGGTCTTGGGGATTTAATAGAGAAAGCCAGCTGGGAGATGGCATGAACACAAACCGCAATGTCCCTGCCCGAATAGGCACGGATAATGACTGGGCGTTAGTTACGGCTGGTGTCTTTCACACCACGGCGCTTAAAACGGATGGCAGCCTATGGGCCTGGGGGAATAATGCAGACGGTCAATTGGGTAATGGCACAAATGATAACCGGCTATCTCCTGGACGCGTAGGTTCTGATAATAATTGGGCGACGCTGGTAGCAGGCGATTATCACAACGTGGCTTTGAAAAAGGATGGAAGCCTATGGGCTTGGGGGAATAATAGTAATGGTCAGTTGGGCGACGGCACGAATACAAATTGCAATGCCCCTGTTCGTATAGGTATGGACGTCGATTGGGCTGCGGTTGCGGCGGGAGGCGGTTTTACCATGGCCCTGAAAAATGATGGCAGCTTGTGGGCCTGGGGAAATAATTACTACAGTCAGTTGGGTGATGGTACGAATATAAACAGCAATACTCCTGTCCGCATAGGTATGGACGATGACTGGTCTGCAGTAGCGGTGGGTAGAGTTCATACCGTGGCTCTAAAAGTTGATGGCAGTCTATGGGCTTGGGGTAATAATAACAATGGCCAGTTGGGTGACGGTACAATCATCAACCGTAATGTTCCTGTCCGTATTGGTACAGAAAATGATTGGACGGTGGTGGTAGCAGGCAGTTATCATAACATTGCCCTGAAAAAGGATGGTAGACGCTGGGCTTGGGGATCAAATGATTATGGGAATTTGGGCACTGGCAAGTACGAAAACAGCAGAATACCTGTGGAAATCGCATCTCCGGGATATTTCACCAAGGACTTCACCATTACAGTAACTCCTACTTTGGTTGTACTGGATAGCATCGCAGCAACCACGCTGCCAACCAAGACGGTATATTTCCAAGGTGAGACCATTGACCTCACTGGCATGGTGGTGACCGCCACATACAGCGATAGCAGTTCGAAAGCGGTAACAGACTACACCACAGACCCGATCAATGACGCTGTTCTCAACACAGTCGGTGTACAAACTGTTACTGTCAGCTATACCGAAGATGGAGTGACAAAGACAACCAGCTTCACCATCCTCGTAAACGCGATTGAACTGGAGAAAATCGAAGTTATCACCAATCCAACGAAGGCGGTATACTTTGCCGGCGAAACCCTTGACCTGACAGGTATGGTCGTGACAGCCACCTACAATAATGGAGACACAACAACGGTCACAGGCTATACCACCATCCCGGCGACGGGCGCAATCTTGAATACTGTAGGCGTCCAAACTGTTACGGTCAACTATGGCGGTAAGAGTACCAGCTTTACCGTCATCGTAAATGCGGTTGAGTTAGACAAAATCGAAGTTACCATCAATCCAACGAAGGCAGTATACCTTGCCGGCGAAGCCCTTGACCTGACAGGTATGGTCGTGACAGCCACCTACAATAATGGAGACACAAGCACGGTCACAGGCTACACCACCAACCCGGCGGCGGGCGCAATCTTGAATGCTGTAGGCGTCCAAACCGTTATGGTCAACTATGGCGGTAAGAGTACCAGCTTTACCGTTACTGTGAATGCAGTCGAGCTGGACAAAATCGAAGTTACCACCCCATCAACGAAGGCGGTATACTTTGCCGGCGAAGCCCTTGACCTGACAGGTATGGTCGTGACAGCCACCTACAATAATGGGGATACAGAAGCAGTTACAGGCTATACCACCGTCCCGGCGGCGGGCGCAATCTTAAACACTGTAGGCGTCCAAACTGTTACAGTTAACTATGGCGGTAAGAGTACCAGCTTTACCGTCACTGTGAACGCGGTTGAGCTGGACAAAATCGAAGTTACCACCCCATCAACGAAGGCGGTATATTTTGCCGGCGAAGCCCTTGACCTGACAGGTATGGTCGTGACAGCCACCTACAATAATGGAGACACAACAACGGTCACAGGCTATACCACCGTCCCGGCGGCGGGCACCATCTTAAATACCGTAGGTGTCCAAACCGTTACGGTCAACTATGGCGGCAAGAGTACCAGCTTTACCGTTACCGTGAATGCAGTCGAGCTGGATAAAATTGAAGTTACCACCAATCCAACGAAGTCGGTATACTTTGCCGGCGAAGTCCTTGACCTGACAGGTATGGTCGTGACAGCCACCTACAATAATGGAGATACGACAACGGTCACAGGCTATACCACCAACCCGGCGGCGGGCGCAATCTTGAATACTGTAGGCGTCCAAACCGTTATGGTCAACTATGGCGGTAAGAGTACCAGCTTTACCGTTACCGTGAATGCAGTCGAGCTGGACAAAATCGAAGTTACCACCCCGCCAACGAAGGCGGTATATTTTGCCGGCGAAGCCCTTGACCTGACAGGTATGGTCGTGACAGCCACCTACAATAATGGGGATACAGAAGCAGTTACAGGCTATACCACCAACCCGGCAGCGGGCGCAATCTTAAGCACTATCGGTACTCAAACTATTATAGTCAGCTATGATGATAAGATTGATTTCTTCTTCGTAACAGTAAACCCCCTTGTTCCAGTCAGCATAACACTGGACATCACATCAACCGTGATATATTTGGAGGAAACGCTTCAGATCACAGCTACAGTGCTTCCGGACAATGCCTTGGATAAATCGCTCACATGGACATCCAGCGATGATTCTGTGGTTATGGTATCCACAAGCGGGTTGGTTACAGCGGCAAGCGAAGGTAGCGCAACGATTACCGCAACTACGGTTAACGGGCTTACCGCGATATGCTCAATAATAGTGCTGTCAGCAATACCGGAAATGCCAGTGTGCATAACATTGGATATTACCGCAGCCAGGCTGCACCCGGGCGAAACGCTGCAGCTTATTGAAACGGTGCTGCCAACAAATGCGCCTCAGAAATCTGTCACTTGGACAACCAGCGATTCGTCGATCACTACAGTGTCGGCGGGTGGACTGGTGAAGGCAATCACGCCAGGCGAGGTCATAATTACCGCAACAACGGTTAATGGCCTTACAGCAATATGTGTTGTAACAGTGCCCTCTATCGGTATGCTATCGAAAGAATTGGGTGAGGCACTGAAAGCAGGGTTCATACTAGGGTTATTTGATAGTAACGGTTCTTACCAAAGCATATCGGCATCTCATGTAAACGCAGAAAGGCAACTGGAGATGGACAAAATTGACAATGCGATCAAGCAGTATCAAAATATCATTGATTCGCTGCGAAAAGACGCAATTCAAGGGAAGGTCGACGCGGCTTTCGCGAACGAGATGATCATTTTGGCAGAGAAAATCATTGAGCGTTTACGCGTGTAGACATGATGTATTGCCTGAAGGCAGCTGTGTAGCAACTCTCTAACGGTCTGCTTCGCAGCCCAAGCTTTGAGTTGTGAGTTTTGAGTTTTGAGTGAATCCTTGTTTTTATTGGTGTGGTTTATCTGTAAGGTACTAAAAGCGGACGAAAAAGCATAGCGTGGGCGGCGACAATGATCGCCGTCCGCTTTTTTATTTTACTGAGCTCTATAAGCAAAAAAATCTTTCATAGCTATTGAAATAAGGAAGGAATTTGATTAATTTTGTATAATAACTTAAGCTAGTTGTTCACAAAACAAAAACTATATGATGAAAGACAATTGTCGCATTGATCAGCAAGCATTTACTCCCTCTGTGGAGGGCCTATTGCGATTCAGAAAACGGAGATTAGAGGTCAGAATTCTAGGGCCGGCAGGCAAGTAAAGTAGAAAAGTAGAAAACATTATTTTATTTTCCCCCAAAAAATCGCTTTAGCTATGCGAACATTATTTATATCAACCAAGATACCCAAATAACCTACCATTTTTATATGTTTTTTGATTAGCATTCAAGGTGACATTATTTTTTGTAACATTATCCCCGGCTGCATTATTCTATCGTGAAAGGAGGCGGTTTGTTTTACTCCATATTCGCCGTATACGCGTTTGGGCAATACCAAATTCACGCTTTATACATTGTAGAATAGGCGGAGTGTTTACAGAAATTTGTAGTAGCAATGCTGAAAGTCAGTAGTTCAACTAAGAAAACAAAAATTAGGGAGGCAAAACACTTATGAAGACAAGAATTTTGAGCATAGCTCTGGTGCTGGCCATATTATGCGGACTATTTATTGCGGCGCCGCTGGCGATGACCGCGGCGGGCGCTGACGGGTATACGTATGAAGAAATTATTGCCGGAAGGCGTTTGAAACAGTTTACATTGGCAGGTTCCTTCGATAATAACCGGATCAACAATTATACTGTTAATGCAAACAATTCTTCCTACATTTATAACAGTACGACTGGCAAATTTGATCCGGTAGCGACATCCAGCAGCGTGATCGTCGGGAATTATGTACAATTATGGGATATCACGCGGGATGGAACAGTCGATGGCATACTGATCGTTTCCTGGAAGGATAGCAAAAAATACTGGGATAGCGATATGCATTGGAAAGCCAGTTTCTTCGATGACGACGGCGCGTTTTCTGATGGCCAGGAGTGGCGCCTCCCCTTCGGACAGAGACTTTTGGATGAATACGGAATCGGTGGCGCGGTGGAAGATTACAGCAATGTAGTGGAATACGGCGCGCTTAAAGATAGCACTTATTGGCCGCTTCATGATTATTATAAAGCTCCTTCCAGCAAAACGCTGACCATGCTGACAGGCTTCCGCACAACGCAGCAAGCCACAGGCTGGGCTTGCGGTCCCACATCCGCACTGATGGTGCTGGATTGGTTTGGTTTGCGGGGCGATTTGAATGAGGAAGATTTGGCGGCTTTACGGAAAAACTCTTCGCAGGGCGGCTCCACCAATTTACAGCAGATGATCAATATTTTTACGAGCTTGAATACTATCCATGACGCGGGACAGGGCGAATGGGGCCGCTGGAAGATAATCTCCAGCTATGATATGGTCACGAAATATAATATTGTCAGGCCGGCCGGCCAAAAATACACCCTTACAGGGGCGCGGGAAGTGATGAACGGGGCATTGATCAAAGAACTGCTGGCGGACGGCATTCCGGTTATGATCGGCTGGAACAGCTTCGGCGGCCATTGGCAGGTCATCGTCGGCTATGACGACATGGGCTCCACCGATATGAAGGATCATGTACTGATACTGGCAGACCCTTATGATACCACGGATCACCGCAATGACGGCTATAATATCCAATCCCTGCAGCGCTTTGTCTATGACTGGAGCGCGGGCTTTGATCCTGATTTCAGACATGGCATCTTTATCGCCGCCGTTCCGGAAGATTGGAAATACGAGCCGGTAACAGGCGCCGCATTGCCATATAAAGCCGGTTATGACGGCGATAAATCCAATGATATGAAACTTGACTTCGGACGTACCGCGGCGGCGCTTGAAAAGTATTATCCTACCACGCGCGGGCGCGGCAACAATGGTCTGGCGGGCGCGGCTACCGGCGGATATGAGCGCGTACCTAATACTTTTGTCAATGTGTCTCCTTTCTATGCCCATTTCGACTATTTTAACTGGGAAAGCGGCGAAAGCCCGTTAAGCGGCGGCGAACTCATTATACTGGAAAACTTCAAGACCCAGCAGCAAACCACCGAGTGGACCTGCGGCTTGACCTCGGCCCTGATGGCTTTGGAGTGGTTTGACGCGAATCCGGGACAGCCCAAGCTGCTGAACAGTTACAGCGACGAAGCATTGAAGGCGGTGGCCAATACCTACCGTTTGGATATTGACGACCTATTTGACGACCGGCTGACGGAAATCGATCTGGCGCAACTGCGCGGGGAAAACCGCACCGCTGCCGGCGCCACAACTTTAAATGATTTGAAGAATGTTTTCGACAGCCTGAATAAAGACCAGGACTACCTGAATGCCCTGGCCGAGGCCAATGAATGGGAAACCATACACAACTGGGGCTATATAAGCACAGATAATCTTTCCGCCAGAAGCGATTCCGGATGGGTGCTGGGTGAAGACGGGCAACGGCATTATTTGGTGGATGGCGCGGCCGACGACGGTCTGATCCCGTATTACTTGGATCTCGGTTATCCTGTTATCATCGGTTGGGATGAATGGGGCGGCCATTGGCAGGCCATCATCGGTTACGACGACATGGATACTGAAGATACCCAGGACGACGTGTTGATACTTGTGGATCCTTATGATACCACCGACCATAATCAGGATGGCTACTATTTGGAATGCTTTGAACGGCTGGTTTTCGGCTGGGGCGCTACTTTTGATACGCGGGGCAGCCGCATTTTCCTGATTCCTTTCCTGAAGGATACGGGGATTCCTGTTGCCGGGGATATAGAACCGCCGGAAACGACGCTAGAAAATATTCTGGAACTGCTGGAAGACGGCATTGCTGTCGGCGGCCGCGGCGGCGTTAAAGATGCCGCCGGAGTAATCAGCACCGTCAAGAAATTCCTGGCCGGTAAAGGTTATACCGCCGGTTTGGATTATGCCATAGCGGACGCGGCGATCCTGGACGGCGGGCCGACGGATTACAATAACAGCATAAAAGACACAGTAACGCTGACGGTGCGCGTCCGCTGCGGTTTGGAGAGCGAGACCACCAAGGTCAGTATTGATATCCATAATTTTATGGTTTACACAGAATCCGAACAAACAGACCTTTCTGCGGGCGACATCTTCTATGTGGATGTGATGCTGGTGGGAGATATGAATTATACCCAAGTGAACACGGCCCTGGCCTTCGACGCCAATCTGCTGGAATTTGCCGGGTATGAGGCTTTAGGCGGCTTGGTGGCGGAAGTGAAAAAGGATGCTGTGGATAAGGTTTCCTTGCGCCATGTGGCATCGTTGAACATGCTGGCCGGCGCGTCCTGCGTCACGCCGGTCAAGTTGGCGACGCTTAAATTTACCGTAAAAGGCAACTTTACCGCGGAAAGCGTTGATTCCGCATTGACCTTTGTCTCCACCGTGGTTACCCCGACGGCAGGCGCCGCCGCTACAACTACTGCCCCCGGTAATGCATTGAGCATTACTTTGAGTAAATAAAACCTGGGTGCAGGCTGCAGATTCTTCATGGTATTTTGTCTCCTATGGCAAAACGAAGCAAACCTTCATGAATATGAGGGTTTGCTTCGTTATTTGAAGTAGCATAACATAAAAATAGTGGTAAGTTTTAGATTTAATTAGACGCGGATTTTACGGATTTGGCAACAGATTGGCGCAGAAATAAATGAAATAAAAAATTCATTTTATCCGTGCGAATCCATTAAAATCTGAACAAATCCGTGTCTAATATGTAAATGGAGTTTTACAGGATTCTTGGGTTGTGCGCATAATCTCCCATTATTGCAGTTTATACAGCCAGTTTCTTAATAAAAACATAGGCGGCAATTACTATTAAAACACTCATACCGATCAATCCGGTTGGGGCTGGCCCTATTAGCGGCTTATTGAATACTTCCGTTAAAATTTGCATATCCGCCACAACATTGATTGCCCCGTGAAAAATAGCGGCATACATGCAGTTATTCGTT
>Ga0123356_10003881_pt1 | contig 15567 bp, 13 predicted proteins | sample TergutEmb28metaG_2_FD_92546 | JGI IMG/M metagenome (GOLD analysis project Ga0123356, IMG submission 92546) | Embiratermes neotenicus P3 segment gut microbial communities from Petit-Saut dam, French Guiana - Emb289 P3 | ecosystem: Host-associated > Arthropoda: Insects > Digestive system > Gut ... | reverse complement strand
GTGATATTCATTCCCAAACCCGTGCCGGCAATACCGCTGTTTACATCAAGGTTGAACCGCGTATAGGCGTCGTAGAGACTGTCAAGCTGCGATTCATTCATGCCCTGTCCTGTGTCGCTTATTGTAACAGCGAGTGTCACAGTTTCATTGTGTTTCTCTTCAGTCGGCGAGCCAGCTGAAATTGAAAAACATATTTCGCCGGCATCCGTGTATTTGTAGGCATTGGAAAGCAGGTTGTTAAGAATTTGTTTGATACGTAATTCATCGCCGATTAAATCGGCCGGCATATTTTCGTCCACTGTTAACTTAAGATTAATAGGCTTGCTGTCAAATCGCAGGCGGTTTATCTGCATAACATCATTAATTAGACTCGGAACACTATATTTTTCCTGAACGATTTTCAGATTACCGGCGTCAATTTGTGAAAAATCAAGAATGTCATTAATAATGTTCAGCAATAAGCTGCCGGATTCATATATTTTTTTAAACCCTTTCTCTGTATCTTCTGAAAGATCGTTATTTCTCAGACGGATCTCCGCAATGCCGAGAATAGCGTTCATGGGGGTGCGTATTTCGTGGCTCATTTGTGACAGGAATATACTCTTTGCCTGGCTGCTAAACTCAGCCGCTTCTTTTGCGATTTTTAACTGTGCGGCTTTTTCCTGTATTTCATCCAACAGTATTTTTGTTTGTTTATATGCTTCATTGGTTTCTTTTTCCATTTTAACAAACGCTTTTTCTGTATGTTTAACGACTTTTTTTACTGTAAAAAGAGTTAAAACGGTAAAAACGAATCCTAAAATTAATGTGAAAAATACAGTTATTCGTCTGGCGCGGTTCATTGAATGATAAAGCTGCTCGCTGTCAAAGTCTATCCCAATAACGCCGATAACGTTTCCTTCGTGGTTATGGAAGGGAAAAGTCATCGAATACAAGTATCCATAATCCGTAACCATGATTCCGTTGCTGGATACTATTTCGTCATTCATGTTCAGAGCTAAATCTGCAATATATTCTTCTTCTACAAGCATACCTGCATGAGAAAAAAATTCATCGTCTTTATCCAAACCGTCTATCAAATAAATATATTCGTTATTATCGTTTAACTTTATAGTATACAAAAACTTGGCATTCGCTATGCGCCTGATTTCATCTAACTGCCTTTGCGTGTTTATATAAAGCTCGCTTTCCTGATCCTCAATCGTGTTTATTTCAGTAAAAATGCGTATGTCTATCGCTTCCTCCGCATAGCCGTGAAGGTTTATGGCGTCTTGTTTAAGATCGTCCATTGTTAATGAATAGAATTGAGTGTAATTTATATAATAAATACCGCTGGACGCAATTACCGCAACAAAAAGCAGCATCAATCCAATTTTGGTTTCAAGGTTTTTCCATATATTTTTGTTCATTCTGCATAACCTCTGTATTACAGTATTTTATCCATTGCTTTTTTTCTTCATTTCTTCCTGCAATTCAGCGAACAAGCCGTTAATTTCAAGAAATACACCCACAATTTGCGGGTCAAATTGCGTGCCGTTTCCTTCGGTTATAATTTCAACTGCTTTTTCATGTGTAAACGCTTTTTTGTAAGGGCGATCCGAGACAAGAGCATCATATACATCGACTACTGCCATAATTCTGCCTTGCAGTGATATATCTTCACCTTTTAACCCGCGGGGATAACCAGTGCCATCCCACTTTTCATGGTGATTACCGGCGAATAATCCCGCGCTGCGTAAAAAATCTCCTTCACCTGATTCGGTTATTATTATATCAACGAGTTTTTCGCCTTCTGTAGTGTGGTTTTTCATCAATTCAAATTCTTCCGCGGTCAATCGTCCGGGTTTGTTAAGAATCAAATCGGTAATAACGATTTTTCCTATGTCATGCAAGCGAGCCGATGAAACTACAGAATCTATATCCCAGCTCTTTATTTCATCAGCATACACTCCGCGTTCAATCATTGCGTCCACCAGGATATTTATGTAATTTGTCGTGCGTTCTATATGGTTGCCTGTTTGTGTGTCGCGCCCCTCAACCATGTTGGCAAGAACGGATATCAGGCTGTTTTGCAGTCTTAGGTGCTTTTCTGTTCGTTCACGGATTTTACTTTCCATAAATAAATGAGTCTCTATACGGTTAAGAAGAACCGGTTTGGAAAACGGTTTGGATATAAAATCAACCGCACCCATTTTGAAGCCGCGAGCCTCTGTAACGGCGTCACTCTGGCTTGTCAGAAATACAACCGGTATATCCGTGTATTTTTTGTTGGATTTCAATTTTTCCAACGCCTCAAAACCGTCCATATCAGGCATCAATATGTCCAATAAAATCAAATCCGGCTGAACCTTTTCCAAAACATCAAACATGATCGAAGCGGACAATAAGGTGAACACATTGTAATTTTCTGACAATGCTTCTTCCGCATCCAAAAGATTGATTTTTGTGTCGTCCACAACGAAAATGGTCTTCATTTCGATTACCCTTTTTTTGTATAAAATGTACAAAAAGTGTACTATATAAGAGTATATTATGAAATATATTAAAATTTCAACAAATAAATTACTGTAAGCAGATTTTTTATTTTTATATTAATGCGTACCAAATCCGCAACAATTATTAAAAATGCATAAAATTTATGTTAAATTACAGCGTCTTTCATTTCCTTTACATAATTAAACACGTGTTGTGCAGCATTTTCCGCATGCTGCGCTATTATTTTGACAATTGCGCTTCCTACGATAACGCCGTCTGCGATTTTAGACATTTGCGCCGCCTGATCCGGGGTGTGAATGCCAAAGCCAATGGCGACAGGCGTGTTCGTGACCGATTTTATCGCCGCTGTAATCGCGCCGAGATCTGTTGTAATTTCGCTGCGGATACCTGTCACTCCCATGGAAGAAACAAGATAAATAAAACCCGAGGCGTTTTTTGCAATTTCTTTTATACGTGCCTCGGAAGTCGGCGCGATTAACGAGATAAGGTCAATTCCATGTTTACTTGCCGCTTCTCTAACCGGCGCTTGCTCTTCGAAAGGTAAATCGGGGATGATAATGCCGTCCAGTCCGACATTTGCGCAGCGTTCAAAAAACGCCTCAAAACCGTAATAAAAGACAGGATTGACGTAGGTTAAAAACACAAGCGGCACCTGTGTTTCTTTTCGCAAATCCGCAACAAGAGTAAATAATTTTTCTACTGTTGTGCCGGCGGCAAGCGCTCTGGTATTTGCTTCCTGTATTACGGGTCCTTCGGCTATCGGGTCGGAAAAAGGAATGCCGATTTCTACAAGGTCTGCGCCGGCTTTTATCATTTCCAGAACAAAATCTTTTGTCTTTTCTATATTAGGGTCTCCGCCTGTGATAAAAGCGATAAACGCCTTGCCGTTTTTAAACGCATTTTGTATCCTGGTCATAAAATATTTTCTCCAATTTTTCTCGCAGAGGCGCAGGGGCGCAGAGCTCGCAGAGTAGTAGTACGATAACTTATATTATTAATTAGAAATCTTAGAGCTATGTCAGGTATTGTATAATTAAATGAGAAGAATTCAAACAACAGCTCTGCGTTCCTCTGCGTTCTCAGCGTCTCTGCGAGAAATATTCTCTTCTTATTCATTAATTTTTTTTCCTCTGTAACGGGCTATGGACGCTACGTCTTTGTCGCCGCGGCCGGAAAGACACACAATTATGCTTTCATCGCGGGAAAAATCTTTTGCTATTTTCTGCGCTTGAGCAATCGCGTGTGCGCTTTCTATCGCGCAGATAATTCCTTCTGTTCTGGATAAATATTCAAAACCGCAGACAGCTTCTTCGTCGGTGACAGGCACATATTGCGCGCGCTTACTGTCAGAGAGCCATGCGTGTTCAGGTCCAATGCCGGGATAATCCAGCCCTGCCGAGATCGAGTGGACAGGCGCAATTTGTCCTTCTTCGTTTTGGCAAAAGTAGGATTTCATTCCGTGGAAAATTCCCACCTGTCCTTTTGTGATAGAAGCGGCATGTTTTTCTGTGTCAACGCCTTCGCCTGCAGCTTCGCAGCCGATTAGCTTTACGCCGGTATCATTTATAAAATTATAGAACATTCCAATTGCATTACTGCCTCCGCCGACACATGCAATAACGGCTGCGGGAAGTTTGCCCTCGATAGCAAGAATTTGCTCTCTTGCTTCTTTGCTGATTACAGCCTGAAAATCGCGCACAATCATTGGAAAGGGATGAGGCCCCATAACAGAGCCAAGTACATAGTGCGTGTCGTGGACACGGCTTACCCATTCGCGCATTGTTTCGTTTACCGCATCTTTAAGGGTTTGGGTTCCCGATAAAACAGGATGAACCTTTGCACCTAACAACTCCATGCGGTATACGTTAAGCGCCTGGCGTTCGGTGTCTTCCTTGCCCATGAAAATTTCGCACTCCAGCCCAAGAAGCGCCGCAGCGGTTGCAGAAGCAACTCCATGCTGACCTGCTCCTGTTTCTGCGATAATTCTTGTTTTGCCCATTTTTTTTGCAAGCAAAACCTGTCCAAGCACATTGTTTATTTTATGTGAGCCTGTGTGGTTTAAATCTTCGCGCTTTAAATATATTTTTGCGCCGCGCAAGTCATTAGTCATTTTTTCCGCATAGTATAAAAGCGAAGGGCGCCCTGCGTATTCGTTTAAAAGAGCGTTCAATTCTGTTTTAAACGTGTTGTCTTCTTTATAGTGGTTATATGCTTTTTCCAGATTGATGATTTCGTTCATTAATGTTTCGGGTATATATTGACCGCCGAAATCTCCGTATCTCCCATTGAATGCGCTCATTTGTTTTTTCCTCTTGCTGCCGCAACCAAGTCTATTATTTTTTTGTAATCCTTTATGCCGTCCGTTTCCGCGCCGCTGCTTACATCGACAGCAAAGGGTTTTAACTCCATTGCCTGTTTGATGTTTTTCATATTTACGCCGCCTGCAAGAAACCATGGTTTTGCGAATTTAATCGATTTGAGAGAGTCCCAGTTAAAGGCTTTTCCGGAACCTGCGCCCGAGTCAAGGAGAATATAATCAGCGTTGGCAGGTATTTTTTTATTCCACTCCGGCATGGAAGGAATTAGTGTTTTTATCACTTTTATTTCGGGAGTTCTTGTCTGTCTTACTGTGGTCACGCTTAATCGTTTAAGCTGGGTGATGTAACTTTCATCTTCATCGCCGTGAAGCTGGGCAATCGATATAATGCCGTTTTGGTACAATTCCGTGATCATGGCGATGGGCGCATTTACGAATACACCCACAGGGGTAATGCCGTCTGCTATACGGAAGCGCAGGTATTGTGCCAGGGCTGTGGAGACCTGCCTCGGGCTTTTGGCAAATACAAAGCCTGCATAGTCCGGCCGGGCTTCATTTACAAAGTTGATATCTTCGTCTCGGAATAATCCGCAGATTTTTATACGCATGAGGAAAGATTAGCATATTTTTATACTGCTAACAACTCTTTCAGGAACTGCTTTCTGTCCGCATGGCGCATTAGGCTTTCGCCGATAAGAACCGCATTTACGCCAATGTCTTTTAATTCACGAATGTCGTCTGTTGTATTTATGCCGCTTTCCGCGACAGTTAGCGTATTTGCAGGGATTTGTTTTATTAAACGCGCTGTCAATCCTGTGTCTACCTTAAAAGTTGTAAGGTCGCGGTTATTAATGCCGATTATTTTTGATCCCACTCCGACAGCTTCCTGCGCTTCTTCTTCGCTGTGGATTTCTACAAGGCAGTCCAGTTCAAGCTCGTTGGCGATTTTCATGTATTCAGAAAGCGTTTGCGGCTCCAATAAAGCGCAGATTAAAAGAACCGCGCCTGCTCCCCAAAGTTTTGCTTCATAGATTTGGTAAGGGTCAATTATAAAATCTTTTCTAAGCGTCGGTATCGCAGCGGCGGCGGAGATTTCCCGCAAATACCTGTCGCTGCCCAAAAAAAACTCGGGCTCTGTTAAAACAGAAATAGCGGCTGCGCCGCCTTCTTCGTAATCTTTTGCAATTTCCAGCCAGGGAAAGTCTTCGGATATTACACCTTTGGAAGGAGACGCTTTTTTTACCTCACAGATAAACGACAACCCCGGAGTAGCCAGCGCACTCTCGAAATTTTTTAACCACAAAGGCGAAGAAGCTGCTACGCAGCTAATTGTATGAGCATAAGGAATATCATTTTCTTTTGTCCTTTGTGCGCCTTTTGCGCCTTCGCGGTGAAAATTAAAAAGAACCTGCTCTTGTATTTGTTGGAAAGGCAATGCTTCCTTCGCTTTAGCGACGCGCGCTAAAGTACTCTCTGCAATTTTACCTAAAATTTCCGGTGGTGTTCTCATAAATCTTCTCCGCATCTTTCCGCGTAAACCCGCGGACTATATTCAAAACTAAACCAAATCTTTCTTTTGCGATAATTCTACAAACCGTTTTAATTGTTCGTTTGCTTTTCCTGAATCTATCGCTTCAGCTGCAATTGCAACAGCGTCTTTTATGCTTATATCGGGTTTGGCAACGTGAATCGCTGCGGCGGAATTTAACAATACCGCATTGCGTCTTGGACCTTTTTCGCCGTTAAGAATTTTTTTTGTTATCTCGGCGTTTTCCAAAGGAGAGCCGCCCAAAAGATCTTCTTTTTTACATCGATCAAACCCAAATTGTTCAGGTTCGATATCGTAGGTTTTTATAAAGCCGTCTTTAAGTTCGCAGACTGTAGTAGGAGCGCCAAGAGAAATTTCGTCCAATCCGTCGTGGCCGTAAACAACCATGCCTCTTTTTACGCCAAGGTTGCAAAGAACTTTTGCCATCGGTTCGATAAGTTCCGGTTCGTATACGCCTAAAAGTTCCATATTTGCGCCTGCCGGATTTACCAGCGGACCAAGTATATTAAAGATTGTACGAATGCCAAGTTCACGGCGAACAGGCGCAACGTATTTCATCGATATATGATAATTCTGCGCAAAAAGAAAACAAATATTGATATTTTTTAAAAGATACAAACTGTGTTCAGGCTTGATGGTAATATCAACGCCAAGCGCTTCAAGCACATCCGCCGAACCTGTCCTGCTGGACGACGCCCTGTTTCCGTGTTTTGCCACAGGAATACCTGCTGCGGAAATTACAAGCGCGGAAGTAGTAGATATATTGAAGGAATTGGAATGATCCCCGCCGGTGCCTACAATTTCCAGCGCATCAATATCGTGCAGGATTCTGGTACAATGTTTGCGCATACCGGTTGCGGACGCTGTTATTTCATCGATAGTTTCGCCTTTTACAGACATGGCTGCAAGATAGGCTGCCATCTGAATTTCGCTGGCTTTGCCTTCCATTATTTCGTTCATGACGGCTTCGGCGCACTCAAATGAAAGATTTTCTCTTTTTGCGGCCTGAATTATTGCCTCTTTTATCATAATTTGAGGTATACCTCGATTTTAAATAAATTGCAATATGGATTTATAGGCATGGCGGCACAGTTACGCCCCCTTGACTGAATCAGCGCGATGTAATATTCTATATATATGGGTTTTGGTAATGGGAATGGATTCGTTTCCGCCCTTGTTGTCAGAATAATCGCCGTTTTTACCATCATTTTGATAATAGTGATAGGTGTGGGGCTAGGTCTGTCCCTGGCAATGACTGCAAATATCAAAAACAACGAAAATTTCATAGAATTGGCGCCTGCGCTTCCGACCAGGATTTTGGACATAAACGGCAACCTAATTACCGAATTTACTTCCGATGAAAAGAGGGAAATTGTCTCTTTAAGCGAGCTGCCAAGGCATTTAATCCACGCGGTTCTCGCGCGTGAAGATCCCGATTTTTACAATCACCGCGGTTTTAGCATTAGAGCTATCGTTCGCGCGGCAGTGGGGCAGATTACCCGCAGAAACCTTGGCGGCGGTTCTACGATTACCCAGCAGGTAGCGGGCTGGCTGCACACAGACAGAAGAGAACGCTCTGTAAAGCGCAAACTTAAAGAACTGTGGTGGGCTTTCCAAATTGAAAGACGTTATACAAAAAATGAAATACTGGAAATATATCTTAACTATATGCCTATGGGTCCCGGAACCTACGGCGTAGAGACAGCCAGTCAATATTTTTTCAGAAAAAGTTCAAGAGATGTTACGCTTGCAGAATCAGCGGCTTTGGCGGTTTTACTTTCAGGTCCGACCCGCTTCGATCCAATGAGAAATCCCGAGTTGGCAAGAAACAGGCAGCATTTTGTTCTGGAACGTATGATTCGATTTGGTTATGCCGAAAAGGAAGAAGCGGAAGCATCTTTCGAGGAATTCTGGGATAACTTTGACTGGACAAGACCTGCGCTTTCCGCATATCTTACCCGCGAAGACAAAGCTCCGTGGTTCAGCGAATATGTGCGCAGGGAATTGGATTCGTTGATGTATGGTTCCAGAGACTTGTACCGTGACGGTTATACTGTGCATACAACCCTTAATATGGAACATCAGGCTGCCGCTGAAAGATTTATGGCTCAGGGGCTGGAAAAAGGCAATGCAGAATATCAGGTGCAAAGCAGAAGAGGCAATGTTCAGGCAGTAAGATATATCATGCCCATTGTTAACTTTGCAACACTTGCTTTTAATATTTCGGATCTTCGCGTAACTACGGCAAATCAGACAGAGTTCAGGGCTGTTTCCAGATACACAAGAACGATAAATCCTATTGTTGATTTGGCGGGATTGGCTTTTGGTATTCCCGATTTAAAGGAAATAACAATTCCAGGGTTTGTGCAGCTTCAGGCCAGTATAGATCAGAATGTGGTTGAAGGCGCGTTGATCACCATAGAACAGGAAACAGGATTTATAACCGCGATTGTAGGCGGCTCAAAATACGATGAATCGAATCAGCTTATACGCGCTACTCAGGCAAATGTTCAGCCCGGTTCCGCATTTAAGCCGCTGTATTATTCCGCTGCAATAGACAGCCGCAGATTTAATGCAGGATCATTAATTTACGATATTCCCATGGCGTTTAACAACGAAGACGGCACTGCGTATGTTCCGAACAATTACGGCGGAGCATGGAGAGGTCCTGTTTTGCTTTACATGGTACTGTCGTTATCTTTGAATATTCCATCGCTTAAAATATTGGAGACCATCGGTTTCGACGCTGCCATAAACAGGTCGGCGGATCTATTGGGTGTAACCGATGAAAGACAAAGGCGGCGTCAGTTCCCGAGAGTTTATCCTCTTGGGTTGGGCGTTAACTCTACATCGCCGCTTGCAATGGCAAGAGCTTTTTCGATTTTTGCAAATCAGGGGCGTGTTGTTACGCCGATAGCCATTCGTGAAGTTCTGGATCGTAACGGCAGGGTAGTGTTTGATGTCGAAAGAGATGTCCGTGAACGTCAGGCAAGAATGCAGAGTAACCAGGTTATCAGTCCGCAAAATGCCTTTATTATGACAAGGCTGCTGGAGTTTGGCGTAACGGCAGGAACCCTTGCGCTGGGAACCGAAGCGGGTGCAAAACTTACTTACAGGGATGAAAACGGCAGACAGTTCAGAATGCCTGTTGCGGGTAAAACCGGAACAACGCAAAACTGGGCGGATGCCTGGGTAGTTGGATATACTCCGTATTATACAACTGCGATATGGTACGGCTTTGATAAGCCCGGCAACTCGCTTGGAACAAATCAAACAGGAGCTCAATTGGCAGGTCCTGTTTGGGGCGATTACATGAGTTTGATTCACAGAGGGCTTCCGCAAAGAAGTTTTTCAAGACCATCCGGCGTTGTTGATGCGGTTGTTTGCAGAGCTTCCGGTCTTGTAAGACTGGAATCCTGCGTAGGCGGAATATATCTTCCGTTCCTGCCCGGAACAGTGCCGGCTCAGCCATGTGATCTTTGTACTGTAAGAAGCGGTCCTTCCGATACCTACACTCTTGGCGGTTCTTCAGGTTTGGGCTGGGATACCTCATCTGTTCTTGATGGTTTCAGCTTGCCTGTATTGGATGATGAGTTCCGGGCTCCGCCGACTCCCGCTCCGCGGAATGCCCCGGGCAGACGTAACAATACACCTGAGGAAACTCCGCCTGCTGTTACACCGGGAGGCGACGATGACGACAGTTATCTGCCGTCCTGGAACCCGTTGAATTAACGCCTTGACTTTTTTTCTATCATGATTTAAGTTGGTAAAAGTGTGGAGAAAGCAGCTTTGCTGCTTTCTCCAAGGAATATATTAAATCCCTTGCAGGGATTTAATATATTTCAGGGCGCCGTACCCAAGTGGTAAGGGAGCGGTCTGCAAAACCGTTATGCATCAGTTCAAATCTGATCGGCGCCTTTTATTATGGATGACTCATTGCAACAAGCATCATCACAGCAAGCAGACCTCTACTATATTATTCTGGTGACAGCTCTTTTTCTTTTGTTGTGTTTGTCGGCTTTTTTTTCGTCGTGCGAGATGGCATATTCAGCTTTAAACCGTATTAAACTAAAGAATCTTGCAGTAAAAAGCAAACGTGCGCGGCTTGTTTTAAAAATGCTGGAGTTTTACGACAAGATTTTATCCACGGTATTAATTGGAAACAATATTGTAAACATTACCGCATCGGCTCTTGCGGCTGCGCTTTTTATAAGTCTTTTTGGAGTAAGGGGAGTAAGTTACGCCACCATAATTATGACAGTTTTGGTGCTTGTTATCGGTGATATTTCTCCCAAGGCTCTTGCAAAGGAAATCCCGGAACTTACCGCGATTCGAAACGCGCCGCTTTTGCGTTTTTTTATATTTTTACTTACACCCATCAATATATTAATGAGCGGATGGAAAAAATTTCTTATGAAATTATTTCCTGTAAAGGGAGATCGTTCAACCACAGAAGACGAACTTTTAACATATGTGGAAGAAGTAAGGCAGGAAGGAGTTATCAATATCCAGGAAGAGCAGATGATTCGTCAGGTTATCGGATTTGACGATTTAAAGGCTTCCGGTATTTACACTCCTCGTATTGATGTTGCTGCCGTATCTATAGCTGCAAGCGTGCAGGAAATAGATCTTAAGTTCAGGGAAACCGGTTTTTCGCGGCTGCCCGTTTTTAAGGAAACTATCGACAACATAACAGGTTTAATTTTATTAAAAGATTTTTACTACGAAGTTATGAAAGGCGAAAAAACGCCGGAAGATATTGTAAAACCCGTTGTTTTTGTTACAAAAACAATTAAAATAGCAAAGCTGTTTAAAACAATGCAGACAAAACAGACCCATCTTGCTGTTGTTATAGATGAGCATGGCGGTACTTTGGGGATTGTTACAATCGAAGATATTGTCGAAGAATTGGTAGGCGAAATTTGGGATGAACATGACGAAGTGATTGAGTCTGTTAAAAAAGACAGGGATGGCGGCTTTATAGTTCTTGGCAGCGTTAATTTTAAGGATATGCTGGAAGAAATAGGCAAAAACGATATGGAAGATGTCCCGGATACAACTGTGGCAAACTGGATAATGGAAAACCTGGGAAGATTGCCCCAAATAAACGAAGTTCTTACATGGCGTTATTTGACAATCACGGTATTAAAAGTTGTAAAACAAAGGGTAATGGAAGTAAAAGTTGCTATAGACGATAATATCGCAATACAGGATGAACTTTAACAACATTCGCAGATTAACAGCATTCGCAGTTAAACTGCGGCGCAGATTGTAGTGCCGTTAAAATCTTCGTTGTTCAGGATTTTTTTCAGGTTATCCAGATCTTTTCCGGCGGCGCAGATTACTTTTAGGCCTATTTTTTCCGCATGGCGGCTTGCTATAGGATCAAACGGAACATTTTTTCCGGGAACCCACTCATCGCCGACAATTGCACGGAAATCAGCCCAGGAAATTTTATCTATAGGCTGCGCGCCGGGGTCTGTCTTTGGATCTGCCGTATATACTTTTTCTATGTTGGAAAGATTTATTACCATGTCGGCGCCGAATCGTTCTGCAAGCAGTACGGCGTCGTAATCTGTAGAAAAGCCCGGTTTCCAGCCCGCGGCTACAAGCACATGGCCTGTTAAAGGATCCACTTCCAAAGGATTTGTTACAACTTCCTGATTACACCAATCGCACATGAGCGCTTTTATTAACTGGGCATTAAGCCGCGTTGCCATTATTCCAATCCAGTCCGCTGCCTGCTGCGCCGCTTCTTCGTCTTTAAAGCAGCCGCATTTGGCTTCTGCTGTAATTTCTTTGTATGCATTTTGATAATGCCGCGCAGGTCCGCCGCCGCCTACAACAAAAATAAACCGCATGTTGGAATCTTTTTCTATAAATGAGCCGATAAGATTTACAAATTTTTTCAGGAATTCCGAATCAACATTATTCGGCGCGACAATAGAGCCGCCCAATGAAATTACAGTTACCATGTTTTTCTCCTACTGATATATTCCGCTGATGGTTATATCTCCCCAAAGACTGGAGTATGTTTCAAGTCCCCCAACGGCTTCTTCCCAAACATTTTGCAGTGAATAAGACTGTTTGTGCGATACCATTCTGCCGCGGCTTTCCCTTTGCGGAAGAATAATCTCGCCTCTGGAAAAAGCAATACGCTGATTGTCTATGTTTCCAAAATAATAATTGGCAAGGTCTCTTTCGGTTCTTACGCTTTCCGGAACCTGAAGCGTACCTGGCAGCACTCCGGAACCCGATGTAGTGGGAATTGTTCCCGAACCCATTACAGGATCTACAGGCAGCCAGCCGAAGCCGTCTATCCATAACTCCGCCCAATAATGGCGGAATGTCTGTCCGCTTCTGTCTATAAGTACGCCGGCGACAGGTATGCATGGAATACCGGCAGCGCGCACCATTGTTGTAAAAAGCAGGGTAGCGCCGTAGGTGTCAGCGCGCCTTCGTTCAAGGGCAGACGGAATGTTTGTATCGGCAGAGGATGTGCTTGTTATGCGCATATTTGCATGAATCCAGTCGTAAATTGCCCTTGCTTTTGTGTACGGGTTTTGTTCTCTGCCTACAATGGAAGCAACTACGGATCTTATTTGCTGATTATCGCTCGGAAGCAATGTTGTATTTTGAGTGTGCATAACAGAAAGCGGCGTTCTTTCCTGCCTTAATGATTGCGGCCTTATTGCCGATTCAACAGCGTATACTTCTACATGGAATGAAAGATTAATGGATTGATTCGCGCCTGTTCCGATGTTATCCAGTTTGAAAAGACTTACTCCGCGGTGATTTTCTACAAAAGGATCCGCGCTGCGCGAAACAAGATTCACATTTCTTTGAGTAGGAGAAGTAATAGGCTGCGGTATCCATAGATAAAGAGTGTTCGGCCTTGACGCTTCGATAACTCTTATATCAACCGAATAGGTAACAATGTATGTGCGCTTGTCTTTAAAAGTTTTATTTCCGGGCCTGCCGCTTACTTCAAAGTAAACAGGACGTGATATGCCATGACCTGTTCTTATCTCCATGTTTCCGCTGACAGCGCCGTCCGGAATGCGTACGCGCAGTTCGCGCGCACTCCATGATTCATAACCCGATTCAATTTCCGATACTTCGATAAATTCCGGCTCTCTTACGGCAAAAGGATTAAAAGAAGGAGAATCGAAATCCCACGAAAAGAAAACGCCCGACATTGCCTGCAATGAATTTTCGCGTGATATGCCGAAATTATTTCCTGTTATAACAACGATAGAGCCGGGAACGCCGGCTTGCGGATTTATGGATGTAATTCTGGGTTCGAATCCCATGTCTTCGCCGTCAACAGGCCTTGGAACGGACGCCGAGTTGGAAAATAAAACACCGTTACTTTTTTTTCCTTTTGTATGCACATATACAAGCCCCGATTCGCCCAATTCCGGAACTCTTACGATAATTAAATTGTCCTGCCATAATAAATAAGATGAGGTTGTCGGCGATACGCCTGCTATTGTTACATAGGATTCATCGCGCGAAACGCCGAAATTGTTTCCGGTAAGAGTAATCATTTCTCCCATTCTGCCGATTTTTGGATCGATTGATGTTACAACAGGAGTTTTGGGGCTGCATGATAAAAAGAGAAAAGGAATTATCAGTATAATAATAAAAAAATATCTATTGGTCATCTGCAACGGCAGTCTCTGTATAAGGATTTACTGTTAACATTATTTCTATTGATGCATTAAGCTGTGTTGATGTGCCAAGCGGGAAAAAATAAATTGGTTCGTCAAAGTCCATGGGAATGGTTTGTATCGAAGTATAATAACTTACTCCGCCGCCCGGTTCTTCGATCCAAATTTGCCCCTGGGCAACCAACACATTACCCTGACGGCGGATGAACGGCGTAAACTGCACCGCTACAACAATATTCGAGCCTACCAGCCTAATGCCTACAGGACTTCCCGGTATTGCGATTCTTCTTTGAGATTCATCCCAGATTACATCCTGCTCGTTTGTTAAAACTCTTGCATTAATGTCTATTACCAGAGCCCGTCTTCTTAAATTTGCATTCATTCCGTTTCTGTTTGCCGCCTGGCGCTCATGGACTTCCTGAGCTTCAAGAACGAAGCCTGATACAAAAATAATTATACTTATAAGACAAATGGAACGAATCATTATTATTGTAGTCTCCTGTTTTGATCTGCATTTCTGCGTCCCGAGCCTCGCCGAGTTGTGTCCTGCTGGACAGTGTTACGCTGATAATCCGCAGCCCTGAGTATTTCAGGCTCTCCGGTTCTGGAAAAATTGCTGCTTTCAGGCAGTCTAAGAATAATAATATCAGCGCCGTCGGATGACAAATATTGAATTACGCCGTTTATGTCCGCTGCGGGAATAATGCTGGGCATTTCTTCTTCTGCGGATATGATAAATCTTTCCAGAGGATCTTGTCTTGCAAGAACGCTGTTAATTAACGATTCGCCGCGAAGCCATAATCCTGTTACAAGCGCTATAACGACAGCTGCAGCCGCAGCGGCAGGCAATGGGACAGAAAGTCTGCGCCGCCAAACGCTGGCCCGCGGACGTTGTTTGCCGTTTATTCTGTTCCAAACCCTTTCCTGGGCTTCTTTCATTTCTTCTTCTGTGTATGTCCGTTCTTCTGCAGGTTCGTCAAGAACACGTTCTACATACACGCGTTTTACAGTTGTGTCCTTTTTAAACAGTTCGTGGAGCCGCCTGAAATTTTCATACTTTTCCCTGCAAAGAGAACAGCCTTTCAAGTGGGCTTCCAGTTTTTCTTTCCAGGGAGACGGAAGTTCTCCGTCTACATAAATCGATAAAAGTTGAGGGTCAGGACACATCTGTACCACCTTGTAATTGCTTGTCTCCAAGCAGTGTGCCTGCAAGCAGACCTGCAAGCCGTTCGCGGGCTCTAAATACCCGCACTTTTACATTTCCTTCGCTAATACCTAAAACTTTTCCAATTTCCTTATAATTCATTTCGGCATATTCCTTTAGTATCAATACCATACGCAGGTTTTCCGGCAGTTTTTCAAGGGCGCTTTGCACTTCTTCGCTTGTCTCTTTTTTAACAAGTATACCCTCTCCGGTTTCCTCCTGCCTGTGGTCTTCCCTAAAAGCGCGCTGATACGCTTTGCGTTCCCTGTCCTTGCGCTTTGCGTAATTTAACGCCGCATTTTTTACAACGCGAATAAGCCAGTACTTT
>Ga0123356_10003880_pt1 | contig 15569 bp, 13 predicted proteins | sample TergutEmb28metaG_2_FD_92546 | JGI IMG/M metagenome (GOLD analysis project Ga0123356, IMG submission 92546) | Embiratermes neotenicus P3 segment gut microbial communities from Petit-Saut dam, French Guiana - Emb289 P3 | ecosystem: Host-associated > Arthropoda: Insects > Digestive system > Gut ... | reverse complement strand
TCTGGCTATCGAGTAGAGCTAAAGGATCAAGTTAGCGGTTTTGAGTGGGAAGCAACAGTTGAACTGAAAAAAATCCAAGAAAACATAAGAACTGTAGTGTATAAAAAGAGCTAAAAAGTCAGGAAAATAGGTTCAATAATGCTGTTAATTCCGGCATTAAACATCGTTGGTATACTCCTTGTTTTCTTGGGCATGAAGAGCATAGCTAAACGATACCAAGACAACCGCATCTATCGTAACGCAACTATAGGAACGATTTTGGGCATATTCGGTCTCATAGAAATAACATCTCTCATAATTACGTTGATCTACGCCTATATTTTTACCCCCACAAAGACTACTACCATACTCTCAGACAATAGTGTAATTACCCAAACAGGTACGTATCAAATAACAGCTTTAGGGGTAATTATGACCTTTAGCCTTATCCTATTGATGGCCCTATTCTACAGAAGTACATTCAATAAAATAGCGGTCTATTCAGGTAAACCCCTATTCCGTCCTGCAGGAAACATGTTGCTCATTGGCGCAATAATACCCTTGTTATGCACGGCCCTGCTCATTGTATTAACACTTTTACATATCGCCATAGACACAGCACTCGTACTAACCATAGGGGTGTCCTTCGGATTAATCGTGACGTACATAGCATTTATCCTCATGGCGATCGCTTTTTCCTCACTCAAACAAGCAATAACTGCTTGATAGTTGCGTTTTTATAAACCATTGATCCTGAGTTGAGAGTATCGGGTTGGGGGCGGCGTTTGATTGTGTTTTTGGATGAGCGGTTACACGTGTGGAGAATCAAAAAGCTATCCGTTGATTTAGAACCAAACTAACCTATTGTTTTGTATTTTATGTGAGTAGAGTTTTGATTTTTTCGTGTATATCTATTGGTTTGATGGGGTTGCCGCAATGGTTGCAGATTAGGAGTTTGCCGCTTTTGGGTATGTCCACCATACCGTTGCATTTAGGGCAGTTGTAGGCAGACATGACGATTTTGTTTTGTTTGAGAAAGACTTGTAAACCCGCAAAGTCGGTAGATGCATCCATGGTGATTTCATCGGTAAAGACTTCATGTACGCAGATTTGACAGAGTTTTTTTCCGGCGTACTGTGGAAATTCTCGGCGTTTACCCATGTCTCGTGAGCCAATTACGTACCATCGGATAAAGCCTTTTTTGAGTTGCTTATTCCAGAATGCCATTTTTTGCTCATGCCATTCAAGTTGTTTTCCACAGCGTGTACAACATTCCATAAGAGCCACGTTGATTAAGCTGACACTTGAACTAATTAGATTTTCCGCTAAAACACAACCCCGCCTTTGAAAGCCGATCAGCCCTTAATTACGTGTATTTTATGGATCCGCGATATGCAAACAGCCGATTTATGGTTGTTTTATTCTTCAGTTGATTGAAGCATTTTGTACATGGTTTCATAGCTTTTTGCATATTGGCTATCCGTATTTTCTAGTTTTGATCGTAGTTTTGTCATTCGTTCCATCAATGCGTCGGTGTCTTTTTTCTTCATCAAATCCAGCCACTGTTGTGCATTGGTAATGAAGAGTTCCTCTATTTTGTCTATACCGGCGAGTTTGGTTTGGATGTTGGCGTAGAGGTCAGGGGTTTCCATAGCCACTGACTCTGCTAGGGTAAACAGCATTCGATATGTGGTGCCTGACAGTTTTTTGGATTCTCTAAAGCTGGGTTGTTCTAGGAGGGTTTCGCAGGCGGCTAATCCTAGAAAATGTGGAAAACCCAAAACAATACCCATCAGTTCGTCGTGTTTTTGCGGGGTCATGATAAAGACGTGGGCTTGTTCTTTTTCGAGCCAGGCTTTGAATTCTTCTGCATATGCTTGCTCCTCTGGGTTGGTGGGGGTTAGAACGTAGGCTTTGTGGGTTACTCCGTTGCTACCTGGGCCAAATACGGGGTGGGTTCCAAGGACTAGGGCGTTTTTGAGGTGTTGGTGCATGATGTTTATGGGGTATTCTTTGATGGAGCAGATGTCCATGATTGGTTGTCCTGTGTGGACTGCGGGACTAATTTTTTTAATGATCTCCTCAAAACTAGAGATGGATACGCAGATGAGTACGCGGTCTGCGTCTCTAACTGCGGTTGGGAAATCGGTAGTGGTTTTAATTTCCAACTCGTTTTCTAGGGTTGCAAGTTTTTCTGTGTTCCTGCCCGCAAGAATTACGGTGTCGCCTCTGGATTTACAGTATTTTGCAAACCAGATGCCCATTTTTCCTGCGCCAAGAACAGCGGTTCTCAATTAGTTACCTCGCAGATTTTGTCAAGGGCCGTCTCGATTTGGTCGTCGGGGGCAGTTAGGCTGATGCGGAAGTGCTCACGGTAGTCTCCAAAACTTGTGCCCGGGGCCACAGCAACACCTCTGTCAAGCAGGTTTAGGGTGAATTTTTCTCCGTCTAGACCGTCGCGTTTGGGGAACACATAGAAGGGTGCATCTGGTTGGGTGAACTTGAAGCCTGCGGCGGAGAGTTTTTTGGAGGCCAGGTCTGCACGTTGTTTGTATTTGGCCTTTATGTTTCCTGCGATTTGGGCTTGGAGTTCTAAGCCTTTGAGTGCTGCATCTTGGATAAAGACGGGCACGTTGTTTATGGTGATTTGGTTGAGTTTGGTGATGTTGTCGATAAAGAGTTTGTTCGCGATGAGGTATCCTATGCGCCAGCCTGTCATGGTGAAAGTTTTGCTAAAGCCGTTGCTTAGAATATGGGGGCTGTCTGTGCCGTAGTCTAGGATGCTTTTGGTTGGGTTGAAGCTGATGGCGCCATACACTTCATCTGAGAGAACTGTGATGCCTTTTTTGTTGGCTACCTCAACGATGCCATCTAAGGTTTTGGTGTCCATGGCTTTGCTTGTGGGGTTGTTGGGGTTGTTTAGGATAATCATTTTGGTGTCTGCATCGATGAGGTTTTCGAGTTGGTTGGGGTCTACTTTCCAGTCGTTTTCCATCTCGGTGCGGAGTAATTTGGTTTTGACGCCTAAGGTTTTGGCGATTAAATCGTAGGCTGTCCAGTAGGGTGTGGGGATAATGACATTGCCGCCGTTTTTGAGCATAAGAAACATTGAGGCAAAAATTCCCCATTTTGAACCCGGGGTGATAACAATGTTTTCTGCTTTGACACCATGGATTTCCGCGATTTTTTGTCGTAACCGCATTTCACCATAAGAGGAGGCATACTTGGTTTTACCTGCCTTCATAGAAGCGTAGGATGCTTCCACGATTTCAGGCGGCGTAGCCATATCTGGATCGCCTAAGTTTAAACGGATAATTTTTTTTCCTTCGCTTTCAAGCTTTAGGGCTTTCTCGTTTATTTCATAGAGCATGCGGTTACCTCTCGTTTAGTTCCTATTGCTGAACGTTGCTGCACATATTAACTATTTCGCGATAAATCCGCTCAATTTGATCGGGATCTAGTTTGAGTTGTGTTGCATGGTTTTTGATTCTGCTAAAAACTTGGGTTTCCCGTGAGATATCTTGAATAGGTTTACACTGCTGTTTTTTGAGTTCTCCTATGGCTCGACATATTTCAATCCGTTGCAGGAGGGTCTGCATGATTTGCTCATCTATGACATCTATTTTTTTACGCAGGGCATCTATTTCATCCATTTTTAGGGCTCCTTGAGAATTTTGGGAACTTTACCTAAACGCATCAGGTGATCTACCAATGTTACTGCAACCGCTGCTTCCACCGCGGGCACGGCTTTTGGAACCACACAAAAATCATGCCTACCCTTAATGCTGATCTGGGTATTCTCCATAGTTGCCAGATCAACGGTTTGCTGTTCTTTGGCAATGGAGGGCGTGGGTTTTATGGCAACTCGGATAACAATGGGCATGCCGTTGGATAACCCCCCCAAGATGCCACCGGCGTTTTGAGTTGTGGTCACCACTTTGTTATCTTTTAGACAAAAGGCATCATTGTTTTCTGAGCCTCGAAGCTCGGCGGCTCTAAACCCAGCACCAAATTCCACACCTTTGACTGCTGGTATGCTAAAGAGGATCTTAGCCAAGTCACCATCTAGGGTGTCAAATAGGGGTTCTCCAATACCCGCCGGCATGTTAAGAGCGACACATTCAACAACTCCACCTACACTGTCACCTGCTTCTCTAGCGGCGATGATGGCGGCCTCCATTTTTTCTGCACATACCCCATCAGGACATCTTGTGGCTGTGGCATACCGATTCTCTTTAATTTCTGTTACAGTAAATTTTTTATTGCTCCTAACAGGGCCAATAGTTTGAGTGTAGGCTAAAACCTCGATGTCATAGTGTGCGAGCAGTTTTTTGGCCACAACACCTGCCATGATAAGTGCTACAGTTATGCGCCCTGAGAAGCGTCCGCCGCCGCGATAGTCATTAAAACCGCCATATCGGATGCGGGCCGGATAGTCACTGTGAGCTGGCCGGGGCAGATTTTTGATGGCTTTGTAGTCACTGGATTTAGTTTCTTTGTTTTCAACCGTTATGGTGATGGGTGCACCTGTGGTGAAACCGTTAAACACCCCACTCAAAATTTGCGGCTGATCTTTTTCCATACGGGCTGAGACGATTTTTGGGTTATCTGGAATTCTAAGCTCCAGCTCTTTGCTAAGATCTATCTCAGAGAGCGCTAAACCTGCTGGACAACCATCGATTAATACCCCAACGACTCTCCCATGGCTCTCACCAAAGGTTGTTATTGTGAATTCCCTACCTATCGAGTTTCCCGCCAACGATATCAGCTCCTAATTGTTTTAGATGAAGATAGAATTGCGGATAAGACTTTCTGATACACTCTGCCTGTTGAATTAGAGTCTCTCCCTCTGCACCCAATGCAGCAACACAGGCTGCCATGGCAATTCGATGGTCATTGTGGGCGTCGATAACTGCGCCATGGAGCGGTGCCCCTGTTATGTTTAGGCCATCTTGAGTTAATTGGATTTCTGCACCCATCTTGCCCAGCTCCACATATATGGCTTGAAGCCGATCAGACTCTTTGAGTCTGAGCCTTTTTGCACCCCAAATATGTGAAGTCCCCTCTGCATAACAGGCAAGAACTGCAATAACAGGAACAAGATCTGGAATATTTCGGGCATCTATATCAATAGCCTTTAGAGGGCCACCCCTGCTTTGAATTTCAACCCTACCCAAACCCACTCTACCCTCAACACCCATCCTTTTGAGCACCTCAAAGATAGCCTTATCGCCCTGAACCCCCTCATAATCTAAATTGTTAACCGTAACCTGAGCGCGCCCTATCGCTGAAGCCGCTAAGAGAAAAGCTGCTGAAGAAAAATCCCCCGGCACCCTGCTATCAACTGCCTTGTACACTTGGTTACCTGGAATCCTAATATGATCATCACTAACCTCCACGATCACGGCATGTTTGGAGAGCACTGCCTGGGTCATCTCTACATAATCCTTTGATTCCAAGCTCTTTGTTAGCGTAATTTCGGTTTCTGCACGGGCCAGCGGACAAGCAAACATTAACCCTGAAATAAACTGGGAGCTTATGTCCCCCGCAATAAACGCTTTGCCCCCCGCTATACCACCCCCCTCCACAAAAACTGCATCTAATCCTTCATGTTTACCCACCTGCGCCTCTACCCCCAGCTCCCCTAAAGCTGCCAGCAAAGGCTCCACCGGACGACGCATAAGCGAACCCCTAAACAGCAACGTTGAGGCGCCCTCTGCAAGTGCCGCAATGGGTATCATAAAGCGCAGGGTTGCCCCCGACTCCCCACAATCCACAGGCTCTATTGGAGCCCTGAGCGACTGAGCCCCCTGGATTACCCAGTCCTTCTCACCAAACTCGACCTCTGCACCAAACGCAGTTACCGCCCTGAGTGATGCCTGGGTATCTTGGGAAAGAAGCGGCGACCAAACCTTTGAGTTGCCCTGTGATAAAGCCGCCGCTATAATCATGCGCTGCGTATAGGACTTCGAGGCCGGAGCCGCAACCTCCCCACAAAGACCTGATGTTTTTTTAATAGTTACCTCCATTTAGAGCACCTCTGCTTTTTTACTGTTAGGATAGGCCTGTATGATTTCTCCTTCATAGTTTTGCCATGCCGCTTTTACTTTCTTGATGGAATCTTTGGGGGTGATGGCTGTCACGGCAGGACCTTTGCCACATAACCCCGCGGCTACTGCTCCTGCAGCCAATGCGTCAATGGCAATGGCTGGGTTCTGATTGGATGCCACGGAATATACTAAACCATTTAATGTTAATGCATCCCAGAGCTTGCCATCTATTGCTTTTTCAAGTGCAGTTTCAACTAATGATTTCACGGTTTTGAGCCGAGACACATCGGAGTTAATAGTGTAGGCCTTCTGTGGAGGAACATAGAACAGCACAACCACATCTTGGGGCAGGGGGATCTGTTTGAGAATTTGTCGGTTTAGATTATCGGTTATGACTGCGCCGCCAAAATATGACGCACAGGCATCATCAAAGGCTCCTGTGAGGGTAACTTTAGCGTCAAATGCGGCTTCTACACCGATTTTTATGATTTCTAAGTCGTCTAGCTGTTTATCTAGTGCTGCTACGGTTGCAAGAGCGGTTGCGTTTGCCGCAGTACTGCTGCTCTTCAAGCCTCGGGCGATGGGGATGTTGGATTGGGTTGTGATTTGGACGCCAAAGCTCTTCTCTAAACCAAACCGTTCTAAAACTCTAGTGGACGTTTTCTCAACAAGTAGCGGGCATTCTTTGGGGTCAGATGTTATCTCTGCTTTGATTATGCCGGCTTTGTTGGTTAATTCCACTTCTGCTTTAGTCCACAAGTCTACGCCAAATGCTGCGCCTCTGCCCAGTGTAATTGCGTTAACAATCGTTGCTGCACCATGGGCTACTGCTGTAGCTCTACGCTTCATTCTCTTTTGCCTTCTGTTGCAGATGGTTGAGTGCTGTTTTTCTCATAACATCTACGGGTGCTGATTTGCCTGTCCAGATTTCAAAGGCGGCTACTCCTTGATAGATGAGCATCTCCACTCCATTGACTATTTTAGCTCCTGCTTCTTTTGCATCCTTTATTAGCCTAGTTTCTAGGGGGTTGTAGACGATATCCATAACCGAGAGGTTAGACCGGAGCAGTTTTGGCGGAACGGGGCTTATATCTGGACGGGGTTTCATGCCTATGGATGTGGCGTTTATGAGTATGTCGGAGTCTTGGATATTTTGTTCTATATCGCTTGGCAATAGGGCGCCAGATGCAATTTTTTTGTTGATTGATTTTTCAAGCAGTTTAGCGATTGCTTGGGCATGTTTAACTGTTCGGTTGAGCACTGCCAACTCGTCTGCTTCTTTGGCCACTGCGTATGCAATCGCTCTTGCTGCGCCGCCTGCTCCTAGGAGCAAAACTTTTCTGCCCTTGAGCTCTACCCCGTTTTCTTTTAGTGCTTTTACTGCACCAACCCCATCGGTGTTAAAACCCAACAGCAGGTTTTCTTTGTTAAGTATCGTATTTACCGAACTTATGATCTGCGCTGAGAGGTCGGTGCGGTCAAGGCTTGCCATGACGGTGGTTTTGTGCGGCATAGTGACGTTTAGGCCGCGGATATTTAGGGCTCTCATGCTTTCTACGGCGGCGGCGACGCAGGCCGGCTTTACTTTGAAGGCTAAGAATACATAATCCAACCTCAACGCTTCAAATGCGGCGTTATGCATAATTGGGCTAAGTGAGTGTTCAACTGGGTCGCCTATGAGGCCGCATACACGGGTTTTGCCTGAAATAGTCATGGTCCTATCCCCAATAGTTTGTAGGCTGAGCGCATCTCGGTTATAGTCATCTGCCCGGGTGCCGTTTCCCCTCCATGCTCTAGTGTGGCAAATGTAAAGTATGCGCCAAAAGCTGGTGCGAGCAATCGTGAGGTTTTACCGGCTTCGCCCATACAGAAGCACACCAGTTTTGCCTTGGTTGAGGCAAACGAGATGAAACTAAGAATAGCCAAGTTATCCTCAAGGTGATTAGCGGTTAACACGATCTTACAAACGGCTGCGCCGATGGCTATTTGTTTGTCAAGTATCTTTTCGAGCGCAGAGGCAGTGAGTATGCCGTCAAATTTGTGATAAGATACGATAGGTTTAGCGCCTAGTTGTTTGAGTTTGGTGACGGTTTCGTTGCATTTTGGACTGAAGAAATCTACATCGACGTATTGGAAGCCTGCTTTGGCGGCGTCTAGCAGTGTTTGTTGTTCTCTATCTTCGGTACCGGGTATGTTGGGGTCTTTTTTGGTTTGTTTGTTGGTGGCTATGAGTGGAGTTTTTGTGTGTTTGGTGAGTTCTGAGAGGTTTATTGATTGTTCTAATTTGTCTAGTCTGACTTCGATGAGGTCGGCTTGGTTTTGTTCTGCTTTTTTGATTAGGTTCAGGGCTTCAAGGTTGGTTTGGGGGAGGATGGAGACGCAGATTTTTAGGTTCACTTCTCAATCACCGTTTCATCCGGTACCGAGATGCCAAAGTGTCTGCCGCCTTTTGCTGCTAAATATACCACTATCTCTTCACCTGGTTTGAGTTCGGTGACGGGTTTGGAACCTTGGGGGGTAACGATGCGGATGGTTTCGGCGTTTTGCAGGATAACCTTAATTGTTTTGTCTTGGGCTTGGGCTTCTATGAGAATAAGGGGGCGGATTTCTATTTTTATTCTGCCTACGTTGGTTTTGCGGGTTTTGCCCTCGCGGTTTATGATTATGACTTCGTCTCCTGCTTTGAATTCTTGGAGGTAGCGGGTAGTTTGGAGGTTGTTTAGTGTGTACATTGAGCAGGAGCCGGCGTTTACGCGGAAGGGTCGTGAGTTGACATAGGGGTTTTCGTTGACTTCGGCTTCCACTAAGAAGAGTCCTGCGCTTTGGCTGCCTACCAGTATGCCCTCGCCTGGGGTCATTAAATCGCAGGTGTCTACGCAGACTCTTGCGCCTGTTCGGATGGGTTTTGTGGAAATAATTCTAGCCGTTGTCATTTGTAGGTTTAATGTGTCGGGTTTGACGATGGCGATGGTTTTGAGGAGTTCTTCGGGGTCGGAGGTTTTGAGCAGTATGCCGTCGGTGCCCAGTTCAAGGGTTTCTAGTGCAATTTTTGCTTCTTCGGCGTTGGTGACTTCGGCGATGAGTTTGCTTTTGTTCTTTATGCGGGCGATGAGGTTTTCGAGTGGAATTATCCGCCAGTTTTCTGTGCTGATAATTAGGTAGTTTGCACCTGCCTCGGCGGCTTTAACAATTAAATCTTCTGAGGCTTTATCTTTGATGCAGATGCGTAGAATTTTTGCTTTATTTTTTTGAATTTCAGCCTCGTTGTTTGGTGTTGCAATGTCTGCGGTTTTGTTGTCTGCTGTGAAGTGGGCTTTAGTATCTTCGATGATTACATCGATATGTTGGGTTTGGAGGGAGGGTGTTTTGTTTGTTGTTTCCAGCCAGAGCTCCTTCATTATTTCTCACCAAGCATCTTTTGTGCCTGTTCCACTGAGGCGTTTTTGTGTACGATTGCTGTGAGGGCTTTTATTATTGCTGTGGGGTTTTCGCATTGGAATACGTTGCGTCCTATGGAGAGTCCTGCGGCTCCGCTTTGGAGGGCATCGTGGGTTGTTTGGAGGACTTCGTGGTGGGTTTTGTATTTTGGTCCGCCTGCTATGACAACTGGTGCTGGACAGCTCTCCGTTACTGTTTTGAAGGTGTCTATGCTGCCGGTGTAGTTGGTTTTGATGATGTCTGCGCCGAGTTCTGCACCGATGCGGGCGGCATGTGCAACTACGTTAACGTCGTGTTCGTTTAGGATTTTGGGTCCCCTTGGGTACATCATTGCCAGCAGGGGGAGTCCGTAGTGTTCGCATTCTTCGCTGACTTTGCCAAGGGTTGCAAGCATTTTGTCTTCGTCTTGTGCGCCTATGTTTACGTGTACGCTCACAGCGTCGGCGCCAAGGCGGAGGGCTTCTTCGACGCTGCAGACTTGGACTTTGCCGTTAGGGTTAGGTCCTAGGTTTGATGCGCCGCTTAGCATAACGATTAGGCCTGCGTCGTCGATGTTTATGTGTTTGGCGATACCTTTGTGTACCAAGATAGCGTCAACTCTGCCCTCGACTAGTTGGTTGGTTATTTTTTGCATGTCAATTATACCCTGCACGGGTCCTATGGTGACGCCGTGATCCATGGGTACGATGACGGTGCGGTTATTTTTTTGCATGATTTTTTTAAGTCTGCGAGTTTTGCCAACGTTCACTTCTCTTCACTCTTTAATGTGTTGTTTTTAGCGCGTTTTTAATTAACTTTAGTGCTTTTTCTTGTTCATTCCAATCTACAAATAGTAGAATGCTTGAGGTAATAGTCAAGATGCCGCTGATGTTTATGCCGTTGACGCGGAGATCCTCGCTTATTCTGCCGATTATGCCATGGGTTTCTTCTAAACCAACTCCGCTGGTTTTGATGAAGACCAAGTCTTTTTTGACTGCCATAGCTATGGTTTCTTTGTTGTTTATGGTGATTTGATGAATTTGTTCAAAGAGGCTGTTGATGTTTTCTGTCTGCGGCACATAGAGAATAATTGAGTTAGTGTTCATCGACATTCCTATGAGTACTGTATTTTCTCTGACTTTACCGATGATTTCTGTTATAACCTGAGGGTTAGCCGATAAACCGTTGCCGATAACGGTGATTTCTGCTATGGGTGTGGAATCGGCGATTTCTGCGTTGAGTTCTGCGGCTAAACTGCCAGTGATTATGGTGCCTTGTTTGCTGAGATCACTGTGTTGGTTGCTTATGACTTTAACGTCGATGCTTTGGGGTTTGTATTTGAGGGCTTTGCTGTGGATAAATTTGGCGCCGCTATCTGCTAATCCAACCAGTGTGTTGACATCAATGGTTGATAGCCGGTGGGTGTTTTGGATGAGTTTGGGATCGCTTGACATGATGCCATCAGCATCGGTGACAAGCACCACTTGATCGGCTTCTATGCCGTCTGCTAAGATGAATGCTGTGGTGTCGCTTCCACCTCGTCCGAGTGTGGTTATTTTGCCCTCTTTAGTTTTGCCCACAAAACCGGCTATGACAGGTATTGTGCCTTTCTCTACTAGGGGCAGGATGCATTCTTGGATGTTTTTTTGGCATTCTTTGAGGTTTGGGTTGGCGTTTTGGAAGGAGTCATCGGTTATGAGGGGCCACTTGCCATCCATGGGATCGAAGTAACAGGCGTCTGCACCGTTGTTGCGTAGTGCGGCGGCAAATATGCGGACACTTGTGCGTTCTCCCATGGAGAGAATGTCGTCTAAATCGTGTTTTGCTAATTTCCCATTTGAGGTTTGCTTTGCGGTGGTTAGCAGAACATCGGTGGTTTTGCCCATGGCTGAGACTACGACTGCGATTTTGGTGCCTCTTTTGGCTTCGTTGACAACTGAGTTGACTGCTTTGAGGAGTCGTTCGTGGTCGGCTAGGCTGGAACCGCCGAATTTAACAACAATTTTGTGTGCTTTATCTTGTTTTGTCATTTTATGTTACCGCCCGTGTTGCTTTGCCCAGAGCTGTTCTCAAAAGAGCTGGCAACTCTGGGCTTAAGGAAAATAATCGTAATAATAAAAACCGTAATCGAAGCTGCATATATGTGATGTGCGGATGACGTTTATTGTCTTGATACTAGTCATGCTTCGAACCTGCAATCACTCAGTACCATGAAAATATAAGCGTTTCGGAGCCAAGGGGGTGTTTGCAGATTTGTTTTCAGTCGAGTTATGAAGGTGGTGTTGTGCATGCTGTTTTTATTTTTTCTTAGCTTTATTGTTGCTTTCTTTTATTTGTTCCACTGTTCTTGTTGATTTGTTATCGTTGCTTTGTTTTGGGTGTTCAGAATGTGAATTATCTAATTAAATATTGTGTATTTTTTCATGTATAATGTGATAACCTATATAAGTATGGTTTACCGATTAGCGATATACAATATAGAGGCGTTTGTATGGTTGCCAAAATTAAAAACTCCACATTTAAACTACCCCAACTTCATAAAAAATTAATGTTTGTTCCTTTGATGGGGATACTGTTGTTTACTTCCCTGTTTGCTTGCATGTTAACCGTAAACGCAGCCACAATAAATGTAGGAAATGAAACCGAACTTAGGGACGCAGTTACTAATGCAGTAGAGCCAACTGTTATTGTTCTCACAGCAGATATCCAACTCACCGCTACTCCACTAAATATTGCGGCAGGCAAAGATATTACCCTAACAAGCAACAACCCTGAATTTTTTAGGTTGATTGGGGCATCCGGCCAAGATACCCTCGCCGTTGACACTGGCGGGGTGTTAGAGCTTGTGGATATAACTGTAACCCATGCAAGCGGCGCTACCGGCGGAGGTGTATATGTCCGTTCCGGCGGGACCCTCATACTGTCGAATACGACCATAGCCAACAACACCGCATCTCATCAAGGCGGCGGCATAGCAAACTTCGGCGGTAGTGTTACGCTATCAAATACAACCATAGTCAACAACACCGCCTCGGATGGCGGCGGCATACACAACACCCATAGTGTTACGCTGTCAAATACAACCATAGTCAACAACACCGCTACCAACCGAGGCGGCGGTATATACAACGGGTATGGTGCCAACGCTATCCTGTCAAATATAGCCATAGTCAACAACACCGCTCGGTATGGCGGCGGTATAAACAACGGGTATATCGATAGTATTACGATATCAAATACAACCATAGCTAACAACATCGCTACCACCAACGGCGGCGGTATACACAACCAAGGCGGCGGTAACGTCACACTGTTGAATACGACCATAGCTAACAACAACGTCCCCGCCGACTATGGCGGCGGCATATCCAACACCGACAGCGGTAACATTACACTGCTGAATACAACAATAATCAATAACACCGCCTACGGTGGCGGCGGCATATCCAACACCGGTAGCAGTAGCATTACATTGTTGAATACGACCATAGCTAACAACAACGTCACCACCAACGGCGGTGGCATACACAACAGCGGCATCTTTACTATGTTGGATGGAACAATAGCCAACAACACCGCTGGTAGCGGCGGCGGCATATACACAATGGGCACCAATGGTAATGTTACGGTATTTAGCGGAACCATAGCTAATAACGCCGCCAACTATGGCGGCGGGGTATACAACAGCGGGGGGTCGTTTGGTTTGTCGGGGGGTGTGGTTGCTAACAATTTGGCTTTATGTGGGGGTGGGGTGTATAATGTTGGTAGTTTTGAGCTGAGTGGCCTTGGTGTCATTAGTAGCAATGTTGCCAGTGATTCTGGTGGAGGTATACATAACGTCGGTAGCGGCAACGTTACAATATTGGGTGGGGTGGTTGCCAACAACACCGCCCTGGAGAACGGCGGCGGCATAAACAACGGTGGTAGCCTTACTATGTCAAATGGAATAATAACCAGCAACACCGCTAACGCGGGCGGCGGCATATCCAACAACGGCACCTTTAGTTTGTCTGGTGGCGAAATTCTTAACAACACCGCATCTCAAGGCGGAGGTATATACGATCGCGGTAGCCTTAGCATCCTTAATGGTACAATTTCTAATAATAGCGCTAGTCAAAGCGGAGGGGGCGTTCACATCAACTCCCTTGGCTACTTTAGCTTATCTGGTGGCTTGATTTCCAACAACACCGCTTTCTATAATACAACTATTGGTTCTGGTGGTGGCGTGTACAATGAGGGCCGCTTTATCATGTCTGACAGTGGTATGATTTCTGGTAACGCCGCTGCTTATGGCGGTGGCATGTACAACAACGGTAGCTTTAGCTTGTCTGGTGGTACAATTTCCAGCAATACAGCTGCCGACGCTGGCGGAGGTGTATACGCAACCGCTGATACTGACTCCATTTTATTTAGCGGTGTAATTTCTGGTAACAAAGCTACCGAGCGTGGTGGCGGAATACTTAGTGCCGGCAACTTTACTCTAATTGACTGTATAGTTTCAAACAATGTTGTTGTTAAAGACGGTGGCGGTGTGTACAACTTTGGTAATTTTACTTTATCTGGTGGAATAATTTCAAATAACACCGCCGGAGATAACGACAATGAGGGCTATGGTGGTGGCATATTCAACAAACCCTTCCTTGGCCTGTCTTTTAATATGTTTAATGCTCTGATTTTAGACAATAATTCTACCTATCGTGGTGGTGGTGTGTACAGTGATGTAGGCGTTTTTAATGTATTTGGTGATAGCAGAATTTCTGGTAACATAGCTAATGATATTGGCGGCGGCATATACAACTACGGTACATTTAGTCTATATGATGGAGAAATTTCGAATAACACAGCCTACAGTTATGACACTCCACGTGGTGGCGGGGGTGTATACAACGGTGCCTATTTTTCTATGTTTAATGGTGCAATTTTTAACAACACCGCTGTTAATGGTGGCGGTGTATACAACTTCGGTAACACCTTTGCTTTATCTGGTGGTACAATTTATAATAACACAGCTTCTACTGCCGGTGGCGGCGTATACAACACCGGCACATCAAGCATTTTTAACGCATCTGGCGGTTTAATTTTTGAAAACAAAGCCAATGTTGCTGGTGGTGGAGTATACCTCAACAGTGGCAACTTTACTGCGACCGATGTAATAATTTCTGATAATACCGCTGAGTTGAATGGTGGTGGTGTATATCTCGCAGGTGGTTCTATGAAGTTATCTAGTAGCGCGATTTCTAACAACATAGCCACAGACGGCGGCGGCGTGTATATGGCAGGCGGCCTTGTAGACTTATTTAGCGGCCTAATCTCAGACAACACTGCATCAGATGACGGCGGTGGAGTCTGGGTAGCATATGTAAACATGGATAAACTCTTTGTTTATGACGGCATGATATTCTCTAACAACAGTGCCTCAATTGCATACGATAGAAACCCCATAGACGACACAATATACTACACCCAAATAGAGCCCCTCACAGTCTGGACAACCCCATTTATTCAGGGCTATAACAACTATGACATAAGCTACACAAACGGCACCCCCTTCACACTCTACACCGTAACTGTAAACAACAGCTACGCCCCAATCACAGGCGCAGACACCTACATAGCAGGCGTAAACGTTACCATAAACGCAGGAACCCTAACAGGATACACCTTTACCGATTGGACCGTCAACCAAGGTAACATCACCTTGCCTAACACCCCAACCGCAACCTTTACCATGCCCCCAAACGATGTCACTGTAACAGCAAACTGGCAAACAAGCGAATATACCATCTTCTACAATGCAAACAGCGGATCAGGCGCTATGGCTAGTACTCCCGCGGCTTTCAAGGACTTTGTCACTTTGAGTACAAATGAATTTAGCAGAGATGACCACGTCTTCATTGGTTGGAACACAGAAACCGATGGATCTGGAACTACCTTTGGTAATGAGGCAACTTTCAATTATACTTACACTGATGATTTAACCTTGTACGCAGTATGGGTGACTTCTGGTGGTGTGTCTAAGGTTGTCGATGGTGGTTCTGGTTCGTATGGTGCGGGTGAGGGTGTTAGTTATGTGGTTAGCTATACTTTGCCTAGTAATCTGAGTTCGGTTGAGTCTTTTGAGAT
>Ga0123356_10003879_pt1 | contig 15569 bp, 12 predicted proteins | sample TergutEmb28metaG_2_FD_92546 | JGI IMG/M metagenome (GOLD analysis project Ga0123356, IMG submission 92546) | Embiratermes neotenicus P3 segment gut microbial communities from Petit-Saut dam, French Guiana - Emb289 P3 | ecosystem: Host-associated > Arthropoda: Insects > Digestive system > Gut ... | reverse complement strand
TTTTGGTGTCAGTAATTTTTTTACTAACGTTTTTTTCTGTAATTCAAGTTTTTCAATTAATTGTTTTTGTAGTTCGATTGCGTCGTCCCATTTTGTGAGAATTTTGGCGATTTTTTTTTGTTCTTTTTTTGCAAAACTAAAATAAGGCAGACTTAATGATGAATACTCTTCGGCATTTATTCCGGGTTGTCCGCTTCTCGCGCAGTTTATATTTACCCATCTCCAGTATTCTTTCGTGTCACAACAATACGAAATAAAACGGGAGTCTGCTTTTTGAGGATCAATAGAAAACTTAATTAAAAATCCAGCAAAAGCTAACTTGCCATCCGCTTCATTATATAAATATGACTTACCAACAGAAGCACCAGTCCTAGCAAAAACAATATCGTTTTGTTTAAGAATATATTCATTGTCATTACAACGAACATGTGCGCCTTGATATATGTAATTTCCGTTGTCATTTATGTCGGTTATTCGTAAATATTTTGGTAAAGTGGTATCATCAATAGCGGCTTCGTTCAGTCCGTATTTAGGCTTTTCAGAGCACAAATCTATTAAACATAACTTTTGTTTCATATCTTTTTTCCAATCTTTTGGTATTGTTTTTTCTTAGGTTTATGCTGACTGTTAATGTCTTTAGCGGAATCATCTTCGGTTATCTGAAAATGATTTCTTAGAAATCTGTAAAATGGGTTAGGTATCAAATACGCTTTTTGTCGATGTAAAAAGATTTTTTCCTGTAATTCTTTTGTTATTTCGTTTAACTTTTCATTATTAAGGCTGTCAAGTTTCATTTCTGTTTGTTCTATTTCTCTAACGATGTCTCTCAAAGATTGAATATCTTTCGTTATCTTTTGATAGCTATCATAAAAATGAGAAAAAAGTGGTAATAAGGTTGTTAAGATTAGAATTAAATGATTTACTGAACTCAGATTTATAATTGCATTAATTATTATAATAAGAATAACAAGCATAAAAAACATTTTTAGTACATAACGATACTTGTTACTTAACTTTAATGACCAATTAAAATTTTCTTTTTGACAATAAAAAACCGCGTGCTCATAAGGTAAATTTGAGTAATCTGAATACCAATTTTCTAGATTAGCTTCTTCTACGTTCTCATATTTTCTAACAGCATTCCTGATATTTTCTTTTAGATGTGTTTTGAATTTTATATATTTTTGGTATACCTCTTGCATATCAAAAACGTAAGTATCAAACTTTTGTTGAATATAGGTAGCAAGCACCTTTTTCTCCTTTAATCTAGAGCGGAAAAAATGTCCTAATACAAATAGTACCAGTATAGCAGAAGATAATAACGGCATTAGTATATTACTATTTTGGGGAAGATATGGAATAATTATATTTATACTAAGTGGCAGAAAGACAAAGCACAAAAACAGAAAAATGATGTGCCATTTGGCTGAGGAATAAACTAAGCGTTGCGCTTTAAGAAGATTTAGCATATCATCTTCGTTTTGTCTTATATAGATATCCTTGCTTTTTCGTTCAGCCATATGTCGGGAAATCCTCTCCGAGAATATTACGCCAAATATTAATTGCTTTTAGTTGATTTTTCTCGGTTGTATCGGCTGTTATAGCCGAACAAGTGTTGTTATAGTCGCTCTTTGCGCGCTCTTGAATATTGGCTTTTTCTTGATATGATAAGGTATTAATATTACCTTCAATGTTTTTCGAATCATAAACCGGGTTCCAGATGTTGCGGGCAATGTAATTTAGCCCCTCGCTAAATCTCATATCAATCCAGTCATATGTTTCTGATATTTCATCAAAATAATTAACTATCATAGTTTCTAATACATAAGATGACATTGTTGGCATTTGTCTGCGTTTATTCCAGTATTTTATCAAGCGGATTGTATTTACAACTTGTTGTGAATGCCTGTTATTTACCCTAGCAATAACGTTTTGCTCTATTGTCGGCTCCGTTTTTTTCCATGCGCCATTGCCGTTAGGAATCAAGTAATAGGCTCTACCATCAGATTCTTCCGTTGTATGAAAACACGGGATGATATCAAAACTCCACGCTTTTGATCTTAAATTAAGAACAACGGCTTCCCCACACCTTTTAATATCTGAGCGGCTGTATTCCCTAACATTTTCTAATTTTCGCTTAAATCTATTTAGAACTTTTGTTGAATTTAAGGTGCCATCTGAGTTAGAGCATTCAATTTGTGTACTATTTCTTTTACTAGCTTTAATAGCGATGTTATTCCATGAGTTATTAGTATAGTATGTAGCGCCCTCAGCAGAAATACCAATCATTAAGTCGATGTCATCTAGTTCTCTGCATTTGGTTTTCCGTGAAAATGACCCAAAATGTACATTATATCTAGATACTAGATTAAAAAAAACAGTGTTATCAAATTCATCAATATTCTCCAAAAGGTTATCCCTGCTTTTACGTGCGTCTTTAACGGTTTGTGGGTCTAAATCCACGGTATTTCGCATAAATTCAGCGAAAGCATCATCAACAGTTGTAGCCATTGCTTTCCTCCTTAATTTTAATTAAAATCCACATTATTCAATCCCCAGTTCTTTCAAATACTTCCCCATCTCCCTCTCCACCGCCCCAATCTTCCCCTTAATCTCCGCAATCTCCGCATTAACCGCCGTCATATCCACCATTTCCTCTTCCTCAAATGTATCGACGTATCGGGGTATGTTCAGGTTGTAGTCATTGCCTTTGATTTCCTTTAGGGTTGCGATATGGCTATACTTTTCGATATTCGCCTTTTTTTTATCTCCGTTCAGGTAGGCGCGGTAGGTTTTGACTATTTTTTCGATTGCCTGCATGAGCAGTTTATTTTTCGCGCCATTTTTCGCGTAGTTGTCTTTGGCTGATGCGTCTATAAACAGGACGTCGGTGTTTGTTCTGCCTTTTTTAAGTACGAGGATGCAGGCGGGTATGGATGTGCCGTAAAAGAGGTTTTCCGGCAGGCCGATGACGGCATCGACGAGGTTTTTGTCTACAATTTCTTGGCGGATGCGCCCTTCGCTTGCTCCTCGGAACAGGACTCCGTGTGGGGCTACTGCGGCTACGCGGCCGGTTGGGCTCATACTTTTTATCATGTGCAGCAGGAATGCCCAGTCACCCTTGCTGGCAGGTGGGATGCCACAGTCGAAGCGGTGCCAGCGATCGAGTTGTGCTTCCATGACGAAGTCTGTTTTGCTGGATGTTTCCCCGCCGGGGTTAAATCCTGATGCCCATTTGTCTTTGCTGAACGGCATATTGGCGACGATGCACTCAAATTTCATTAGGTTGCCGTCTCTGTCTAAGTGTTGTGGGCGTGCGAGGGTATCGCCGTGTAGAATTTTTGCGTCTGTGATGTTGTGGAGAAACATATTCATTCTTGCGAGTGAGATTGTTGTATTATTTACTTCTTGTCCGTAGATTGTTACTTTTTTAAGGCCGTCTTTTTTGGCTGTGCGTATGAGCAAAGAGCCTGATCCGCAGGTTGGGTCGTAGACTCTGTCATTCGGTTGCGGGTTTACTATTTGCGCCATGATTTCAGAGACCTCTTGCGGGGTAAAAAAGTTGCCGGCTTTTTTGCCTGACATCGTGGCGAACTCGCCGATCATATATTCGTAGGCGTCGCCTATTACGTCGGCGGGGATTTGGTTGTTATTTGTTTCTATCTGTTTTGGGCGCAGGTCTAAATTGGCAAAATCATCCAGCAGATTGCGTAGCATGGGGTTCTTTTGTTCTTTGGGCCCAAGAACCGCCTGATTGTTAAAATCTATTCCGCGAAAGATTCCGTCTAATATCGGGTTCAGGCGCTCTATCTCTGCCAGCGCTTGGTTGATATCTTGGCCTATGCGGTTTGAGTTTTTGTTTGCCAATAGGTAGTCGAACGTACACTCCTCTTTAAGTTGGAATGGCAAATTCTTTTTTTGGCGTTCGAGTCGCACGCCCTGATACTGCTCTGCCAGCTCCTCTACGTTTTCCTTGTAGGTGTCGGAGAGGTATTTCACAAACAGCATGGAGAGCACGTAGTCTTTGTAGTTTGTTGCGTCGATTGTGTCCCTGAAGGTATCGGCGCCCGCCCACAGGGCGTCTTTTATATTGTCAAACGTGGTCATTGGACAGCTCCTTTACGTTTTTTATGCGTTTATTTAGTAAATGGTGTAATTTTCTATTTTCAAGATTCCTTAATTTATCTTCAAGTTTTATTTTTTCGGCCTGCAAAAACCATATATTCCCGACGAGGTACTGTATTCTGTCGTCTGGTAGTATGATTTCGAATTCGCCCAAGTCCGGCCGTGCCAGCGTTGGTAGTACGGTTCCTTTGGCTGCTTTTTTGATGATCCTTTCTATATTATTATTGAGATAGTACGCTAAATACATCGCGTTGACCTGTTCGGTGGCCCTGACGATGATCAAATTGTTCGCGGCGTAGCAGTTTTGGGCGGTTTCTTGGATGAAGTTTATGTATCCGGGGGCTATGCGGCGGATCAGGATATCGCCGTTTTTGACGGACAGGGATTCGGCCGGTCGAAAATGTAGGTCGCGCTCGTATCCAGCTAACGTGTTGTTGGGCAGCAGGTTAGAGGTGGTAATCCACAGGGCGCCATCGGACTCTTTTTCGGCTTTGTCTAATGCTCCGAAGTTGATTGTGGCTATGTCTTTTAGTAGGCGTATTGTTTCCATATATTATATTATAGTATATTTTTTTCGAAAAAGCAAGGTTTTTCTGCAAAAACTTTTAACTGTAAATAAAAAGCAGCGTTTTTTTTGGGCAGGGGTAGGGTTTGTTACGAAATCCGCCTGAATTTCATTTTCCTATATTTTTCAACCAGTTACGAGTTTTAATACGAAATTTAATACGAAATTTATTACGAAATTTAATACGAAAAGTGCTCAAGCGTGTTGTATTCAAAGATTTTATTTGTTTTTATTCAGGCAGCTTTAGAGTCCAATGGCCTTTTTTACGTGCTCCGACGCGTTCAATAAGTCCCATTGTTGTCAGGGTTTTTATATGAATCTGGACATTGCGTGATGTCATCCCAGTTTTTTCTGCAATGGTTTTTGCTGTAATTTTTGGATTATCGCGCATGAGTTCCAATATTTTGGCTTGAAGCGGGTTTACGTAGCCGTTTTCTACGATGTTCCCGCCATTTTCTACGATGCTACCACCGTTTTCTACGATGTTTTCGCCATTTTCTACGATGTTAGCGTCTGTTCCCCCCACGATACCGGCGGGGTCTACGTTGAAGCCGATCATTACCTCGTTTGGGCATATTTTGAAGAAAGGGTCAGGTTTGCCCCAAGCTATGCACGCGTCGGTTATTTTTTGGATTCCGCGTCCCCAAGCCTCTATTTGCCCTGAGCGGAAGAATGCGGCGGCTATGAGCGGGTTGTACGGTTTTGATGTGTGCGGTATTAGCAGATTGTCTACCGTCCACCTGTCCGGCAGTCTGCCGTCGTTGTAGATCAGTACTTTGTCGGGGTATATGTGGATGTGGATTGGATTGCCGGTGCTGTAGTCTTTGTGGACTATTGCGTTCAGAACCGCTTCTCTGAATGCCGCTCTAGGGATCGGGTATGTTTCTATGCGTTGGATTCCCTGATAGCTGATGAGGCCCTTGAAGTATTTCAGGTAAACCAGATCCTCGACCTTGTCGGCCATTGTTATTAGCGGGCCGTGTATTTCATCCTGGTAGACCAGGTCGGCGGCGTTTGCGAATAATCCTACTTTTACATAGGAGCCCAGAACCCACTTTTCCGGTTTTTGGTGGAATAGCAGGACAGCGGCCCGTTTCAGGTAGTTTTTTTCAGTACACATAAGGTTATCGAGGAGGACTTCGTCTGTGATGTCCAAGTCTCGCTCTGTCAGGCGTGCGCTGCCAATTGCCTTGCTGCGGAACGCTCTGAAAGCGTCTTTTTCAAAGTCGTCGAACTTAGCGTACGGTTCCGGCACGGCGTCCCATGTTTTGCCGTGTTTGCGGAGAATAAATTCGTCGAGGGCGCTGCCGGTTAGCGCTTGTGTCGTGCTGCCGGAGCGTATGTAGTAGACGCCGTGGTAGCTGATGGGGAACGGGTACGCGCCTACGCCTATGCGGATGTACTGTTTTTTGTCCGATTCGAGCGCCTCTATATCGGGGATGATCGCCATGGCGCTTTTTATCTTGTTGGGCAGGTCCTCGAGCAGTTTGGTGGCATTGGAGACGCCTGCGATCTCGCCGTTGTCCCGTCGTCCGACCTCCAATACTCCGCCGGAGGCGTTGGCGAACGCGCAGATTGTCCGCATGTACTCATCATGCCACGATTCTTTCCACTCGACTGCCAGATTTTCCAAAATCACGTTCCCTTGGCTTTTGCTGTTAATAACTAAATATAAATTATGCCGCTACAAAATTGTTTTCTATAGGGTCGACAAAATCAGCAGTTACCGAGGATTCCTCGGCAACTGGTTCTATTCACATATAACAGATCTGTGGTGAGCGGACCGGGCGGGCGGTAACCGAGGTTGTTTTATATTGTACCCCGGAACGAGGTGATGGCAGGATTTAATGCTGCCCTGCCCCCGATAATCCAAATTTACCCTGACTTTTTCCACAAACCACTCAAAATTTACCCTGACTTTTTGCAGAAAGCCATTTTTCCCCGTCACGGCAACCCGTTCAGCGTGGTCAGAAACTTCTCTTTCGACAGCAAGTCCCGCATGATGATAGGGTGTTTCGGCGAGTCTGACGGGAATATTGCCAGAAACGGCACGCTTCTTGACCCGAGGTGGTGGAGCAGGCTTTGCGCCGGGGTGTTGGGGTTTGTTATGTCGGCTGTCAGCAGCAGTATGTTTTTGTTTGCGTAGGCCTCCCTTGCCGCCGCGGTGTTCAGTACCGTGGCCTTGTTCAGCTTGCAGTTTGTGCACCACAGCGCGGTGAAGTTTACTACCACGTTGCGCCCCTCTTCGTGCGCGGCGGCCAGGGCGTGCGGGGTGAACTCCTGCCATACGGCGCGGTTTTCGTTTGTCAGCCCGAGCTGGTCGTCGTTAAAGAGCGGGATGTCTAAGCGCAGGTACGTGACGGAGAAGATGGTTCCTGCCGTCAGCGCGGCGATGGAGAGTAGCATCACTTTAACGCGTCTGCCGCCCGCTGTCCCGAACGGCGCGAAGCGTTTGTTCAGGCTTGCCGCGCAGAGGACGCTCAGGCATATGCCGACAGCCGTGACGGTCAGCCGCGGGTCCAAGCTTTTCATCAGCATGACGGCGAAGGCTAGCAGCAGGAACCCCATGGCATGCTTCATGTCCTCTATCCATCGGCCGGGTTTGGGCAGCAGGCTCATGAGTTTTTTGCTTGACGACAGGAGAACGTACGGTACGGCCATTCCCACGCCCATTACCGCGAAGACGGTGAAGATGATGAGCGGTTTTTGCAGCAGCGCCCACGCGAGCAGCGCTCCGAGGAACGGCCCGGCGCATGGTGTCGCCATCACCGTGGCTGCGGCGCCTTTCAGCAAGTCGCCGGTAAGCGTCGTGCCGGCTTTTTGCCCCGAGTTGCTTATTGACGCCGGTGCCTTAACCGTGTAGAAGTTGAACATGCCGAGCGCGAAGAGGAAGATTACCGCGATTATTCCGACCATCATGCCCGGGTTTTGGAACTGCTGCCCCCACGAGAACCCCGCGAACGCGGCCAGCGCGGCCAGAAGCAGGAACACCACCAGAATCCCTCCGGCGAAGGCCACGCTTCTGGTGACTGCGCGGCTGTGCGACTCCTGCGAGCTCTGGGCGAACGAGAGGATGCGGATGCTCAGCACCGGGAAGATGCAGGGGGTCAGGTTCATGGCAAGCCCGGCGATGAGCGCGAAGATGATCGCGGTGAGGAGCCCGTATTCCCGCCTGTTCTCCTCGAACGGTGTGTAGTCCCAGGCGTCGCTGCCGTCGCCGTCCGCCGGTACCGGCGATATGGCCGCTGCCGCCGTCGAATCCGTCAGTTCGCCGGAGATGTTCGACAGCCCGCTCAGGCCCAGATTAATCCCGCCCGTCTCGGGGCTTCCACCGCCGGTGCTCAGTTGCTGCACTGCCGGTTCCGGCTCGCTGATTCTGAAATCCATAGGTTCGGAGCGATCTAAGCGTGTTTGCCAGGTTGACGTCGCGGGGAAGGCGCCCCGCCCTGTTTGCCTTTCGGGGTCTGTTGATGCCGTCAGGTCAAGCAGGACGCTCTTGCCCACGGGCACGCAGGCCGTGCGGCAGATGAGGGCGTCTATCAGGAGTTCGTACCGCAGGGCGGTATCGACGGGCACGTAGGTATCGACGGTTACCGCCGGTGGCGGTGTTGCCGCTGCCCGGCCTTTGGCCACGGTTCCGGACCGTTTCCTCGCGCTGGCCTCGGCGGCGCGGGCGCTGTCGCGGGCGGCGTTGATGCTGTCGGCGATGCCGCTGTAAACGGTTGAGTCGAATGTCAGCACGCCCTTCACAAAGAAGAACGCCTCTCTTTCGTAGGCCCAGACCCAGCTGCCGATGGGCGGCTGGAAGCGCTTGGGTACGCTTTTACGCGCCTCAGTCCACGTTATGTTCCAGGGGGTTTTGTTCCCTAAGGAGGTTTTGCTGACGAAAAGGTTGAGCGGTTTGCCGATCCCCGGCCCGAGCGGGTTGCCGTAGAGGTGGTAGCCGGGGGGTATGGCCGCCCTCAGCCCGATGACCACGGTGTCGCCGAGGCCGTAAGCCGTTTGGCCTACCGCGGCTTCCAGCCCGATGTCTTCGTTGCGGGGCTGCGCGGAGGCGGCGGCGCAGATAAGGGCGATAAGGAGCGGCACTAAATATTTTTGCTTCGTCATAACTCATAATATACTAAATTAAAGAGGAACACCGTGAAAATCAGTCAAAAAAAAATACGGACGGTACGGATATGGACGCTAAACCCACACACGCGGATTCGGAGCTTGGCCTGCTGATAGGCCGCTTTTTGGAGTACGCCCGCAAGGAGAAGGGCTACTCTGAGCATACCGTGAGCGCGTACGGCAGCGACCTTGAGCAGTTCGTTGAGTTTCTGGTACAGAAGAGCATAGCCCTCACCGCCCGCGCCGCGCTGTCGAAGACCTCGCTCAGGCTGTTTATGCACAACGTGACGGCGCAGGGTCTGAAAGCGCGTTCCGCCGCCCGCAAGCTCGCCTCGATAAAGTCGCTGTGCCGCTATTGCGTCAAGCTGCGCGTGATAGACGTCAACCCGTCCAAGACGCTGGCCACCCCGAAGATGGACAGGCCGCTGCCGGTCTTCCTGACATCAACGCAGGCCGAGGAACTGGCGGATGCCACCGCCAACGACAATATCCGCAACCGCGCCATAGTAGAATTTTTCTACGGAAGCGGGATACGGCTGTCGGAACTGCATGGGCTGACGGTAGGGGATGTTGACCGGCGCAACAGGACGGTTCGCGTAATGGGCAAGGGCAGAAAGGAGCGCATAGTCCCGCTGACGGAGCAGGCGCTGGAAGCGCTGGACGAGTACATGAAGGTAAGGCCGGGCAAAGCGGCGGGGATAAGCGATGTGATATTCGTAAACAAAAAAGGCGTACAGATATCAAGGCGCCAGATAGAGCGCATAGTAGCCGGCAGCCTGTCAGGGGTAACCATGCACAAAAAAAGAAGCCCACACGTACTGAGGCACTCATTCGCCACACACCTGCTGGATTCTGGGGCAGATATAAGGGCAGTAAAAGAGATGTTAGGCCATTCATCAATAGCAACGACACAGGTCTATACACATATATCAAGAGAGCACCTGCTGAAAGTATACCGTCAAGCACACCCGAGGGCAGAAAATGATGAGGCGGGAGGGGCGGCGTGATGTATATTTAGTTTTGTGGGTTGAGGTTTTTAAAAGCAATATGGGAAAAAGTTTTGTTGGTTGTAACTCGACCCGCGAGGGTCTGAGCGGTCGCTTGGACGTTGAGCCCCTGCGGGGCGCCGGGCTGTCCGCCCGGCACTCACAACGTCAACGGCAAAATCAACGTCAAAGGTAGGCGTTGCCGCCCCTACATCGTTGATATGGTGGAACCGTACGTATTTTATATCGGTACTACGTTAATTTACACAGCATACCGTGCGCGCCCCTAGGGCGCGAAAGTCTTTTTGACCGGCCGAAGTGAGTCGGTTGGGTCTGCGATGCGGTAGTGATTTGCATGCCGGGGCGTTACGGGGCCGGAGGCCCTGTCCCCAAAAAAAGATTTTAAAGATTTTGAATTTGATTTTAATCTTTTGATTTTAGGAGAAACGACCATTTTGCGAAAAGGAATAATATTGGCAGGCGGCTCAGGCACCCGCCTCTACCCGGTAACCATCGCCGTCTCCAAACAGCTTATGCCCGTCTACGACAAGCCGATGATCTACTACCCGCTGTCGACCCTGATGCTCGCCGGCATAACAGACATCCTGGTCATCACCACGCCCGAAGACGCTGCCTCATTCAAAAGGCTTTTGGGCGACGGCACGCAGTGGGGCATAAGCCTGACCTACGCCGAGCAGCCAAGCCCGGACGGCCTGGCGCAGGCGTTCATTATCGGCGAGAAATTTGTAGGCGGTGACCCGGTCGCGCTGATTCTCGGCGACAACATTTTTTGGGGGCACGGCCTGCGCGAGTGTTTGCAGAAGGCGATTGAGAGGCCGGGCGCGTCGACGATATTCGCCTACCGCGTAAACGACCCGCACCGCTACGGGATAGTCGAGCTTGACGGTGACGGCAACGCGGTGTCGATCGAGGAGAAGCCGTTGGCGCCGAAATCAAAGTTGGCGGTGACGGGCCTCTATTTCTATGACGCGGATGTTTGCGCGCTGGCGCGCCGGTTGAAGCCTTCGGCGCGCGGGGAGTTGGAGATTACCGATTTGAACCGTTTGTATCTCGAACAGGGCAAGTTGCAGGTTGTTGACATGGGCCGCGGCATCGCTTGGTTAGACACGGGGACGCACGAGTCGATGTTGCAGGCGTCGCTGTTCGTGGAGACGCTGCAATCGCGGCAGGGCCTCAAGGTCGCCTGCCCGGAGGAGATAGCGTACCGGAACGGGTGGATTGACGCGGCGCAGTTAGTGAAACTGGCGGAGCCCATGCGCAAGAATACGTACGGGCAGTATTTGATTGATATGGTAAATGGATAATTTAAGAACACTCACTGCGAGCTGCAAGAGCGTGTATTTTTTAAGTACCCCGGAGGGGTGCAAAGCTCGGTAGAACGCGTTACCCAAAAAATTTCGGCACCCCGTAGGGGTGCAAGGATTTTTAACGATGGAATTTATCAAAACGGATATTGACGGATTGGTATTGATCAAGCCTAAGGTGCACACCGACCACCGCGGTTTTTTTCTGGAAACATACTCGGCGCCGGTGTTCGCCGCCGCGGGGATTGATGCGGTTTTTGTGCAGGACAACCACTCCAAATCCGTGGCTAAGGGCGTGCTGCGCGGGCTGCATTTTCAGACAGCGCCGTTCGAGCAGAGCAAGCTGGTGCGCGTCGTCCGCGGTTCGGTGTTTGATGTTGCCGTAGACATACGCCCCGATTCGCCGACGTTCGGGCAGTGGCGTGGGTTTGAGCTGAGCGAGCGGAATTTCAACATGCTCTTCATCCCGCGCGGGTTTGCCCACGGGTTCTGCACGCTCGAGGAGAACACGGAGATAGTCTACAAGGTGGACAACCCGTACTCGCGCGAGAACGACGCGGGGATTATATGGAACGATCCGGACATTGCGATAGAGTGGCCCGCCTGCGACCCGGTGCTGTCGGAGAAGGACAGCGGCCTGCCTAAGCTGCGAAGTTGATAGACGGCTGTGCCGCCTGTGCGTAGGGGTTGTTGTTGGCGTACGCCGCGGCGGCGTTGGCCATGACCCTTGATTGGCGTGTTTGTTCGTCAGCGGCTGTGTTCTGTTCGTCTTCGTTGTTGGCGGCGTTGTTATTGGTATTGTTGACGGTGCCGTCGTCGTTGCCGCCTCTGGCATCTTCGGCTCTCTGTTCGCTGAGTTCCGCCCGCGCCTGCGCCTCCGCGCGGGACGCTGCCGCCGCTACCGCCCTGTCTTGCCCGGACGGTTCCGCCGGCGCCGTAGCTGCGCTGCGGACTACCTGCATCTTCGCGATGGTGGCCTCGGGGTTGTCGCGGACGGGGGAGGCGTCGATGCTCACCTCGCCGCCGACAGCGTAGCGTTTGCCGTCCGGCCCGCTCTCGTACTGGTAGGTCGCCCCGCCGCGGACGTACGCGCCGCCGGCGGAGATGTGCGCCTGCTCGTGCGCCCGAACCTCACGGTCGCGCGCTTGCAGGCTGTCTATGGCGCGCTGCTCCTCGGGGGTGTACTCGCCGGGGGCCGGGCCGTCGTCAGGGTTGGCGTTAGTGTTTTCGGGATTGGCTTCGCCGGGGGTTCCGGGATTGGTGTTGATGTCTCCGGCACCGGCTCTGGCCTCGGTTTGCGCCGGATTCGGGCCGATTTCGTTGACATCGTTGGCCCTGACCTCATTTCGGGCTTGATTTTGCCTGATTTCATTGACATCATTGGCTCTGACTTCATTTCTGGCTTGATTTTGGCTGATTTCGTTGACATCGTTGGCCCTGACCTCATTTCGGGCTTGATTTTGCCTGATTTCGCTGATATCGTTGGCCCTGACCTCATTTCGGGCTTGATTCTGCCTGATTTCGTTGGCATCATTGGCCCTGACTTCATTTCGGGCTTGATTTTGCCTGATTTCGTTGGTATCATTGGCCCTGACATCATCCCCGCCCTGATTCCGCCTGACTTCATTTACATCGTTGGTCCTGACGTCATCCTGTCTCTGATTTCGCCTGTTTTCGTTAACATCCCTGTTATTGCCTTCGAGGCCGGCCTGTCCCGGCAGCCTCATATTTGGCGGTTCGTACGGTACGGCGTCGCTGCCCGGGAATTCCGGCATTGACGGTATGTAGGCGTCTTGCTGTTGTGCCGGCGATCTTACACCCGGGAAGTCTTGGGCACCGAGGCGTTCGGGGTTGGCGCGCATGGAGAGGCCGTTTTGGTATGAGGCGCCCATTCCCGCGCTGTGCGGGATATAGCTGCCCACCCGGCCCGCGAGGGCCTCGATAGACGCGTTCATCGATGATTGGATTGCTGTCGACATAGCTGTCTGCCCCTTTATTCACCCACCGCCCCTAATATAAATATAGTGAATTTCACGGGATTTCGCAACAGGAAAAACAAAAAACGAAAAAATAAAAAAAACTTGTAATATTGATGACCGTAAACTATATTGTAATATATGGAGTTGTTTTTTTGAACTTTTAACGTTTAATATACAAATTTTTTTAAGGAGGATTTTTGTGAAGAGGATCGGTTTTGCAGTATTGGCGGCGACGCTTGTTTTTGCCATTGGTTGCAGCAGTCCCCCGCCCGTTGTTAAAGAGGGCGACAAGCTGACAGTTACCCAGACGATCGACAGGGCGCGTTTCGACGCCTCCTACGGCGAGAGCGTGCGTGCGGTTACCCACACCAACGGCGCTATTGTCGAAGTACCCGCGGGAACAGTCTTCGAGGTGTTCACCACACCGCGCAACGAGGCGAAGACCGTAGAGGTCGTTCCCATCAAGGTCGGCGACGTTACCGATGCCAACGAGATACTCGAGATGTTCGTTCAGGAGCGCTACAGGACCCACGACTTCCTGTACTATACGTTCAGCTTCGACATCGGCATGGTGGGCCAGCAGCTTAAGAAGGTTGACTAGTCTATCGGCCTGTCGCTGTAATTACGTTTAATATGTAACATTGGTCCTCCCGTGGTTACGGGAGGACTTTTGTTATTTAATGAATCGGTACAACTTGAACAAAAAGGGTTAGCATGTCAAACAATATTCTCAGTTCATATCTCTCGGCGACAGGCATCGATGCCGCAGACACCGGCCTCGTCGCGTACATAGCGAGTCTGGCGGAGGTAGCCAGGGTCGCGCCGTCTATTGCCGCGGCGACTGTAAAAGAGCTTGAGGACCAGCGGTCCAACCTCAAACTGATAGCGAGCGAGAACTACTGCTCGCTGCCCACGCAGCTCGCCATGGGGAACCTGCTGACCGACAAGTACGCCGAGGGCTACCCGCACCACAGGTTCTACGCGGGGTGCGCCAACATTGACGCCATCGAGTCTTACGCCGCCGAGCAGGCGTGCAAGCTGTTTGGCGCGAAGCATGCCTACGTCCAGCCGCACAGCGGCGCCGACGCCAACCTCATCGCCTACTGGGCCATCCTCACAACGCGCGTGCAGACGCCTGCGCTCGAGGAGATGGGCGAGACCAACCCGGCGAAGTTATCGCAGGAGGAGTGGAACAAACTGCGCGCGCGGCTCGGGAACCAGAAACTCTTAGGCATGGACTACTACTCCGGCGGGCACCTGACGCACGGCTACCGCCACAACGTCTCCGCGCAGATGTTCGACGCCTACAACTACGGCGTAGACAAAAGTACCGGAGTGCTCGACTACGACACCATAGAGAAGATGGCCGCAGACCTCAAGCCGCTGATCCTGCTGGCCGGCTACAGCGCGTACCCCAGGAAGATCAACTTCGCGAGGATGCGGGCGATCGCCGACAAGGTTGGCGCGGTGTTCATGGTAGACATGGCGCACTTCGCCGGGCTCGTGGCCGGAAAGGTTTTTGAGGGGGATTACGACCCGGTAGCCCACGCGCACGTAGTAACGACCACCACCCACAAGACGCTCCGCGGCCCGCGCGGCGGCATGGTGCTGTGCACCGAAGAGTTCGCCGAAAACGTTGACAAGGGGTGCCCGTTAGTAATCGGCGGCCCGCTGGGGCACGTAATGGCGGCCAAGGCGGTAGCGCTCACGGAAGCAAACACCCCGGCATTCAGAGACTACGCCGCCGCGATAGTCAAAAACTCGTCCGCGCTGAGCAAGTTCTGCGTAGAAGAGGGGATGACAGTAGCAACCGGCGGAACCGACAACCACCTCTTCCTGGTAAACGTGACTCCGTACGGCCTGACAGGCCGCCAGGCGGAGAGCGCGCTGAGAGAGTGCGGAATAACGCTGAACAGAAACTCGCTCCCGTACGACCCCAACGGCCCCTGGTACACAAGCGGCCTGAGAATCGGCACCCCGGCAACCACAACACTGGGAATGGGTACGGACGAGATGAAGCAAATAGCGGCAATCCTGAAGCTGGTCCTGTCCAACACAAAGCCCGAAACAATATCAACAGGCGAAAACGCGGGCAAGCCGAGCAAGGCGAAATATGTAATAGACAATAAGGCGGCAGGAGAGGCACGGGCGATGGTCAAGGCGCTGTTGGACAAATTCCCGGTCTATCCGCAGTTGGATTTGGGGCTGTTGAAGAAGTATTTTTGTTGAGGTTTTTTAAAAGCGATTTGGGAAAAAGTTTTGTCGGTTGCAACTCAATCCGCGAGGGTCTGATCGACCGCTTGGACGTTGAGCCCCTGCGGGGCGCCGGGCTGTCCGCCCGGCACTCACAAAGTCAACGGCAGGCGGCAGGTTGCCGCCCCTACGGATTATTATTCCGTATCGATATAGGTACTGCGTTAATTTACACAGCATATCGTGCGCGCCCTTAGGGCGCGAAAATCTTTTTGACCGGCCG
>Ga0123356_10003878_pt1 | contig 15570 bp, 9 predicted proteins | sample TergutEmb28metaG_2_FD_92546 | JGI IMG/M metagenome (GOLD analysis project Ga0123356, IMG submission 92546) | Embiratermes neotenicus P3 segment gut microbial communities from Petit-Saut dam, French Guiana - Emb289 P3 | ecosystem: Host-associated > Arthropoda: Insects > Digestive system > Gut ... | reverse complement strand
TTGTCACATGCTCACTGTAATCGGAATAATAGTCTTGCTATTATTCCGAAGGCTGCTATGATGAGCTTGAAGGGAGTGGCAATCATGAACTACCTCTCAGTGCAACAGATAGCAGAAAAATGGAATATTTCCGATAGGCGCGTGAGGGTGCTCTGCAATCAAGGCAGAATACCCGGTGTCATCAAGGAGGGAAGATCCTTCAAGATTCCCAAAGATGCCGCCCGCCCCTTTGACGGGCGAAGAAAACAAAGCCAACCGTTTGGCAAAGCTGTACGCTTTATCAAATGGGATGATGCAGTCATTGGCTCCATAGACGACGTCAATAAGGTCAGCTTTCATCATCCCCACTATAACGAAGTTGTCAGTATGTACACCAAGGGCGCGGGACGCTGGTCTCAAGAGCAGCTCAGTGAGTTTCTTTCTGAGAGGCTGGTGAGTAGAGACAGGCGGGATATTGAACGTATACTGTTTCGCCTCGGATTGTCTCACTATGACGTTTTCAAGATTTCTGAGTTTACGCGCGCTATGCATCCCAAAGATCTGCTTTGGATAGCAGAGGGCAAAGATGAAGCAATGGGCAAAGTTATGACCTGTGTATTCAACTCAATCTTTAATCAGCGAATCGACCTGACGGGCGAAAGCCTCGACACTCCTGAGGGGCACAACATAAAGCGCTATGGATCATATGAAGGTCAGTATGGTATTTTTAAACAGCGGCTCAGCCCTTTGGCTACCGACGTTGAGTCGGAAGTTGCCGTATACCTGCTAGCGCAGAGACTGGGCGTAGCCTGTTGTCCTGCTTATCGAACAGGAAAGGATACTGTTTTCTCGACGTTTATGTTTGACTTTTCGAGGGAGTATCTCGTTCATTTCCGTAGACTTTTTGATGGAGCTCGTGCTCAAAATGAGTATCAAAACCTGGTAACTGTTCGCCCTGAGTTCAAGGACGACATAGCGAGAATGATCTTATTGGATTTTGTAACCCGACAAGATGATCGCCACTTATCAAACATGGCTCTTAAAGTAAGTGGTCAGAAGGAGACTTTCTATCCACTGTATGATAATGGTCGCAGTTTATTCTATGAGGACACTAAAGAAATGGTTGCTGAGGCAGTTTCTGACCCAGCTCTTTTTGCAACGAGCTTTGGCTACACAGGCACCTATTGGGACTACGTGCAAGACATAGCTCGTGAGCGCTCGGGGCTCAGCGGTCTGCTCAACCCCTATCCAACAAAGGATGAGATCGCACAAATCCTTACCATGGCGCAGATAGAAGACTATCGTTTTGAGGGAGCCTTAGAGTGGATTGTAAAAACACTCGAGATGCTTAAGGAGCTGGAATAAGTAACACAACGGCTCTCTGGGATAAGGGGACGGGGCTGCTGTCCCACTTCGTGCTTAATTGGGACAGTAGCCCCGTCCCGTGCGCCACGAAGGCGAAACTCCTGAGACATTTATCTCCATCAAGCAGAGGCGCTTGGCTTACAATAAGGAGGAAGCTCAGAATAAGGAAGGAAGCACATGGCAGCCCATGATTTTATTAGCCCCGAAGAGGCTTATTTGTTCAACAATGGCGAGCTGCAACGCAGCTATGGTAAGTTTGGTGCGCAGGTGCTTGAAGATGGTGTGCACTTTGCTGTTTGGGCTCCTCATGCCACCTGCGTCAGCGTCGTGGGCGACTTTAACCAGTGGCAGGGCGCTCACCACGCAATGCAGCTTCTCGGCGCCGGGCAAACAGGCATCTGGACGCTGTTCATTCCCAAGCTCAAGGCAGGGGAGCGCTATAAATATGAAATCACAGCCAAGGACGGCACCGTAGTGCTCAAGGCTGATCCCTTTGCCTTCTTGAGCGAGCTGCGGCCAAATACCGCCTCGGTTACCTACAACATGGAGGGTTATCAGTGGTCTGAGGCAGCCCAGGCTTGGGATGCCAAGAAACACGAGACCAGAGAACAAGACGAAAACAGGCCAGGCCCAAGCGCCAAGCCCATTCTCATTTACGAGGTGCACTTTGGCTCCTGGAGGCGCCACCCAGACGACTCACTGTACACCTACCGCGAGCTGGCAGACACGCTTATTTCCTATGTCAAGGACATGGGCTACACCCATATCGAGGTCATGCCACTTATGGAGCATCCGCTGGATGCCTCGTGGGGTTATCAGATCACGGGTTATTATTCGGCAACGAGTCGCTTTGGCACGCCGCACGACCTGATGTACTTTGTGGACAAATGTCACCAGGCAGGCATCGGCGTCATCATGGATTGGGTGCCGGGTCACTTTTGTAGAGACACGCAGGGTCTCGGCCGCTTTGATGGCGAGCCACTCTATGATGGTGGCGACCACGCCAACTGGGGCACCTACCGCGTCAACTTTGCCCGCGCTGAGGTATGGAGCTTCTTCATTTCAAACGCACTCTTTTGGTTGGATAAGTTCAGATTTGATGGGCTGCGCGTAGACGGGGTTACGAGCATGCTCTACTCCAACTTTGGAGAGGCCAACAGCGACAACAAGAGTCACGTAGACGAGCGAGCCGTTGCCTTTTTGCAGAGCCTCAACGACGTAGTGCACTCCGCCTACCCCAACAGTCTTATGTTTGCCGAGGAGTCCAGCGAGTGGCCGTGTGTTACGCACCCCACGGGTGAGGGCGGCCTGGGCTTTAACTACAAATGGAACATGGGCTGGATGAACGACACACTCAAGTATATGGAGCGCCCCTTTTCTGACCGAGGAAAGTACCACGACTGCCTCACCTTTTCGCTCATGTATGCGCATTCCGAAAACTTCATCTTGCCCTTTTCGCACGACGAGGTGGTGCACGGCAAAAAATCCCTGCTCGGGCGTATGCCTGGCGACTACTGGCAACAGTTTGCCGGCCTCAGGGCGCTTTATTGCTACTACCTCACCCATCCGGGCAAGAAGATCTGTTTCATGGGCACCGAACTGGCTCCCTTTATCGAGTGGCGCTATTATGAGGAGCTGGAGTGGTTTATGCTTAACTACGAGCCGCATCAGCAAATCCAGCACTTTGTAAAGGAGGCCAACAAGATTTACCAAACACAGGAAGCTCTCTGGTTTAATGACAGTGGCTGGCAGGGGTTTGACTGGATTGACGCAGACAACAGGGAGCAAAGCATCTTTACATTTTTGCGCTATGGCAGCCATGAAGACGACCACCTGCTTGTAGTGCTTAATATGACACCCGCTCACTATTCCAACTATAAGGTGGGAGTGCCCATTAAGGCCGAGCCTGCAAAAGGAGGCGCTGGCAACGACAACGAGTGGCTGCCCACCCATAACTACGAGCCTTTACTCAACAGCGATGAAGCGCGTTTTGGCGGATCAGGCAAGGGCAATGCCAATACTGTTTCTGTTGAGCTAGCTCAATGGCACAACCGCCCTGCTTCGATTACCATAGACATACCCCCGCTTGCCGGGCTAATTTTTAAGCCCGTGCGACGTAAGTAAGATGGAGTTTTGGAGGAAAGTTTGTTTAAGGACAAAGACGAGTTTATTCAACTATATCAAAAAAAATACGCCGAGACCGAAGGCAAGCCGCTTGACGAAGGCAGCGCATCAGATCACTACAACTCCTTGGTGCAGCTTATCAAGGAGCGTATCGCTTTAAAACGATCGCACAAGAAAACAGAACCTGAGCGCCAGGTTTACTACTTTTCCATGGAGTTTCTCATTGGCAAGCTATTGCCCGTTTACCTCAATAACCTTGGCATTTCCGAGCTGGTCGAGAGCGGGCTCGATGAATTGGGCATTCCCTTGCAAGAACTTGCCCAGCAAGAAAAAGACGCGGGTCTCGGAAACGGCGGCCTTGGTCGCCTCGCAGCCTGCTTTCTCGACTCCATGGCCTCCCTTGGCGTGGCAGGACACGGCAACTGTATACGCTATCGCTACGGCATTTTTGAGCAGCGCATCATCGACGGCAAACAAGCCGAGCTCACCGATAACTGGCTTGAGGACGGCTACCCCTGGGAGTCGCATAAACCGGGCAAGGCAGTTGTCGTCAAACTCAAGGGCTACATCAGAACGGAGATGATCGAAGGCAAGCTGGCCTTTTATCACGAAGGCTACGAAGTTATCAGAGCCATACCCTATGACGTGCCCGTCATTGGCTATCAAAGTCCCGCTCAAGTCAACAATCTCCGCCTCTGGAGCGCAGAGCCGCTCACGGAGGAGCTGGATCAAATCTCGCTCCATGCAGATGACTTTACCGAGGCGGTTAAATATAAGTCTGAGGTAGAGGCAATATCCGACATCCTCTACCCAGATGACAGCAGCCTTGAGGGTAAGGAGCTCAGGCTCAAGCAGCAGTATTTCTTTGTAGCTGCCGGCCTGGCAAGCATCGTGAGGCATTTTAAGGAAAAGCACCAAGAGCCGCTCTCCAATTTGCCTAAACGAGTGGCCGTGCACGTCAACGACACGCATCCGGTTCTTTGCATACCCGAGCTCATGCGCATCTTGATAGATGAGGAGGGTATTAGCTGGGACGAAGCCTGGGAGATTACCCGCAATACCATATCGTACACCAACCACACCATCTTGCCCGAGGCTTTGGAAACCTGGCCCATTGACATCTTCAAGCACCTACTGCCTCGTATCTATATGATTATCGAAGAAATCGACCGGCGCTTTTGTGAGGAAGTCCTCATGAAATTTCCTATGGACTGGGCCTTGCACGACGCGGTGGGCATCATCAAGCACCAGGTCGTGCGCATGGCCGATCTTGCCCTCATTGGCAGCTATTCTGTTAATGGGGTCTCGGAGCTGCATAGCAAAATCCTTAAAGACCATATTCTGCACTACTACTATCGTCTTTATCCCTACAAGTTCAACAACAAGACCAACGGCGTGAGCCATCGTCGCTTCCTCATGGAGGCCAATCCGGTTTTGACAGAAGTTATCACCGAGGTCATTGGGCCTCATTGGAAGGTCAAGACGGCAGAGCTGCTCAAGCTTTTGGCTTATCAAAACGACAGCTCCCTGCTCGAAAGGCTACACCTTGTCAAAGCGCAGAACAAGCAACGGCTTGCCCAGCTCATCTTTGAGCAGCAAGGAATAGCTGTTGACCCTGAGTCGGTATTTGATATTCAAGTCAAGCGTTTTCATGCCTACAAGCGTCAGCTTCTCAACATCCTCAGGATCATGGATCTCTACCAGCGCCTGCTTGAAGAACCTGACTGTGCCATTCCTGCCCAAACCTTTATCTTTGGCGGCAAGGCAGCCCCCGGCTACAATTACGCCAAAGACATCATTGAGCTCATCATTGCAGTGGCGCAGATTATCAACAACGATGCGAGGATCAACAACCGCCTCAAAGTGGTCTTTTGGGAAAACTTCAACGTGTCTGCTGCCGAGTTCATTTATCCCGCCGCAGACGTGAGTGTTCAGATTTCAACGGCCGGAAAAGAGGCCTCGGGAACAGGCAATATGAAGTTCATGATGAACGGTGCCCTCACCTTTGGCACCATGGACGGGGCCAATGTTGAGATTCATAGAGAGGTTGGAGACGAAAATAGCATAATTTTTGGCCTTCGAGCCAATGAAGTTATGGAATACTACCGTAATAATAGTTATAATGGATGGGACGAATACGAGAAGCATCCTCGCCTCAGAAAGGTCATGGATCAACTCGTCGATGGAGTCTTCTTTCCGGAATCGACTGGTCGCTTCCAAGGAATATTTGACTCGCTGCTTACGTACAACGACGAGTTCTTTGTGCTCAGGGATTTTCTGGCATGCGTCGACGCAAGCGCCCGCATGAATGCTCTGTATCTCGATCAGCAGCAGTGGCACAGAGCGGCACTTGTAAATATTGCGAATTCTGGGATCTTTTCCAGTGACCGGACTATTCGCGATTATTGCAGCGGTATCTGGAAGGTACCCTGCAAGGATATTACCCTTCATGTAAATGACTGATTTGAGGGGAGCACAGTATGGCGCAAAGAAAAGAGTGCATCGCTATGCTTTTGGCGGGCGGCCAAGGAAGCCGCCTTGGTAGCCTCACCCGCCACATTGCCAAACCAGCGGTTTCGTTTGGCGGCAAGTATCGTATTATCGACTTTGGCTTGAGCAACTGCAGTAATTCTGGCATCGATACCGTTGGGGTGCTCACCCAGTACAAACCCTTTCGCCTTAACAACTACATCAGTATGGGCACGCCTTGGGACCTCGACGTCATGTCGGGAGGGCTCTCGATCCTGCCCCCCTATGTAGGAGAGAGCGGCGGAACCTGGTATGAAGGCACCGCAAATGCTATTTACCAAAACATCGACTACATACAAAACTACGACCCGCAGTACGTGCTCATCATCTCCGGCGACCACATCTATCATATGAACTATGGAGCCATGCTGGATTTTCATAAATCCAGAGGAGCCGATCTGACCATCTCGGCGGTGGAGGTAACGCTGCAAGAAGCTACACAGCTCGGCATCATCACAGCAGCTGAGGATGGAAAGATTCTCAAGTTTACTGAAAAACCCAAAGAGCCAGACTCCAATCTTGCCTCCATGGGTGTCTACATCTTTTCTTGGCCGGTTTTAGAAAAAGCCCTGCTCCAAGACGAGGCTGATCCAAAATCCGAAAAGGACTTTGGAAAAAACGTCATCCCCCGCTTGCTGGAGCAAAAAAAGAAGCTTTATACCTACACCTTCAAAGGTTACTGGAAAGATGTAGGTACGATAGAGAGCTACTACAACGCCAACATGGAACTGCTGCTCGAAACCCCCCAGTTTGACATCTTTGCCAGCGGTTCGCGCACCTTTTCTAACGAAGAAATCCTGCCGCCGCACTACACCAGCCCCAATGCGCGGGTGCGCAACAGTCTTATCTCCAATGGCTGTGTCATCTATGGCACCGTAGAAAACTCCATCTTGGCTCAAGGTGTTTACGTAGAAGAGGGTGCCGTGGTCAAGGACTCGATTCTCTTGCAAAAGAGCCGCATAGGCAGCGCAACAAAAGTTAAAAGAAGTATCGTGGGTGAGGGAGTAAACATAGGGGCCAACTGCTCCATAGGCATTGAGACTGGCGGAACAAACGTCCGCAAGTCGGGCATTGCGCTCATCGAGGAGAACGCCGTCATCAAAGACGGCAGCGTCATCGAAGAGGGGAGCAATGTCTTTGTGGGAGAAGGGGGTGCAAAGTGAGCCGTGCTATTGGCATTCTTGCCCTCAACAATAACAACGAGGTGCTTGAGCAGATTACTGAGGTACGCCCGCTGGGAGCCGTACCTTTTGGTGGTCGTTATCGTATCTTGGACTTTACCCTCTCGTGCATGGTTAATGCCGGAGTGCGCAACGTAGGCATCATAACGCCGTACCACTATCGCCCACTGCTTGATCATTTGGGCGCTGGTAAGGCATGGGCTCTCGACCGCAAATCGGAGGGTCTCTACATCTTGCCAGGAGGCAATCAGGGTTTGCGCCCACGGCAGTGGCATTTTCCGCTGCGCGACTTGCACCGCAGTATCGAGTTTCTTCAAAAGAGCACGAAGGACGATGTCATCTTTTCAGAAGCAAACTTTGTGGCTAACGTCGATGTGGCCAAGGCTCTCGACTTTCATAACAGTCAAGACCAAGACGTTACCTTAATATACGCAAGCGATGTGTCAACTTATGGAGACACACGTTCTTTGCTGCGTTTAAACGTAGCACATGACCACAGCGTGGCCGGCTGGTGGGAGTATGATAAGAGCGAGGACGCCACGGGCGTCAAGGTTGGGCCTGCCTATTACACCGGTATGGGCATCATCAAGCGGCAGCTGCTCCACGACATTATTTCCAGCTCGCCCTTTGCCATAAACATGGATTTGTTTGATATTCTTGCCGAGAACCTGGATACACTTAAGGTGGGCGCTCACAAGCACAGCGGATTCTTTGGCAAGATCAGTTCGGTGCTCACCTATTACCAGTGCAATATGGCGCTGCTGGATCCCAAGGTGAGCCAGGAGCTTTTTACTCCCCAAAGCCCCATTCACACCAAGATTATGGACAACCCGCCTGCTCGCTATCGCTTTAAGGCTGAGGTGAGCAATTCGCTGGTCTCAAGCGGCAGTCTCATTGACGGAACAGTAGAAGGAAGCGTTATCTCGCGTGAGGTAAAGATTGCCGAAAAGGCCGAGGTAAGAAACTGCATCATCATGCATAAGACCCATGTGGGCAAAAACGTCAAGCTCGAAAACGTCATCTTAGACAAATGCGTCAAGGTTAATGACAACGTGGTACTCAAAGGAAAGCCCGAGGAACCAGTCATCATTGGCAAGTACTCGGTTATATAAAAGCTGTGTCAGGGGTACGTTGCCCTGACACCACGAAACGTGCTCCTGACACCCCAGAAAAGGTGATTTAATGAAAGTACTGCACGCTGTTTCAGAAGCAAGTCCCTTCATCACAACTGGTGGCTTGGGAGAAGTAGGCGGCAGCCTGCCAGCAGCGCTGGCCTCTGAGGGAGCAGAGGTATGCGTTTTCATGCCGCTTTATAGTGCCATAGACCCATCATTGGTGGCCGAGCGTGAGCATCTCTTTAGCTTTAACGTAAAGGTTTCGTGGCGAGACGCCCATTGCAGTGTTGAGACCCTAAAAATGGGCAACATCCAATACTACTTCATTTGCAACGACTACTATTTTTGCCGCGATGGCATATACGGGCATTTTGACGAAGCCGAGCGCTACGCCTTCTTTTGTCGGGCGGTTCTCGACTGTCTGCCACACCTTGGGTTTCAGCCAGACATCATACACTGTCACGACTGGCAAACAGCCTTGATTCCTATTTTGCTTCGCAACGGCTATCGGAGCGATTTGTTCTACTACGACATCAAAACGGTCTTTACCATTCACAACGTCAAGTATCAGGGTGTCTTTTCGCCCACGGTGATGAGAGACGTCATTGGACTGGAGCCAAGCGATGAGCTCTGGAGCAGCCTCGAGTTCTTTGATGCAGTCAATCTGGTTAAGGCCGCCATTTACTACGCCGATAGAATCACCACCGTGAGTCCGAGCTACGTCTACGAAATCCAAGACCCTTACTATGGCGAGCACTTAGACGGCGTATTGCGCGATAACAGCTACAAGCTCAGTGGCATCTTAAACGGCATCGACACTCAAAAGTACGATCCGATGAATGACCCACTCATCTTTGTTCCCTTCAGGAGCTCGCTTGCAAAAAAGGCTGAGAATAAATACCAATTACAAAAACTTCTGGGGCTGCCGGCTACCAGGGTGGAGCACGCGAAAAAGCACACGGCTTTTGCCTCCGTGTGTCCAGATGCCAAAAACACTAACCCCTTATTCCTGAGTGTTACTGGAACATCGCATGCTCCACTCTTGGCTATTGTAAGTCGGCTGGTAGACCAAAAAGGTGTTGACCTCTTGACACATGTCTTTGACGAAATAATGGGCTTGGACGTTCAATTGGTCGTTCTCGGTTCTGGCGAGTATCACTATGAGCAGTTCTTTGAGGAGATGCTTTGGCGTTACCCCGAAAAACTTGCCATCTACCTGGGATATGACGTACAACTCGCACACCGCATCTACGCTGCTGCTGACATGCTGCTCATGCCCTCGCGTTTTGAGCCCTGCGGCGTTGCTCAGATGATAGCCATGCGTTACGGTACCATCCCTATTGTGCGCGAGACTGGTGGACTTCGCGATACAGTATTGCCCTATAACGAGATAACCGGCGAGGGCAACGGTTTTTCCTTTGCCAACTTTAACGCCCACGAGTTTCTCTATGCCATTGAGCGCGCCGTAGACCTTTATCAAAACGATGAGGCAGCCTGGAAGGGTCTTTTTGACAACGCCCGCAAAACCAAGTTCGATTGGAAACGCTCAGCCAAAAAGTACCTCAAGCTTTACCATGAACTGGGCTGAGGAGACAAAAGGGGGAGACAGAAGGGGGCGCTCCCTGTCACCACGAGAGCCGTTCGCATGAGCCAAAGAACACCACGATACTTTAGTAAGCTAGGTCTGCAAGCCTTACAGCAACATCAACAAAGAAAGATTGCCCGACTAGAGCAGCGAGAACTGCAAGGGCTTCAGCAGGGCAAGCGGCAGCCTTCCTACCCTCTACGCACCCTCTTTTGGGAATGCACACTAAAGTGCAATCAGCATTGTCGCCACTGCGGCTCAAGAGCCTCCGCCCTGCCTTCCAAGGATTTATCCGGCGAAGACTTTATCAGAGCGTTGCGCATTCTCAAAGAAAGGCTCTCTGGCAGCGGACAGCGTCTGCCCTTCTTGGCAATAACCGGAGGCGAGCCCCTGGTGCGTCATGACCTCATGGAGGTCATGACCCGCGCTTCGCAGGAGCTCGGTTATGCCTGGGGATTGACGACCAATGGTGTTCTGCTTAACAAGGAGGTCATCGAGCAGCTGCGAGCTGCTGATATGCGTTCGGCTTCTATCTCGATAGATGGCTTTGGTGCTACTCATGACGAGCTTCGTAATTCTCCCGGCTCATTTGACCTGGTAATGACAAACATTGAGGCACTGTTGACCGCAAACTTTGCCAGGGAGGTGCAGGTAACAACCATCGTCAACCCACTCAACCTGGACGAGCTTGACATGCTGCTGGGGCGCTTACTCAAGATGAAAGGCCTGGGCTCCTGGCGCCTTGCCGCTACCGACCCCATTGGGCGCGCCCAAGAAGACTCTGCGCTGATGCTCAACGGTCAGCAGCTGCGCACACTGCTGGACTTTGTTCTTGCCCGCAATTCTCCCCGCCTTCCAGTGAGATACGCCTGCCCCTCGCATTTGGGTGAGTACGAAAGGCGTGCCCGTCCCTGGACTTTCAGGTGCTTTGCCGGCAAAGAGGTGATGTCGATTCTTCATGACGGCAGTCTGGCAGCGTGCCCCAATATCCCTCGCAACAAGGTGAGCATACAGGGCAGGCTCTTTGACGATGATGTTGGGTTTGACCTTTTCAAAGTGTGGGAAAACCGCTATGCTTTTCATAGAGATGAGAGAGCTCGCTACTCTCATATCTGTGGCAATTGCGAAGTTTGGGATGCTTGTTTGGGCGGCAGCCTACACACCTTTGATTTTGATAATAGGCAACAACAGAGGTGTATCAAGAAATTGATTGAATGAGTGGAAGTCAGTGTCGTTATGAGCGGAGTAGGTAAAGTGGGCATAGTGAATGAAGGCTCGAGTCGCTTCATGGACGCCTCCGAGCCCCAAGAGCTCTACGGGCCGCCTTCTGATGACATACTTGTGGATCCCACATTGGATCCTGGATCCCCAATGGTTCTGTATGGTCCACCTTCAAATGTGATTGATCCAGATCCAACACCTCTCTACGGGCCGCCCAACGAACCGTCTGCCTTTGAGAATGGCCTCAATGGCTTTTTGGATACCATTGCTCATGTTTATAGCAAACCAGAAGAGCACGTCCTCTTTCTTGTAGTGCTTTCTACCATAGTACTTGCCGTCATCGGCTTTGTTGTCTTTATTATCTATCGATTCAAGAAGAAGAAAAAGCAGTAAGCTGCCCTTTGGCTCTGCTCGTGCGACCTATGGGTGAAGGTCTTTCAGCTTACTCCGCAAGGTAGAGGCTGATTTTCTTAACGCAGTTGCTCACTGCGTCCTCAAGAGATGCTTCTCCTTCCAGGTATCGGTGCAGCTCCTCATTAATTGCAGCTTCAATGACCTTGTCAACAACCACCGGAGTGTCAAGGGAGGCAAAGAGAGCCTGATACGCCTGTACAGTTTCTTCTGACAATGGGTCAATGAATAAATCCCTTCCATCCTCAAGCATTGCAGCAAAGGGGTACTCTACCGCATTGACAAAAACTGTCTTGCTGATAGACAGTCCTCCACCGTAGCTGCTGACACTTTGGCACTTTTGATCGAGCATCATGCGCACAAAAGACTCAGACAGCTCAATTTCATTACTGGCAGCATTTATTGCAACACAGGCTTTAGGGATAAAACAGTTGTATTGATTGACCGAAAAGACCTGACTTGTTAGATCAGCTTTGACGGTTTGGACAAAAACTTCATTCATGCCTAAGTCTTGCTCCATGTTTAATTGGGCTATCAATATTTGATTGTCATCTTCTAGCAAAAGGAAGCGACCAAAGTCTGGCGAGTCAAACACCTCATCAGCTTCATGACCGTGCGCCTCTTTACTCAATACTGGAAGCACACTCTTCTCTCTATCAATTGGCTCAAGGATCTCAAAAAGTGCCCCTGCGTATCCAAAGAACTCCATCAAAGCTTCCTCGTTAAGTTCTCCATCTACAAAAATCTCCGGATATGTGGCAGTGAGCAAGTTGCCAACAACAGCCATGTTGCAAAAGACCATTGAGTTGGGGTCGTGAGCAACTGTCTCTCTGGCCAACTCAACGAGCGCAGAAAGGCTATCCAGTCTGTCGACTTTATCTCTCGCTGCTGTGACCAGCGGAAAAGTGTATCGCATAGGCAGAGCATAACAGTGGCCCTCAAAGACAAACGCATTAATAACGTTGTCGTAATAGAGCTCGGAGGAGAGGGCTTCAGTGTAGATTTCTGTAAGGTCATGGAGCGTTTCGTATTGGATATACTTTTCTGTAGGAAGTCCATCAAGAAGGAGGATGTCAGGCCCTTCTCCTGCCAAGAGCTCAATATCAAGATTTCTGAGGGCATCTTCTGCAGTTATGCCCTCTGAGCTCATGCCTATCTCAAGTTTTACCTCTACATTAGGGTGTTCATCTTTAAAAAGTGCAACGGCCTGCCTTACCGCAGGGTCATCTTCCAAAGAAAAAATCCTGAGTTGTGTAGATGACACCTGGGTATCAACGGTTTTTGTGTACTTGTATAATGCGTAAGGCGAGGCCAGCCCAGAAGCATTTGTGTCCACGCAAAAAAGAAAGAAGTCATCTTGACTGTCAAATGTGCAGCCTAGGACTAATTCGGCAGGGTTATACATGACAGTTTCTTCGCCATCTACTACTTTCTTTACTATATTGTTACTGAGCTCATAGATGCCGCTACCAAGGCAGATTATTATTCTGTCCTCAAAACTGGAGTCGCCCTCTAGAGCAGGCAGCACTCCAAAAGATTCACGACTGTCGTCATCATCAAGCATTGCAGCTAAGCCCTCATATTTATTTTCATCCAAGCTGCTGAAGCTACCCGTTGATACGTCAAGAATGCCAAGCTTCGATGCGTAATGGTCAGCTGCATCCTCATACAACATATACACCGTCTCATCTAATTCTGCAGCAGACAAAAAGCGCCGGTTACTGTCGGTTTCCTGCAAAGGCACGGGCTCAATGGTCTCCCTGGTAATGTCAATAATAAACAATGAGCTGCTGGAGTCTTGAACAAGAAGACGGTCATTGTTTAGTGACCATAACTGAGCAGTTGAGCCTTGAAGAAGCTCTTGGCTGTTTTCCTTAATAAATCTTGAAGTGTCAATCTGCAGCTCGCGATAGTCATCCTCAAGCTCAAAATCGATGAGATAAAACCTCATTCCCTTTGAGAAGTCTTCTGTATCGTAGACAAAGCAGAGCACTTTATTGCTTTTCAGTATGGGAGAGGCAGCAACGTAGTCGCTTTGACTCAGTGCCAACAGATCGCTGATGTCAAGCTTCTCTTCCCACGAATTGGCCTCATTGAGCTCCCATAACACGTAGGAAACAGTATCAAAGTCAACCCTTGCTCCCATCAACCAAAGTGAGCCCGAGCTTACTTTTTCTATCGACCAAACAAATTGGGTATTTTCAGGCAGAGCAATTGCTGTTTGAGCATATCCATATGAGCTGGCGCCTGCTCCTTGTCTATCCTCTTGAGCACAAGCACTCAAAGGCATTATCAAAAGCAAGGTGAGCGCTAGTAAAAGACGGCAGCTCACACTAAGTGCTTTGCGCGTTGGTGTTATTCTCATATCCATTTAAGCCTCCTTCTGTATGGGATTTTCCCAATGTAATTAACGCAATCTCTCCTGTCAGTCACTCTGGGCTTGGTCCGCAATCATGCCCCTCCACTATCAAGCAACTCTGTACTACTCAACCAAATATAAACTGACTCTCTTTATTGTTTCATCAACTGCATCATCTATTGTAATTTCGCCAGAAAGGAGCAATTGAGTTTGCTTGAGCACTATGCTTTCAATAAAACTATCAACAATCACAGGGCTATTGAGAGAGGCAAACATTTCTTTATATGCCGCAACGTTTTCTTCTGGAATTTCATCGACATAGTAGTTCTCGTTGGTGTCAATAAGTACAAGCCCAACGCCCTCTAAGGTAAACTCGCTGACTATTATTTCTTTCATTATCGAAAGCCCGGTTCTTTGGTTGATTTCTTGGAAGTCGCCAGAAAACATGATTTCAACGAATTCCTTTGAAAGATCCAGATCTTCTGTAGATTGCCTGATGCCAACGGTAGCACATGGTATAAAGGTATTGTCTTCGCCCAAGGTCAGTAGAGCAGCCTCCATAGGAGCGTCATTGTAGCCTTTAGAAAGCTCAAACGTAATGCCACAATCCCATTCCTCGTTGAGAAGAGCAACCAGAAAACTGTTGGAGCCATCAAGCAGATGCTCGATAACTCCAGCAATCTCTGAGTCTACATGTGAAAAGTCTTCTCCCAAATAGGGGTAGCTTACTTTGCTATCTAACAAAATGGAGTGTATCTCAAAGATGCACTCGTAGTAGCTCCTAAGCCCCACTGCATCCACATTCCCATCAACAAAACAACTATTATAGCTTGCTAAAAGTAGTGTCCTCTCCAGTGGGGCAGCAAGGAATGAGCCTGGCCTCTCAGAGTAAAGCTTTGCAACTTCGACCAAGTCAGACAGGCTGTCAACACTGCTTACCATCTCTTCAGACCCAAACACAATGGGTAAACCAAAGCGGGCAGGAAGGGCGTAGCAGCTGCCTTCTTCTAAAAAGGTATCAATGATAGCTTGATAATACAGATTTGATAGCGTAAGCCTTTCGTGGATATCAGAAACATCATGCAGGATGCCTTGTTTAATAAAGCTTTCAATGGGTAAGCCGTCAAGGAAGATAACATCAGGGCCTTCTTGAGAAAGCAGCTCAATATTAAGACTCCGTATGGCGTCTTCTACTGAGGTCAAATTACCACTCAGTCCAATGTCTACCGTTACGGCCACATTGGGATACTTGTCTTTAAAGAGTGTAACGGCATAGCGTAAGTCTGCACTATCTTTCAGTGAGTAGACCTTAATCTCACCAGTAGCATCACTTACATCGCTTCCAAGTACGTATTTGTAGAGAGCCAAACCAGACAGGTAATTGTTTCTGTCACCTGCAACCAGTAAGAAATCGCTTTCATTGATAAACACACACTCAGAGATAGACTTACTGGGGTCAGCAATTCTCGTGTCTTGGGCATGTGCAATTTCTACCAGTGTGCTATCTGTTGCCCTATAAATACCGCTTTGCGTATAAAGACCAAAACCACCTGGATTGTAGTGATCAACAAAAAGTGTTGGTGGTACATAGAAGTTGGAGTCGGCAGTAAAAGAGAGCTTTTGGATTTCATCTTGAAGCTTTGGGTCTACCTCAACACTCTCATAGGTCACGAGATCTATGGAGTGCAATGCAAGGCTATA
>Ga0123356_10003877_pt1 | contig 15570 bp, 28 predicted proteins | sample TergutEmb28metaG_2_FD_92546 | JGI IMG/M metagenome (GOLD analysis project Ga0123356, IMG submission 92546) | Embiratermes neotenicus P3 segment gut microbial communities from Petit-Saut dam, French Guiana - Emb289 P3 | ecosystem: Host-associated > Arthropoda: Insects > Digestive system > Gut ... | reverse complement strand
TATTAAATGAAGGTGCTGGTCTTTCTTATGAATTCTTTAACGCTGTTACAGGCAGATTAAAAACGCAAATAATAACACAAAATCCGTTTTTCAAATAAAAAGCTGTCCAGTAATCCGGACAGCTTAGAAGTTTACAATTTAAACAAAACTATTCTGCGGCTTCTGCTGCAGGTGTTTCTGCGGTCTCTTCGGCTGCGGCTGCAGGCGCTTCTGCAACAGGTTCGGCTGCAGGTTCAGGCGCTGCTGCCTTAGGCGCTGCGGCTTTTGGCTCTTCCGGGGGCGCTTCTACAACAGGCAGTTTTTTTGTACCGTTCTTAATTGCAGCTCTGCAAGTTTTGCATATTTTAAATTTCTGCCCGCCGGCTTCCTGTTCATAAAGCACTTTTACATTGCTTCTTTCACAAACCGGACAATCGCCGCGGCCGCGGGCATACAGTTCTCTGATACTTTGACCTCTATGTGGCTTAGACATTTATTTCCCCTTATCCTGGCTGCCCTTGGCATCCTTGGCTTCATTCTTTTTTGTTTTCTTTTTATCGCTGGTATCAAGTTTATAATCTACCAGTTCCAGAATAACAATTTCTGCGGCGTCGCCTTTGCGTTCGCCCAGTTTAATAATTCTAGTATAACCGCCATTGCGGTCTTTCATTCTTGGAGCAATATCCGTAAAAAGCTTGGCAACAATACCTTCATCAAACAAACGGCTGGAAACAACCCGTCTGTTATGGATAGTATCCTGCTTGGCACGGGTAATCATTTTCTCCGCAGCTCTGCGAATTTCAAGCGCTTTCGCTTTTGTTGTCTGAATTCTTTCCTGCCTGAATAATGATGTCACCATGTTACGGCGCAGCGCCTTGCGATGCGCTGACATTCTCTGCAGGGGATTAAATCCTCTTTTATGCTTCATCTTCTGTTTCCTTTACTTTAGTTTCCATACGCACATTTTTAAGAACATTCAAATCGGTAATGCCAAGGCTTAAATTCCATTCTTTAAGTTTTTCCTTGATTTCCTGAAGCGACTTCTTGCCAAAATTACGTGTTCTGGCAATATCGTCTTCGGTTTTGCGCGTAAGTTCACCTATTGTCTTGATATTTGCGTTCTTCAAACAATTTGACGAACGAACCGAAAGTTCAAGCTCCTCTACCGGGATGCTGAGTATTTTTCTTATATGATCGTTTTCATCATCGAGCTCATCTTCAATGCCGATGTTATTCTCGTCAAAATTAATAAAAACAGAAAAATGATCTTTTGCAATTTTTGCAGCTTCTGCAAGCGCGTCTTCCGGCTTTATGGTCCCGTCTGTCCAGATTTCAAGAACAAGTTTGTCATAGTCGTTGCGCTGACCAACCCGTGTAGATTCAACGTTGAATTTTACCTTTTTTACCGGAGAGAAAATTGCGTCTACAGGAATGGTATTAATAACTTCGATATAGCGTTCATTAACTTCGGATGGCACATAACCGCGGCCAAGATCAATCTGGATCTCAAAGCGGATATTGGCATTATCCATTAAGGTCATTATATGCTGGCCAGAAGAAAGAACCTCAACCTGTCCCGGACGGGCAAAGTCGTCGCTCTTTATTTCCTGTTTACCAGACCATTCGTAAAGCAGAACATCCTGCTCTGTTTCCGCAGGCAGTTTAAGGCGAATCTGTTTAAGGTTATTAATAACTTCCAGGGTATCTTCGATAATATTGGGAATTGTTTCAAATTCGCTGGACACATTATGATTGGTTCCGTTAGCTTCAATTGATTCAATCTTTACCGCAGTAATGGCATAACCCCGAATCGAAGAAAGGAGAACCCTGCGTAAAGTATTGCCAACAGTTGTACCAAAGCCCGGTTCAAACGGAGAGGCAATGAACTTGCCATAATTTTGATTAAGTTCACCGTGCTCAAATGTAAAACTTTTGGGACGCTTAAAGCCTTGCATAAGGTTTTTACGGGCCATGAGTACTCCTTACTTAGAATATAATTCGATAATCATCTGTTCCTTAATATCACCAAGATCAGTAATATCGCTGCGGCGCGGAGCTGCAAGGAACTTCCCTTTCATTGCATCAGGATCAAGGCTGAGCCAGGGCATAACACCCGCTTTGCCGTATTCTCTTAATGCATCCTTTATAGTGGTCATGTTTTTGCTTCCTTCTGCGATGCTTATTTCGTTTTCTGCCTTTACAAGATAGGAAGGAATTGTGATTTTTTCGCCGTTTACAAGCACATGACCATGTAAAACAAGCTGACGAGCCTGGCTTCTGGACGAAGCAAAGCGCAAACGGTAAACGATATTATCAAGACGCCTTTCCAGCAATACAAAAAGGTTTTCACCTGTAATACCGGGCATTCTCTGGGCGCGATCAAAGAAAAGCCTGAACTGGCTTTCCATCATGCCGTAAATTCTTTTAAGCTTTTGCTTTTCGCGTAACTGAACGCCGTAATCGGATCTTTTGCCAGGACGGGCTTTGGGATCCTTTCCGGGAGCTGCCCTCTTTTTATTCATCGGGCATTTATCGCTCTTGCAGCGATTCCCTTTGAGCATTAACTTCTTTTGTTCTACACGGCACATTCTGCAAACAGGGCCGGTGTATCTAGCCATATGTTTCTCCTATATAGTCCGCTATATGCGGCGGGTTTTTCTTGGCCTGCAGCCGTTATGCGGAATGGGCGTAACATCGCTTATCGACTTAACCTTTATACCCATTACTCCAAGCTGCCGGATTGCCGATTCCCTGCCAATGCCCGGCCCCTTAATAAAAACATGAACTTCGCGTAAACCAGCCTGCAGCGCTTTTGCAGCGGCAGTTTCGGTTACGGATTGCGCGGCAAACGGAGTAGATTTTTTTGCACCCCTGAATTGCAGCATTCCTGAACTTGCCCAGGAAACAGTATTTCCCATTAGATCGGTAATTGTAACAATCGTATTATTGAAGGTTGCCTGAATATAGACATTACCCTCATATACTGATTTTTTTTCTTTTTTCTTCTTTGTAGTCTTTGCAGCTGTTGCCACTTATTCCTCCAATCCCTATTTCTTCTTACCGGCAACGGTTTTCTTTTTACCTTTGCGAGTACGGGCATTTGTCCTTGTGCGCTGACCGCGAAGCGGCAGCCCTTTACGATGTCTTAAGCCGCGGTAACAGCCAATATCCATCAGCCGTTTGATGTTCAGCGCAACTTCTGTACGCAGGCGACCTTCAACCTTATAATCACTTTCAATGATGTTTCTAAGCTCGTTAAGTTCTTCCTGTGATAAATCATTTATCTTCCGCGTTGGATCGAGTTTTGCCTTTGCGACAATCTCATCTGCGCTTGACCTTCCAATACCAAAAATGTAGGTCAATGCGATATTCACATGTTTATTCGGGAGGTCAACTCCCACAAGACGCGCCATGATTACTCCTTCCTAGCCTTGTTTCTGCTTATGCTTGGGATTTTGGCATATAATGCGAACAATCCCATTGCGTTTAATAATTTTGCATTTGTCGCAAATGGGTTTCACGCTGGTTCTAACTTTCATTCCTTATAATCTCCTAAATCCTTAATTCCTGCAACTATAGGCTGCTAACAGCCAACCTACAGATTCCGCCCGCGCAGCTTGCCGCGCTTGACCAAACCTTCGTGGTGGTGCATTTTCAATAATCCTTCAACCTGACTCATAGTATCAAGACCAACGCCTACCATAATGAGAAGTGATGTACCGCCCATAAGGTAAGAAACAGATGTTGGAAACTTAAAAGCCCATTGGATAAAGGTTGGAATAACCGCTATCAGGGCCAAATACAACGAACCTGGAAGCACGATGCGGTTCAAAATCCTTGTAAGATATTCTTCGATACGCTCAGTCCTGATTCCAGGAATGGAACCGCCATTTTCCCGGATTTGTTTTGCTATTTCGATTGGGTTAAGAGTAACCTGTGTATAGAAATAGGCAAAGAATACGATAAGAAGCACATACAATATATTGTAAAGAGTTCCCTGAGGATTCAAAAGCCGCGCTGCAGTAGCAAGCCATGCTACGTTACCGCCGACTGTTTGTGCAATCTGCAGGGGGAACATCAATATTGACGAAGCAAAAATGACAGGAATAACTCCCGACGGGTTAATCTTAAATGGAATATATGTATTTTGCGCACCGTACATTTTTCTGCCCACAACGCGCTTTGCATAGTTTACCGGGATTTTTCGCTGTCCTTGCTGTTCAAAAACAACCAGAGAAACTACTGCAACAAACATAACCAAAACAATAATTACAAAGACAGGATTAAGATCTCCCCTTCTCATCATTCCAAATAATTCGTAAATTGCCTGAGGCATACGGGCAACAATACCGGCGTAGATTAACAGCGATATACCGTTACCGACACCGCGTTTTGTGATCTGCTCCCCCATCCACATAAGGAACATTGTTCCCGTAGTGACAGTTAACATGGCAATTAAAGTGAAAGGCAGCATTCCAATAAAGAGAAGGTTGTCTACACTGCGGGAAATAGCCTGCGCATACTGGGTAACTGCATAAGACTGAATAAGACAGACTACAACAGTTCCGTAACGCTGCCATTTCTGGATTCTTTTCCGGCCGCCGTCTTCCTGTGATATCTTTTTTAGACTCGGGAAAACAATCAATAGGAGCTGCATAATAATTGACATTGAAATGTACGGCATAATACCAAGCATGAATACTGAAAAGTTGGAAAATGCGCCACCGGCAAAGAAGTCCAGATAATCAACAATGGGATTACCTGTATTTGATTGATCGGTAAAGTACCTGGACAATTCCCTTACATTGATTCCGGGAATCGGGAACACAGCGCCAATCCGGAATACCAAAAGCATTCCGAAAGTAAAGAGAATGCGCTCACGCAGTTCCTTTATTCTAAACATTCCAATAATCGGATTAGCCATTATTTTCCGCCTGCTTTGGCAGCCGCTTTCTTACTGCCCATCTTGTTTTTTGGCCTAGCCTTTTCTGGAGCCGGAATAACAGTAACGCTGCCGCCTGCTTTTTCAACTTTCTCTTTGGCAGAAGCAGAAATCGCATCGATCTTAAAGCTAAGTTTTTTTGTATAAGCGCCATTGCCAAGAATTTTTATTGGCAGTGAGCCTTTTACCAGCCCTTTCTTGCGAAGAGAAGCCAAATCAACCGATTCTCCCGCTTCGTATCGCTTTTCGATTTCTCCAAGATTGACAATCTGCCATTCCTGTTTAAAAGGATGATTAGAGAAACCTCTATGGGCAAGCCGTCTGTATAAAGGCATCTGACCGCCTTCAAAACCGACATACGGATTACCGCCGCCGGAACGGGCTTGCTGTCCCTTGTGGCCTTTACCTGCTGTAGTACCTCGGCCAGAACCTTGTCCGCGTCCAACAATTCTTTTTTTCTTGTTTGCGCCAGCCGGAGCGCGCAAATTATAATCGTGCGCCATTATTTACTTTCCTCTGTTGATACTAAATGAGAAACCGCTTTAACCATTCCCATAATAGCCGGGTTTGCTTCATGCACTTTGGTAGAACCAATTTTGCGAAGCCCCAATGAACGGACTGTAGCGCGATGCTGGGGAAGAGCGCCAATTGTGCTTCTTTCAAGGCGAACTTTTATTTTTGCCATATCAACCCCACAACTCATTCAGGGATTTTCCCCTGTTTCTTGATATTGTCCTTGGATCCATCATCTTGCTAATACAATCAAATGTCGCCTTGACCACGTTATACTGACTTGACGAGCCGATAGACTTGGAAAGTACATCGGTAACGCCGCCTGCTTCCATTATGGCGCGCACAGGACCACCGGCAATAATACCGGTTCCGGAACGGGCTGGTTTTAATAAAACATATGATGACTTAAAAAATCCTTTTACTTCATGAGGAATCGTGCCGTTTTTAACAGGCAGCTGAATCATGCTGCGTTTTGCCTTGTCTATACTTTTGCGGATAGCTTCGGAAACATCGTTTGCTTTTCCAAAACCATAACCTACTTTTCCCTTACGGTCACCAATTACTGTGAGAGCCGAGAAAGAAAAACGCCTTCCGCCCTTTACAACCTTGGCAGTCCTGTTCAGCTTTACAAGCTTTTCGACAAATTCTTTTTCTACCGGTTCACGATCACCGCGATCACGATCACGTCCGCGCCCACGGCCCCCTCTGCCTCTGCTGGAGCGGGAATCTTCTGCCGAGACTTCTACCGCATCAACATCAGCGTCTATTTCAACGTCTTTATCTTCGGTATCTTCTGTTCTGTCATCAATCATATCTTTCGATTTTGCCATTATTCCCCCTACAAAGGTAGCTTGCTACTTAATGTAGCTAGAAATTAATTCCCGCTTTCCGGGTTCCATCGGCCAAAGCCTTAACAATTCCATGATACAAATACCCGTTGCGATCAAAAACTACAGTTTTGATATTCCTTTCCAACAGACGTTTGCCTATAATTTCTCCCAACTGAGCAGCTCCGGCAACAGTTGCTTTAATATTCTTCATATCTTTTTCCAGAGATGAAGCAGATACAAGAGTATGTCCCTTGTTATCATCAATAATTTGAACAGAAAGACAGCGGTTGCTTTTTGTTACGGTCATCCGCGGACGTTCTGCGGTACCGAAAATTCTTTTGCGAATGTGAACTTTTCTTCGCAGTCTCTTTCTGTCTTTTTCCAGCATTTTCTGTAACATATACCTACCCTACTTAACGCCCGATTTACCGACTTTCCGCCTGATAATTTCATCATCATAACGGATACCTTTGCCTTTATACGGTTCAGGTCCTCTTAACTTGCGAATCTGAGCCGCAAATTCTCCAACACTTTGTTTACTGATTCCGGATATAGTTAATTTGCCTCCCTGATCTACAACGACAGAAAGTCCTTCCGGAACAGCGACAAATATATCATTTGAGTATCCAAGGCTCATCGAAAGAAGTTTACCTTGTACCTCGGCTTTATAACCTACACCGTTAATAATAAGCGATCTGCTAAAACCGGCAGATACACCAGTTACCATGTTATTAAGAAGATTGCGATAAAGACCATGATACGCCTTTGTCTGCTTATCTTCATTTTTCCGGCCAACAACAATTTCTCCGCCCTTATCTTCGAAAGTGATTATGGGATGGTACTTTTGTTTAAGTTTTCCTTTTGGACCTTCCACAGTTATCTCTTCATTCAGAAAAGCAACTTTAACTCCGCCAGGAACCTTAACCGGTATTTTTCCGATTCTCGACATATAACCCTCGATTTTCTACCAAACTCGTCTTACCAGACGGTGCAGATGACTTCGCCGCCGACTTTTTTCTCTGCAGCTTTTTTGCCTGTTGTTACACCCTGCGACGTAGAAACGATCAGGGTTCCGTAGCCATTCAATACCCTTGGCATATTTTTATATCCCATATAAACACGCCTTCCGGGTTTTGATACCTTTTCAATGCCGTGAATAATTGGGGCGGTATTGTCATCATACTTAAGGAAAACCCGGATTACATTTGAACCTTCCTGATTTGCCTTTTTGAAATTCTTAATATACCCTTCGGTCTTCAATATCTTGACTATCTCAAGTTTAAGCCTGGAGGTGGGAATATCTACTTTTTCGTGACCTGCCATACCGGCATTCCGAATTTTTGTCAGCATGTCCGCAACTGGATCTGATACGCTCATCCTGTTCTCCTACCAGCTAGATTTTGTAACGCCGGGAATAAGCCCTTCGCTTGCGAGCTTTCGGAAGCAAAGACGGCACATTTCATATTTCCGTAAAAAGCCCCTTGGCCTTCCACAGATCCTGCAGCGGTTAACTTTCCGTGTTTTATACTTGGGTGTCCGCTGCGCTTTAACTATCATCGCTTTTCTTGCCATTCTTACCGCTTCCCCCTATTTCCTGAAAGGCATTCCAAATTTTGCAAGGAATGCTTTCGCTTCTGCATCGGTTTTTGCCGATGTTACAATTACAATATTCAACCCGGCTACTTTTTCAATTTTATCAAAATCAATTTCCGGGAAAATAATTTGCTCCTGAATCCCCAATGAATAATTTCCATGACCGTCAAATGCATTCTGATTAATACCATGAAAGTCCTTAACACGGGGAAGAGCTACATTTACAAGCCTGTCAAAAAACTCATACATCATTTTTCCGCGTAAAGTTACTTTTGCGCCGATTTCCTGACCAGCCCTGATTTTAAAATTCGCAATACTCTTTTTTGCTTTTGTTTTTACAGCTTTCTGACCTGTAATCTGAGTTAATGTATCAACAGCAGCATCCAGAAGTTTTTTATTCTGTATAGCTTCGCCCACACCCATGCTTACAATAATCTTCTCGAGCCTGGGTATCTGCATAGCGGATTTATAGCTAAATTCCTTAAGCATTTCCGGTGCAATCTGCTCTTTATAAATCGTTTTAAGCCGGGGTATATAATTCTTACTCATTACAATACCTCCCCGCATTTTTTGCAAAATCTTACTTTTTTATCTCCGTCGAATTTATATCCAATACGAGTTGGTCCGCATTTCTTGCAGATAATCATCAGGTTGGAAGAATGAAGAGCAGCTTCAATCTCGACAATTCCGCCGCGATCCTGCTGTTTTCTTTTTTTCTTCGCTTTCTTGACAATATTTACGCCTTCAACAACAACCCGGTCATTGTCACGCTGGATCTTTAAAATCCTGCCGCGTTTTCCCTTGTCTTTTCCTGCGATTACTTCGACAGTATCTTCTTTTTTAAGCTTAAATTTATGCACTGCTTCAGCCATGGTAGTCTCCTATAAAACCTCTGGGGCAAGAGAAACGATCTTCATAAATTCGCTTCTTTCCCTTAATTCCCGCGCCACAGGCCCAAAGATACGTTTTCCCTTTGGATTTAACGCAGCGTCGATAATGACACAGGCGTTATCATCAAACCTGATATATGTTCCGTCCGGGCGGCGGTATTCTTTATGCACACGCACCACAACTGCTTTTTCAACAGCGCCCTTTTTAATAGTTGATGTAGGCAGCGCTTCTTTAACTGCCACTACAACAATGTCGCCAATTCCGGCATACCTTCGTTTACTGCCGCCCAGAACTTTAATGCACTGAACCAGTTTGGCGCCTGAATTATCTGCCACATTCAGGAAGCTTTCCACTTGAATCATTTTCTATCTCCCCTTACTTGGCTCTTTCAATAATTTCCACAAGCTTCCAGCATTTTTCTTTGCTGATTGGCCTGCATTCAATTACACGGACACGGTCGCCCATCTTTGCTTGGTTCTTTTCGTCATGAGCTTTAACTTTTTTTGACCGTTTAACATATTTTTTATAAAGAGGATGGAGCGCCAAAGTCTCGATTGAAACAACAATAGTCTTTTCCATCTTATCACTCTTTACTGTTCCGATGAATTCTTTTTTTCCGCTTTCGGCTGCCTGAGTTTGAACTGCCATCTATTAAACCTCCGCCACTTTTCGGGCTGCTTTCTGCTCTGCTCTATCGTGCGCGTGAATCAGGGTATTAAGCCTGGCAATTTGCCTGCGCAGTGTTCGTCTTTGCAGAGGATTATCTACATGGCCGATAACGATTCTAAAACGGAATTCCATGTATTTCTTTTTAAGCTCTTCCCGTTTGGCCTTAAGCTCGGGATATGATAAATTCTTAAATGAATGCTTCACCCTTGCCTCCTAAGCCCCAAGTTCCATTTCTGAACGGGCAACAAATTTAGTTTTAATCGGCAGTTTTGATCCTGCCAAAGCCATTGCTTCTTCTGCAAGGGAACGGGTTATACCGCCGCCGAGCTCAAACATAACGGTTCCGGGTTTTACTACTGCTACCCAGTATTCCGGAGCGCCTTTTCCTTTACCCATGCGGGTTTCCGCCGGTTTCTTGGAAAATGGTTTATCGCAGAAAATGCGTATCCACATCTTGCCGCCGCGTTTTACATGACGGTTAATCGCAACACGAGCTGCTTCTGTCTGTCTGTTTGTGATCCACATCCTGTCCAAAGCAACAAGAGCATAATCGCCAAACACAACAGTGTTACACCTTGTGGCGTTTCCGGGCATATTGCCCCTCTGCACCTTGCGGCGCTTTACACGTTTTGGACTCTGCATATACTAACTCCTGGCAGGAGCCCTGTCCCGTCTTTTGCGGACAAGAGCGCCTGCGTCTTCCTTCTGTTCTTTGCCATACTTCATGCCGTTGTAAACCCAAACCTTTACGCCGATAGAACCAAAGGGTGTATGAGCTTCGGCAAAACCGTAATCAATATCTGCCCGCAGTGTATGAAGAGGTATACGGCCTTCCTTGGCTTCTTCTGTGCGTGACATTTCTGCGCCGCCAAGCCGTCCCGATAACCTTACCTTAACGCCCTGAGCATTGCCTTTTTTAATTGCATTTGTAATTGCCTGTTTCATTGTGCGCCTGAAAGACGAACGCGCAAGCAGCTGACGGGCAATATTCTGCGCAACAATCTGCGCATTGTTATCGGCATTACGTACTTCTTTAATTTTAATCTGTACTTTTTTATTTACTTTTTTCTGTAAATCATTGCCGATTTTTTCGATATTTGCGCCTTTAACACCGATGATTACACCTTGGCGGGCTGTATGAATAGTAATTGTAATTCTTTGCGGATGACGAATAATTTCCAGCTCTGCAATATCAGCGCCCTTTGTTTCGGGCATATCCATGATGAGCTTTCGCAGATACAAATCTTCGTGCAGGGCATCGACATACTCTTTAGGATCAACATACCAGCGGGAGCCCCAAGTTTTATTAATACCTATTCTAAGCCCTGTAGGGTTAACTTTTTGTCCCATTATTTAGCCGCCTTTTTTGAAGGTTTACTGTTTTTAGATGCTGCATTACTTTTTTCTGTAATTGCTGATTCATCAACTACTACTGTAATGTGGCACATTCTTTTTAACTGCATATCCGCGCGTCCCCTGCCGCGGAACCAGATTCTTTTAAGACGCGGTCCTTCGTCAATATAAATCTCCTTAACATAAAGCATATCTTCGTCAAGTTTTTTGTTATCTGAAAGCGCGTTACTCGCAGCGGACTTAACCGTCTTGCGGATAAGTTTTGCTCCTTTGTGAGGCATATTTTCCAAAATGGAAATTGCTTCCGGATACGTTCTGCGGCGCACAAGATCCGCAACAGGCCTGATCTTGTAAGGCGAACCGATAAGGAATTTACTAATTGCTTTATAACCAGTTTTCGTATCTTTCATAATCCCGCCTATTTTGCCGCAGCTTTCTTGTCAGAGCCCGAATGCCCGCGGAAAATACGCGTGGGAGCGAACTCGCCAAGTTTATGACCAACAAGGTTTTCTGTGATATACACAGGTACCCATGTTTTGCCGTTATATACGGAAATTGTTCCGCCTACCATTTCGGGAATAATTGTTGAACAGCGGGAATAGGTTTTAATCATTTTCCTTTCTCCCGATTTGCTCAATTCCAGCACCTTTTTATACAGACTCTTTTCTATAAAAGGGCCCTTCTTTACGGATCTTGACATACTCCCTTCCTACTTCTTTTTGCCGCGGCTGACAATAAACCGTGAAGACGGCTTATGCTTTTTGCGGGTCTTATATCCCTTACATGGCTGACCCCAGGGAGTAACAGGGTGAATACCTTTGTTCCTTCCTTCTCCGCCGCCATGGGGATGATCTACCGGGTTCATTGACATTCCGCGCACTGCCGGGCGAATTCCCTTCCAGCGCTTGCGGCCTGCTTTACCCATATTTGTATTCATATGATCTTCATTACCGACACTGCCAATAGTCGCATAACATTTTTTAAACACCATGCGCATTTCGCCCGAAGGTAATTTAACTGTTACATAATCGCCCTCTTTTGCAGCAATCAATGCTCCAACTCCGGCAGAACGAACCAATTGACCGCCCTTTCCGAGAGTTAATTCAATATTGTAAACAGTAAAGCCTAATGGAATATTTTCCAGCGGGAGCGCGTTACCCGGCTCGATTGGAGCATTGGGACCGCTTAAAACCGCTGTGCCTACTTTAAGTTCTTTTGGAGCAACAATGTAACGTTTCTCGCCGTCTTTGTAATAAATAAGAGCGATATTCGCACTGCGGTTGGGATCGTACTCTAAAGAAGCAACTTTGCCGGGAATGCCGATTTTATCACGTTTAAAATCGATATCACGGTATTTGCGTTTATGTCCGCCGCCCTTGTGACGCACACTGATACGTCCGTTTGCATCACGTCCGGATCCGGTCTTCTTTCCCCTTGTAAGGGATTTTTCCGGTTTTGCATCTTTGGTAAGTTCAGAATAATCTAAACTTGTATATTGCCGCATTCCCGGTGTTATTGGTTTATATGTTTTAATAGCCATAATTTTCTACCTTACACGCCCTCGAAGATTGCAATCTTCTCATCTTTGGGAAGCCGCACAATTGCCTTCTTCCAGGTGGAAGTGTATCCTTTCCTGTAGCGCAGCCTTTTTGGCTTGCCGCCTACAATCATTGTTGTACAGGAAATGGGATGCACATTAAATAATTTGCTTACAGCTTCCTTGATTTGGGTTTTTGTAGCCGAAGTAGCTACTTTAAAAACATATTTTCCCTCTTCGCGTAACTGGTTTGCTTTTTCGCTGAGCACAGGTTCAATTAAAATATCTTCGTATTGCATCATTTAACTGCCTCCTGTTCATCCTTTTCTGCCCCGTAAAAATCATTAAGATTTTTTGCGGCAGTTTCCAGCATAATCACCTGGCGGCCATAAAACAATTCATGCGCTTCCAGACGGTTATAGGAAAGATATTTAACCCAGGGAATATTCGCAGCAGCGCGTTTAATTTTGGGATCATCGTCTTTAAGAATGAGTACTGTGCGCAGCCCCGGTTCAAAATTATCAAGCAATTTTGCAAGGTCTTTTGTTTTGCCGGATTCTATAGAAAAGTCTTCGATTATTTTTAATGTATCGCTTTGCGCTTTTAAACTAAGAATTGTTTTAAGCGCCTGTCTCTTTGCTTTTTTCGGCATTGAATAGGAAAAATCTCTTGGCTTGGGGCCAAATATTGTTCCGCCGCCGACTGTAATAGGTGATTTTTTATCACCCTGACGGGCACGGCCTGTTCCTTTTTGTTTAAAAGGCCTAGCGTTCGAGCCATGAACTTCGGCTCTTCCCTTTGTGCAGGCATTGCCCTGCCGCCTGTTTGCAAGTTCATTATTAATCGCATACCAGATTAAATCTTCGTTTACAGGCAATCCAAAAACATTATCATCAAGAACAATGGTACGCAGTTCTTTGCCTTCTTTTGAATACACTTTACAGTTCATGTTTACCGTCCCTTCTTGACCGCGGCGCGGACAAACACAAGACCCTTGTTAATACCGGGAACTGCACCGCGAACCATAATAAGTTTTTTCTCGGGGTCAGTTTTTACAACCCTAAGGCTTAAAACGGTTACGTTCTCGCGTCCCATTCTTCCGGGTAATTTTCTATTTTTGAAAGTTCTGTGCGGATAGGTATTCTGACCTGTGGAACCCGGTTCGCGGTGAAACTTTGAACCGTGAGTTTTACGGCCGCCTCCGAATCCCCAGCGTCTTACGACACCCTGGAACCCTTTACCTTTACTCACTCCGCTTACATCGACATATCTGATGCCTTCAAGCACTTCAAGACCAAGGGAATCTCCCACGTTTACTTCTTTTTCAAAATCGCGTAATTCGCAAATCTTTTTCTTAGGCGGAATATTCTCCGGAAATTGTCCGGCGCGGGCTTTTGTTACGCGATTTTTCTTTGCGTCGTCTATACCGACAACAACAGCGGCGTAACCGTCCGCTTCTTTTGTTTTTGTGCCAATGACTACATTCGGATCAATCCGCAATACCGATACCGGCAGCAGGTTACCCGCTTCGTCAAAGACCTGGGTCATTCCAACCTTTCTGGCATATAGCCCTAACATTGTTTTGCTCCATCCCGTACGCTATCCGACCACTAAATTAGTAGTTACTGACAACCAAATTATTAGCTACAAACTACTAATTTAGTGGTCGGACCGTCTACGGCTATTAATCAGAAACTAAGTTTCTGTTACTGTTTGATCTCTACATCTACACCAGCGGGCAATTCAAGCTTCATTAACGAGTCCATTACTTCCGCAGAGGGATTAACAATATCGATCAACCTTTTATGAGTCCGCATTTCAAATTGTTCGCGGGCTTTCTTATTCACATGCGGTGAACGCAGAACGGTCACCTTATTAATTCTGGTCGGCAGCGGGATAGGCCCTGTAACTTTCGCTCCGGCTTTTCTTACTGCCGCAGCGATAGATTTCGCGCTCTGATCAATTAATTCGACATCAAAACCGCGCAGCCTTACGCGTATTCCTTCCTTAGCCATCATTCCTCCAAAGTTTACCCAGCGCCTAAACTAATAGACGCTGGATTTTAACCTTATTCGATAATCTCTGTAACCTGACCAGAGGCAACTGTTTTGCCGCCCTCGCGGATAGCAAAGCGAAGTCCTTTTTCCATGGCGATAGGATAAATCAGTTCGCCGATAACTTCTGAGTTATCGCCGGGCATGACCATTTCCTTGCCTTCTGGAAGTTTTACAGTACCGGTAATATCTGTGGTGCGGAAATAGAACTGAGGTCTGTAACCGGTAAAGAACGGACTGTGGCGTCCGCCTTCTTCTTTGGACAGACAATAAATCTGACCTTTGAATTTGCTATAAGGTTTAATTGAACCGGGTTTGGCAAGAACCTGACCGCGTTCAACTTCTTTTTTATCTACACCGCGAAGAAGTGTACCAACATTATCACCTGCCTGAGCATCGTCAAGTAACTTGTTAAACATTTCGATACCGGTAATAACAGTTTTCTTTGTTGGTTTAATACCAATAATTTCTACTTCGTCGTTAAGCTTAAGAATACCGCGTTCTACTTTTCCGGTTACGACTGTGCCGCGTCCCTGAATTGTAAATACGTCTTCTATCGGCATAATAAACGGTTTATCCTGATCACGTTCCGGATCAGGGAAGTAAGTATCCATTGCAGCCAAAAGCTCATCGATACATTTTGTTGCTTCGGCATTATCCGGTTCAGACATTGCTTTAAATCCGGAACCTTTAATAATCGGAGTCTTGTCGCCAGGGAAACCGTTGGCAGTAAGAACGTCTTTTACTTCATCTTCAACGAGCTCAACGAGGTCGGGATCATCAAGAAGATCGATTTTGTTTAAGAATACGATCATGTGAGGAACGCCTACCTGACGTGCGAGAATAATGTGCTCGCGGGTCTGGGGCATAACTGAGTCTGGCGCTGATACTACAAGAATCGCGCCGTCCATCTGAGCAGCGCCTGTTATCATGTTCTTGATATAGTCGGCGTGTCCCGGACAGTCGATGTGCGCATAATGGCGCTTGTCTGACTGATACTCAAGGTGACGGGTATTAATTGTAATACCGCGTGCTTTTTCTTCCGGAGCATTGTCAATTTGATCATAACTCATTACCTTGTCGCCGAATTTCCTGGCGCAGTGCTGGGTAATAGCCGCAGAAAGAGTGGTCTTACCGTGATCTACGTGACCAATCGTTCCAACATTCATGTGTGGTTTCGTTCTATTAAATTTATCCTTCGCCATTTGT
>Ga0123356_10003876_pt1 | contig 15580 bp, 15 predicted proteins | sample TergutEmb28metaG_2_FD_92546 | JGI IMG/M metagenome (GOLD analysis project Ga0123356, IMG submission 92546) | Embiratermes neotenicus P3 segment gut microbial communities from Petit-Saut dam, French Guiana - Emb289 P3 | ecosystem: Host-associated > Arthropoda: Insects > Digestive system > Gut ... | reverse complement strand
TCTCCGCGGGCGACGTGCTGCGCGGGCCGGTCGGCTCGACCGCCGTGCGCCGGATCATCGAGAAGTACCAGCCGGTGCTCTCGGTCCACGGCCACATCCACGAGTCCGGCGGCGAGCGGCGGATCGGTGACACGCTGGCGATCAACCCCGGCAGCGAGGCCAACCACGGCATCCTCCGCGGCTACCTGATCGACATCGGCAAGAAGGGCGTCGAGCTCGCGCAGCGGGTCGAGGGCTGAGGTTTTCAGTTCCGCCGGTGGGCCCGCTGGCCCCCGGCGGACAGTGGCGTCAGCCCGCCCCGCAGAACCGCATCGCGGTCACGGCGAGTCCCTGAGCACAGGCGACGAGGCCGTCGACCGGGACGTACTCGTCGACCATGTGGGCGACGCTGACGCCATCTGGGTCGAAGCCCGGCGGGCCGTATCCGATCGAGGGGATCCCGGCCAGCTGTGTCAGCGCGGCGCCGTCATACCAGGAGTCGAGGCCGCCGAGCCGGCTCGGACGGCCAATGTCAGCGCTGGCCTGCACGACCGTCGTGACGATCGAGTCGGACTCCGGGATCTCCATCGGCATGACCGCGTTGGGCCACCAGTCGAAGCTGGGCGGATGCTCGGCAAGCCAGTCGTCAGCGGCGGCGCACTCGCGCACGATCCACTTCTCGACCTCGCGGCGGACGCGCGAGCCCCAGCCGTGCTCGTCGGCCTGCGCGGCGACGAACATGGTGGCGATCGTCAGCTCACAGGCGGCCGGGTAGGTGACCGGCCACTCGCCGGCGCGGGCCATCGTCGCCAGCAGGCTCGGTGCTGAGACGTGCGGGTGGTCGTACTCGCGGCGGCCGGCCCACTCCCTGCGAAGGGAGTCGATCGCGGCCAGCACGACCGTCGCCTTCTCGATCGCGTTGACGGCGCCCCCACGGCGCCAGTCGGGCTGGCGGATCTCTGCGTGGCCCGGACGCCCGGGCACGCTGATCACGCCGTACTCAGAACCGCGACAGGCGACCCAGGTGGCGAACCCGGTGGGCTCGGTGACGATCCCCGCGTCCGCCTTGATCCCGTGCTGGACGAGCGCGCTGGCGCCGGCGCCGGAGGACTCCTCGTCGGTGTTGGTGGCGACCAGCAGGTCGCCGTTGAGCGTGATGCCGAGTTCGGCGAGCGTCTCGGCGGCCAGCACCATCGCCGCGATCCCGCCCTTCATGTCGCAGGCGCCGCGGCCGTAGAGCTTGCCGTCGCGGACCTCGGCGACGAACGGGTCGCTGCGCCACTGGTCGCGCGGCTCCGCGGAAACCACGTCGATGTGACCGTTGAACAGGAGCGAGCGGCCAGCCCCTGCGGCCTCGCTCGCGCCGGCGGCCTCGCTCGCGCGGGCGGCCTCGCTCGCGGCCCCGGTTCCCGCCAGGGTCGCAATCAGCTGCGGCCGTCCGGTGAAGTCGAGCCCCGGCGGCACCAGCGGCCTGCCCGACATCGCGGCGGGGTCGGGCTCGAACAGGTCGATCTCGGCGCCGGCGGCGGCCAGCCGGGCCGCGAGATAGCCCTGCAGCTGCACCTCCTGACGCGCCGGATCGCCCGGGTTGCGCGCCGTCGTATCGAACCCGATCAGCGTCGCGGCGAGCTCGACGAGCTCATCCTCGCGGGCTGCAATCCGCTCGCAAATCCGCTGCTCGTCAGCGCTGATCCTCACCGCCGGGAGCCTATAAACTCCCGCCGACATGACGGAAGCCAATCCCGTGTCCGACGTCGCCGGCGAGCCGGCGTTGGTCGCCGAGGCCAGGCGCGTCGATCAGGCGGCGGAGGCGGCCGGCGTCCCCGTCCGTCTGCTGGGCGGGATCGCGATCTGGATACGGGCCACGGACGAGATGCGCCAGACGCTCGGCCGTGAGTACGCGGACATCGACCTCGCGACGACCAAGAAGCAAGCCAAGAATCTGCGAGGAGTGCTCGAGCAGATCGGCTATGTGCCGGACAAGATGTTCAACGCCACCCAGGGCGACACGCGTCTCTACTACCACTCGTCCGACGGCTCCTACCACCTGGACGTATTCATCGAGAAGTTCGTGATGTCACACGAGATCGAGCTGGGCGGGCGGCTGAGCACCGAACCGGTGACCCTGCCTGCCGCGGAACTGCTGCTGACGAAGCTGCAGATCGCCGAGCTGAACCACAAGGACGCATCGGACACGGCGATGCTGCTCGCCGACCACGAGCTCGCCGACCACGACGGTCCGGGCGTGCTGAACGTCAACTACGTGGCTGAGTTGTGCGCATCCAACTGGGGCCTCTACACGACCGTCACCGACAACCTCGAGAAGATGCGGTCGCTGCTCCCCGACATCCTCACCGACCCGGCAGCACGCGAGCGGGTGGAGGCGCGCGACCGCAAGCTGGTCGAGGCGCTCGAGGCGGCCCCGAAGTCGGGCGGCTGGCGACGCCGCGCGAAGATCGGGCGGCGGATGCGCTGGTATCAGACGCCCGACGAGGCTGACCGGGGCTGACTGCGGCCGATGGGGGCCGCGCGGGGCCCCACTGGGCGAGGCCGCCCTCACCTACATCGTCAGGACGATCTTCCCCAGCTTGCCGCCGCCCGCGAAATGGGCGTACGCCGCAGCGGCGTCGGCCAGCGGATAGGTCTTTGCGAGCGGCACGCGCAGCGTGCCGCTCGCAAAGAGGGGCAGGACATGGCGCTCAACGGCGCGAGTGGCAAGCGCCCGCTGCTCAAGTGGGCGGGCGCGTAGGGTCGAGCCGTGGATGCGCGCACGCCGGGCCATCAGCAGACCGAGGCTGAGCGCGTTGACCGTGGCGCCCGCACCAACCCCGATCACGGCGATGCGCCCGCCAGTGTTCAGCGCCCGCAGGTTGTCGAACATGTTCGGTGCACCGACCAGCTCGAGGATCACGTCGTATGGGCCCTGGTCGACGAACTCCTCTGGATCCAGAACGGTGGCGCCGAGCGCGGCTACCGCCTCGCGCTGATCTGGGTTGCGGACGGTGGCGCTCACACGGGCGCCTGCCGCGCGGCCCAACTGCACGGCCGCGGTGCCGACACCGCCGGCGGCGCCGTGTACGAGCAGCCGCTCGCCGAACTGCAGCTCGCACTGCGTGAAGATCGCATCATGGGCGGTCGTGAACACCTCCGGAAGGCCGCCCGCCTCGGGCCAGTCGAGGTTGTCCGGCACCGGCATCAGCATGCGCTCGTTGACGACGACGAGTTCCGCCTGGGCAGCTCCCAGCGCCAAGCTCATCACGCGCTCGCCGGGCCGGAAGCGGGTCACTCCCGGGCCGCCGGCGACGACCTCACCGGCGAACTCCATGCCGGGCATGTCAGCCGGCACGCCGGGCGGCGGCGGATAGTTGCCCATGCTCTGCAGGATGTCGGCGCCGTTCAGTCCGGCCGCGCGGACCCGGACGAGCGCCTCGAGCGCGCCAGGCTCGGGGTCGACACGCCCCTCGATGACGATCTCGCCCTCACTGATCACGACAGCTCGCATGCGTCAGAGACCTACTACCCGCTGCGGCGCTCCAGTTGCGCGACGCACTCGATGTGGGGCGTCTGCGGGAACATGTCAACCGGGCGCACCTTCGTGAGCTCGTACCCGGCCTCCACCAGCTGCGCCGCGTTGGGGGCGAGCGTGGTCGGGTTGCAGGAGACGTAGACGAGCCGCTTTGGCGCCGCCTCGATGATGCGGCGCACCACCTTCTGCGAGAGGCCTGCGCGCGGTGGGTCGACGACCAGCACGTCCGGGCGACCGGCCTTCTCCACCAGGTCGCGCAGCGCCAGGCGCACGTCGCCCGCGAAGAAGTGGGCGTTGTCGATCTCGTTGCGGCGCGCGTTGGCGATCGCGTCGGCGATCGCGTCCTCGACGATCTCGAGCCCCCAGAGCTCCGCCACGCGCGGAGCCATCAGCAGGCCGATCGTGCCGATCCCGCAGTACAGGTCGTACAGGCGCTCGTAGCCCTTCAGCTCGGCGTACTCGATCGCCAGCGCGTACAGCCGCTCGGCCATCTCGGTGTTGGTCTGGAAGAAGGCCTCGCCGGAGATGCTGATCGAGAGGCCGCCGAGCCGCTCCTCGAGGCGGTCGACACCGGACAGGAGCTCGGTCTCGCCACCGACCGTGGTCTCGGCGACGCTCGAGAGCTTCGTCCACAGCAGGCCGTCGGCCGTGGGGACTGACGCGGCCAGCGACTCCTCATCCAACTTGCCCGGCGATGTCACGAGCCGCACCTGGATCTCACCGGTGCGCCGGCCCTCGCGGACGACCAGGTTGCGCAGAAAGCCCTCGTTGGTGCGGCGGTCGTAGGGCTGCAAGCCCTGGGCCCGGCACCAGGCGACGACCTCCTCGCGCGCCTGGTTTCCCTGCTCCGAGGCGAGCAGGCAGTCGGTCACTTCGACGATGTCCTCCCAGCGCCCGGGCGCGTGGAACCCGCAGATGAGGCGGCCGTCGTCGTCCTCGCCGAACGAGTACTCGAGCTTGTTGCGGTAGCGCCACTCCTGCACCGCGGGGACGATCGGCTCGAACTCGTAGCCGTCGAGCCTGCCGATGCGGCGCAGCGAATCGTCGACCTGCTCGGCTTTGATCTCGAGCTGCTTGGCGTATGGGATCACCTGCCAGGGCGCGCCGGGGTGGTGGGCGAGCGGCTCGATGCGGTCGGGGCTGGGGGTGACCACCTCGATCACCTGCGCCTCCGCGTAGGCGCGCTTGGACTTGCCGACCCGCACGCGCACGGTGTCCCCGGGGATGCCGCCGCGGACGAACACGACGTAACCGTCGAGGCGCGCGACGCCGGCGCCACCGAAGGCGAGCGTGTCGACCGTGAGCGTGAGCTCGTCGCCGCGGCGGGGTCGGGTGCTGGGCGTCTGCTCGGTCTGTTCCATGGTCTCGAGTGAGATTAGGGCCTATCCCGATAGGCCCTTAGGCGCAGAGCAGCTCGAGTAGCGCCTTCTGGGCATGGCGGCGGTTCTCCGCCTGGTCCCAGATGCGCTGGCGCTCGCCGTAGAGCACCGAGTCGGTGATCTCCTCGCCCGGGTGGGCGGGGAGGCAGTGCAGCGCGATCGCGCCGGGGGCGGCGGCGGCCAGCAGCTCGTCGTTGAGCTGGTAGGGCTTCAGGGCGGAGCGGCGGGCGTCGGCCGTCTCGGGCGAATCGTTCATGCTCACCCAGACGTCGGTGTAGACGGCGTTCGCACCCCTGACAGCCTCATACGGGTCGTCGGTGAGGTGGGCGCCGGCGACGGGCTCGAGCTGGTAGCCGTCGGGGGCGGCGATGCTGACCTCGATGTTGGCGAGGGCGCCGACGATCGCGAGCGAGCGGGCGACGTTGTTGCCGTCGCCGACGTAGGCGAGCTTCAGGCCTTGCAGCTCGCCGAAGGCTTCGTGCATCGTGAGGAGGTCGGCGAGCGCCTGGATGGGGTGATGGCCCTGGGTGAGCATGTTGATGACGGGCACGGTGGCGTGGTCGGCGAGCTCTTGGGCGAGCTCGTCGGGGCCGGTGCGGATCCCGATCGCGGCGACGTTCCTGCTCAGCACGTAGGCGGTGTCCCTGATCGACTCGCCGCGGGCGAGCTGCGTGTCCTCGGTCCTGAGGATCATCGGGTGGCCGCCGAGCTCGACGATGCCCGCCTCGAAGGAGACGCGCGTGCGGGTGGAGTGGCGTTGGAAGATCAGGGCGACGGTGCGGCGTCTGAGGACGTCCGAGCCGTTGGGGTTGGCCTTCATCCAGGCGGCACGTTCGATGAGTGATGCGAGCTGCTCTTTGGTGAGCTCTTCGCCCGTGAGGAGGTCCGTCGGTCGCAAGGTGCGTGAGTTTACGCGGGCCGGAAGGTCAACCCAGGGGAACTTTGCGGCGCTGATACGTAATGACGTACTCCAGCCGCAAAGAACGACTGGGGGCGGGCGCCAGGAGATGGAGCTACGCCAGTTGGTCGGCCCGAGCCCGCACCAGCTCGACGATCTCCGGCGGCGCGGTGAGCGGCGAGCCGCCTGCGAAGGGCGGCGACGGGTCGTACTCGATCCCGACCTGGATCGCATGGGCCAGCTCCGCCCCCGCGATCTCAGCGGCGAGCAGCAGCGCCATATCGATCCCGGCCGACACGCCGGCGGCGGTGATGATCTTGCCCTCGCGCACGATCCGCTCGGCGACGACCGTCACCCCGTACGGGCGCAGCAGGTCGTACTGCAGCCAGTGTGTCGTCGCGCGCAGTCCGTCGAGCAGGCCGGCGGCGGCCAGCAGCAGCGCGCCGGTGCAGACCGACGTGGTCCAGGCTGAACCGGCGTGCGCGTGGCGCAGCCAGTCGAGCAGCTCCTCGTCCGCGGCCAGCGCGCGTGTCCCGAACCCGCCGGGCACGACGATCACATCCGGCGACGGCAGCTCGTCGAGCGCACGGTCGGCGACCAGCGCCAGCATGCCGTTCTCGGTCCGTTTCGGCCCAGGCTCCTTTGCGACAAAGCTCACGGTCGCGCCCGGCAAGCGCGACAGCACCTCGTACGGGCCGATCGCGTCAAGCGCGGTGATGTCGTCGAAGATCGGGATCGCGATGTCCACGCCGCTACCGCCCTGCGCGCAGCCCAAACCCTCGCAGGATCAGCAGCGCCTTCTCACCCAGACTTCCCCGGCCCGGCAAGACCCCCAGCTGCACGGCGGCGTCATACAGGTCGAAGAACGCGCGGACCCGCAGCAGGCGGCCGCGCTCGAGCTCGCAGTAGAAGACGACCGGGACGACGATGAAGCGGTTCGTGGCGGGCAGGCCGCCCAGCGGCTCGCGGTGGGTGGCGAGCAGCTTGCACGGCGCAGCGACCATCTGACCGTCGTGGATCCGCGGGCCGAGCGTCTCGATACGCGCGTCGGGGAAGGCGGACCACAGCCTGTCGGCGTGATCGGACAGCGCCATGACACCCTCGAGCGGCTCGCCGGTGAGCGGGTCCTCGTAGTGGATCTGGGGGCTGCAGACCTGCTTGAAGGCGTGCGGATCCTTCCCGGACCAGGCCTCCTCCCAGGCGTCGAACAACTCGTCGACGGAGCCCTCGCGGGGCTCGAGCTCAGGGGGACTCATGCGAAGCGATGCTAGACCAGCGGATGCTGGGCCAGCCCCTCCTGACAGACTCGGCGCGTGATCGAGAACCCCCGCCAGCGGCTCACCGATGCACGGCTCTGCCTGATCTGCGAAGACGGCACGAGCGAAGCTCTGATCGACGCCGCCTTGCGTGGCGGCGTCGACATCCTCGAGCTGCTGGACACACGGTCCGCGACTGACGCCGAGGTCCTCGCCACGGCAGCCGGACTGAGAGCCGTCTGTGATCGCTATGGCGCCGCGCTGCTGCTCAACAACCGGCCTGAGCTGGTGGCGGAGGCCGGGGCCGACGGGGTCCACATCGACAGCGTGGCGGACGCCGAGGCGCTTGCGCGCGCGAGAGAGACGATCGGGCCCGACCGGCTGCTCGGGGTATCCACCCACACGCCGGATGAGATCGACGCGGCCCAGCAGCTGGCGGTCGACTACATCAGCGTCGGCCCCGTCCACGAGACGCCGATGCGCCCCGGCGTGCCGGCCGTCGGGTACGGGCTGATCACCTACGCGTCGCGGAACTCGCTGCTGCCGTTCTTCGCGGTCGGCGGGATCGAGCCGCACACCACCGGGGCGGTGGCGGCGGCGGGAGCGCAGCGGATCGCGGTCGTCCGGGCGATCACCGAGTCCAAGGACCCCGAGCGCGCCGCCGCGGTGCTGCGGTCCGAGGTCGTCGCCCCCGCCGACTTCCTCGAGCGCTACCGCGCCCGCACCGAGGCGCAGAACGCCGCCGCGCGCGCGAAACTGGAGCCGCTTGCGCCGGGCGAGCGCCCCTGGCCGCTGCGCCTGTCGGTCGCGGTCGCGGCGCTCGCGGCCCTCATCAACCTGATCGCCTACATCGCCGGGGCGAAGCTCAGCGGCACCAGGCTCTCCAGCTCGGAGCTGATCGTGTTCGTGCTGGCGATGGGCCTGTTGGCCGTCGGCATGTGGCAGCGCCAGGCCGCCGCCGTGCTGCTCTTCATGGCCCTGCTGGCGGTGATCATCGTGCTCTTCTCGCTGTTCCTGATCGAGGCGAGCAACATCCTCGGCGTGGTCGTGCCGCTGCTGTTCATCGCCGGCGGCGGCTACCTCTTCTGGAAGCTGATCCGCGTGCTCGGGCGCATCCAGGCCCCACGGCAATACACCGCAACTCGCTAGTCTCATTTTCCGTGCCTGATACCGCTTATGACGTCATCGTGATTGGCTCCGGGCCCGGCGGCTACGTCACCGCCATCAGGGCTGCGCAGCTTGGTTTGAAGACCGCCGTGATCGAGAAGGACAGGGTCGGCGGCCGCTGCCTGAACTACGCCTGCATCCCCGCGAAGGCCGTGCTGCGCGTCGCCGATGTGCTCGCGGAGGTCCGCGAGGCAGATGAGTTTGGGATCAGCGTCGGCGAGCCGAGTGTCGATTTCGGCGCCGTGATGGAGCGCCGCGACAAGGTCGTGAAGACGCTGACCGGCGGCGTCGCCGGCCTGCTCAAGAAGAACTCGGCCGATCTCATCGAGGGCTTCGGCGCACTGCTCGGTGACGGCGGCGTCAAGGTCGGTGATGACGCGTACACCGCCAGCACGATCGTGCTCGCCACGGGCTCGGTGAAGCGGCCGCTGCCGGGCACGGAGTTCGGCGGCCGCGTGATCGGCACCGAGGAGGCGTGGGCCCTGCGGGAGTTGCCGAAGTCGCTGGCGGTCGTCGGCGCCGGCGCGTCCGGGGCGGAGATCGCCTCCGCGTATGCGCGGCTCGGGGTCGAGGTGCTGCTGTTCGAGGGGCTCGACCGCGTGCTCCCTACCGAGGACGCCGACATCTCGAAGCTCGCCGAGCGCGGCCTCAAGAAGCAGGGCATCACGGTCCACACCGGCACGTTCGTGCGCGACGTCGAGTCCGGCACCGACAGTGTCACCTTCACCTTCGGCGACGGCGGCGAGGGCGAGGCCGACTGGCTCGTGATCGCCGCCGGACGCGGGCCCGACATCGAGGGCCTCGGCCTGGACACCGCAGGCGTCAAGCTCGACGAGCAGGGCCTGATCGCGGTCGACGGCGCGCTGCGCACCAGCGCTCCCGGCGTGTATGCGATCGGCGACCTCACAGCCGGTCCGGCGCTGGCGCACAAGGCCAGCGACGAGGGGATCATCGCGGTCGAGGACGCCGCCGGCCTGCAGACGCACCCGATCAGCTACACCGACATCCCGCGCGCGACCTTCTGCACCCCGAACGTCGCCAGCTTCGGGCTGACCGAGGAGCAGGCCAAGGCGCAGGGTTATGACGTGACCGTCGGCAAGGTCCAGTACGGCGCGGTCGGCGCCGGCACCGTGTACGGCGACCGCCAGGGCCTCGTGAAGATCATCGGCGACAAGCAGTTCGGCGAGCTGCTCGGCGGCCACATCGTCGGGGCCAAGGCAACCGAGCTGATCCAGGAGCTGGTCAACGCCAAGCTGCTCGAGGGCGGCTACCCCGAGGTCGCCCGCATCATCCACGGGCACCCGACGCTGTCCGAGGCGCTGATGGAAGCCGCACGGGCGGCCGACGGCTGGCTGATCCACGGCTGACGCGCCCCGATCTGGCGCGGGGCTGCGTCCTCGCGCCAGCCCGCCCCGTCCCCATCCTGCATGAAACCTTGCAGGATTCCGGCTATCGTGGACGCCGATGAGCGACGCGGCGACGCCGATCTCCGAGCCCGGCCTGAAGGGCGAGGTCACCATCGACGAGCCCGGCCGGGCCGAGCGCGCGGTCGCGCGCCGCAGCGCCGAGAGCCGCGCGACGATTCCCACGGTCGAGTACACGGTCGATGTCGCCGCCGAGGCGCTGCTGGAGCGCGAGGGGCAGACCGGCTGTGGTGTGCCGGCGATCGTGATCGCGGCCGCGGCGCACGCGCTGCACGCGGTCCCGCGCGTCAACGGCGCCTACCGCGACGGCCGCTACGAGCTCTACTCGCGGGTCAACGTCGGCGTCACGATCGTCGAGACGGGCGTGTACGCGACACCGACGATCTTCGACGCCGATCGCAAGCCGGTGCTGGAGCTCGGCGGCGAGCTGACGGACTTCTACGCGCGCGCCCGCGAGGACGCGTTGCACCCGCCGGATCTGACCGGCGCGACGTTTACGGTGATCGACTCGAGCACCTTCGACGTCACCACGGCCACCCCGCTCGTGCAATCGGGGCAGGCCGCCACGCTGGCGTTCGGACCGATCCGCGGCGTACCGGTGGTGCGCAACGGGCAGGTCGTTCCCGGCAGCACGATGCAGTTGCACCTGGCCGTTGACCACAGGATCGTGTATGGCCACCATGCCGCCTCGTTCCTGGAGGAAGTAAAGGCATTTCTCGAGGAGGCAGACGTATGACGACGGGTACAGAGATCAGTGTCGACACGCTCGCGGAGCGGATCGCGGGACGCGGGCGCACCGCGCTTGTGGAGCGGATGCGCAGCGCCTACGCCGAGGCCGCCGCCAAGCACGCGGATATCGTGTCGCTGGACGGATCCCGCATGGAGGCCCTCGTGCAGGGTGCCGCGGACCGCGCCGACGGCCTGCAGTGGCGCCGCGCGCTCGCCGGCGTCGCCTCCGAGGAGCTCGGCGTGAGCGTTCCCGAGGCGCTCTCCCACCCCGCGGTGGCACGCGCCCAGACGCTCGTCGGCGCCCCCTCCTACGAGCAGAGCCTGGCGGCGCTGAGCTCGAGCCCGGTGCCGCCCGCCGGGTCCGACAACGGTGCTGCCCCCGCGGGTGCGCTTGCGGCTGCACCCGCGGGCCCGACCGCCCCGGACGAGGCCGCCACGCAGCTGCATCAGGCGCAGCCGGCCGGCTCGGAGCCGGTCGTGCTGACGCCCGACCCCCAGCCGGCTGAGGAGCCGGAGCCCCTGGCCGAGGAGCTCGAGCCCGTCCGCGCTGACGACGCGATCTTCGACCTGCTGCCAGAGCCGCTGCCCGAGCCCGAGCCGATGCTCGACACCCAGGTCCACGAGGCGGCCGGCCAGTACATCCCGGACGACCCGCCGGCACCCGCGCCCAAGCCGTTCACGCAGGAGGAGCTCGAGCGGCCGATGGCGTGGGAGACCGAGGACCTGCGTGTGAGCGCGATCCACCTGGGCGGCGTGGCGAGCCTCCCGACCCACGGTGACGGGCTCGAGGTGCGGCTCTCGAGCAACGGGCTCGACATCCTCCAGGGCGCGGACGAGATCCTCGGCCGGCTGATCTGGAGCGACATCGACGCGCTCGAGGTGCCGAACCCGCGGATGCGCATGCGGCGCCAGCAGAACCCCAGCGCGCGCATGGTCGTGCGCACGCCGCACGGTGATGCGAGCTTCGAGATCCCCGGACTGACGACCGACGAGCTACGCGACCGGATCGAGCCGCTCGTCGAGCAGTACGGACATCACGCCTGAGCCAGCAGTGCGGGCGCCACGCCTGAGAGCCGCTCGCGCATGACCTCGATCGCCGTGGGGTTCGAGTCGACCAGCACGTAGCGCCGGCCGAGCTTCGCGCAGACGGCGCCGAGCGTGCCCGAGCCGGCGAACGGGTCCAGGCACCAGCCGCCCGTGCGCGAGGACGCGGCCACCATCCGGCGCAGGACGCCCTCGGGCTTCTGCGTGGGGTAGCCCGTCTTCTCACGGCCGTTGGTGGGGACGATCGTGTGGAACCAGACGTCGGTGGGGCGCTTGCCGCGCGCGGCCTTCTCGGCGCTGACCAGCCCCGGAGCCATGTAGGGCTCACGCTCGACGGCGTCGGCATCGAAGTGATGGACGCCCGGCTCCCGCACGTAGACGAGGATCGTGTCGTGCTTGGCGGGCCAGCGCCGGCGCGGCTTGGCGCCGTAGTCGTAGGCCCAGATCAGCTCGTTGAGGAACGCATCACGGCCGAAGACCTCGTCCAGCAGCAGCTTGCAGTAGTGCGCCTCGCGGTAATCGATGTGGAAGTACAGGGTTCCGTGCGGCGCCAGCAGCTCACGCGCGCGGCGCAGGCGCGGCTCGAGGAAGGCGAGGTAATCGCTGAAGGAGTCGTCGTAGCTGAGGCTCTGCAGCACCCGGCTGGCGTAACGGTGTCCGCCGAAGCCGGTCCGCGCGCCCACCCCGTCGGCATCGGCCTGGCGGCTCACCTCGAGCACGTCACGCGTCTGCGCGCGTCCCGTGTTGAACGGCGGGTCCATGTAGATCAGGTCGAAGCGCGCCGGCGGCAGCGCCGCGAGCACCGGCAGGTTGTCGCCGGCGATCACCAGGTCGTCGTCGAGCCTGATCGGCTCCTGGGCTGATTGCAGTCGCATCGTCGCCTGACGATACGCCGCGGGCCAGCGGCTAACGGGCTGCGCGCTTGGCGCTCGCGACCGGCAGCTTGCTGACCGGCCGCTTCCCCGACGCCGGCGGCGCGCTCGCGCCATGGAAGGCGAGCGCGCCCTCGATCTCCAGGTCGCGCCATTCCTCCCAGACGCCGGTGACGCCACTGTTGAAGTCGAACTGCGGCGACCAGCCGGCAGCGTGCGCCCGGCCGGGGTCGACGATCACGGCCGGCATCTCACCGGGACGAGCGGGACCGTGCGTGATGTTGAGCTCGGCGTCGGTGACACGACGAACCTCGTCGATCACCTCCAGCACGGACAACGAGCGGCCGGCGCCGATCACGATCGGACCCGACCAGTTGGCGTTGCTGAGCGCGATCAGCATCGCGCTGACGACGTCCGCGGCGTGTACGTAGTCGCGCACCTGCAGGCCGTCGCCGTAGACCTCGAAGCTGTGGCCGAGCCGGATCGCGCGCATCAGCCGGGCGACGATGCTGTCCTTGGCCTGCATGCCGGGGCCGTAGACGTTCGTCAGGCGCAGGGCGGTGCAGCGGATCGCGTAGGCGGCCGTGTAGGCCGACAGCAACATCTCGCCGGCGGCCTTGGTGGCACCGTACGGGGTCAGCGGCCGCAGGCTCGAGAGCTCCGTGATCGCCGGGTCGAGCATCGGGCCGGTGACGGCGTTGGTGGAGGCGAACACGAGCGCGCTGACGCCGGCCGCGCGTGCGCCCTCGAGCACGCGATGGGTGCCCGCGACGTTGGTTTGATACGTCAGCTCCGGGCGCTGGACGGAGCGCAGCACGGAGGTGACCGCGGCCAGGTGCACGACGCCGTCGAAGCCGCCGTCGAAGGCCGCCTCGATCACCTCGGGATCGGCGATGTCGCCGCGGACGATCTCGACGGCGGGGTCGGGGTGAGCCTGCAGGTCGACGACCCGGACGTGCGCTCCGGCCGCCCCAAGCGCTGCCACAGCATGACGGCCGATGAATCCGCTGCCGCCGGTGACAAGCACCCGCTGGCCCCCTAAGGGGCCCCCAGCGATGCTCACGCGGCCGCCGCGGTAACGGGCTTCTGACAGAGGGTTCGCATTCGGGCGCTCCTGATACCTACGGGTCGATTTGGTCCGAAGCCCGCATGCCGGGCACTCAGCCAGCGGCCCAGGATACCCAAATACCGCGGCGATCGTCGGGTTATCCGCTCCGCTGGGCGTCTTGCGCGCGCACCGCGTCAGCCACGCTGGCGGCCGCATTCGCGACCGAGGTCGCCGGATCGGTCGCGATCCGGGCCTCGTAGGCGGCCCGCTCGAGCGCGTTCGCATGGGTCAGCAGGTGGTCGCTGCCCAGCACGCGCTTGATCGCAGCTACGAGCCAGCCCGGCGCGATCGGCTGGATCGCCACCAGCACGCCGAGCGCGCGTGGTACGTAGGTGTCGGTGCGGCCGCTGCGCAGCGCGTCGACGATCGCCTGCGCGACGGCCTCGGGGCGCACCGGCCGCAGGCCGCGCATGCGCTTCATGCCCGCTGCCATGTCGGTCGCGACGACGTTCGGGTAGATGATGTGCAGCTCGACCCCGGTCCCGGCGAGCTCGGCTCGCAGCGCCTCGCTGAGGCCGACGACCGCGTACTTGGTCGCGCTGTAGGTGGCGCCGTTCGGGACGGCCGTGCGCCCGAGCCCCGAGGAGACGTTGACGATGTGCCCGGTGTCGCGTGGCAGCAGCCGCGCAAGCGCGAGCTTGCAGCCGAGCATCGTCCCGCCAAGGTTGACGTCGAGGACCGCGTGCGTGACCGCGTCCGGCTCCTGGGCGTACTCGCCGATGGCCATGATCCCGGCGTTGTTGACGAGCACGTCGAGCGGGCCGAGCCGGCGCTCGGTCTCGTCGAGGAAGGCGGTGAAGCTCGCGCGGCTGCGGACATCGAGCTGCAGGCCGATCGTGCCGCCGCCGAGCTCGCCGGCGACCTGGCCGGTCAGCTCCGCGTCGAGGTCGCCGATCGCCACCCGCGCGCCGTGCGCGATCAGCGCCGCCGCCGTCGCCCGGCCGATTCCGCGCGCCCCGCCGGTGATCGCAACGACCTTGCCGTCCAGTGCTCTCAGCTGCTTCGCCATGCTCCTCCCTTCAACCTTGTCTTGCCCGTGCCCTGAACCCGGATCAGAGCATCATGTCCGCGGCCGCGCGGGCACGCCCGTGACGGTCACGCCCGCGGGAACGTCCTTGGTCACGACCGCGCCCGCGCCGACCACGCAGCCGGTTCCCAGCATGACCGGTCTGCCGGCGACGCCGTTGACGGTCACAGCCCCGGTGCCGAGGAACGTGTACGGCTCGATCGTGACGTACCCGGAGATGTGGACTCCGGGCGACAGCGTCGAGTAGGCGCCGATGACCGCGTCATGCCCGATCGTGCAATCGAGGTTGATCTGGGCGTGCGCCTGGACCTGGATGTTCACGGTCAGGATGTTGCCCGCGCAGACGACGGCGCCCTCGGCGAACTCGACGTACTCGTGGTCGTACTCGACGTTCGGGTGGATCAGCGGCGGCGGCGCCACCAAGCCCGCCGCGAGCGCCCGCGCGATCAGCCGCTCGCGCAGCTTCGGATCGCCGACGGCGGCGATCACGCCGGCGCCGTGATGGTGGGTGGCGGCGGACTCGAGCGTCACGACCGGCAGGCCGTTCAGCTGCTGATCCGGGGTTGCGCTGTCATCGATGAAGCCGACGGGGTGGAAGCCGCGTCCCTGCCACTGTGCGCGGCCCGCCCAGGAGGCGACCTCGCGGCCGAAGCCACCGGCCCCGTAGATCAGCAGTTCGAGTGGCTGCACGGCGCGATCCTACCCATCCTCACGCGGGCCTCCCAGGTCCACTCCGCCGCTCTCGTCGGCGTGGTAGAGCCCGTGGCCCCCGAACAGCACGCGCGCGGTCCGGGCGATGATCTCGAGGTCGAGTCGCAGCGAGCGGTGCTCGACGTACCAGACGTCGAGCTCGATGCGCTCGGACCAGGGCAGCGACGTGCGGCCGTTGACCTGCGCCCAGCCGGTGATCCCCGGCGGCACCTCCAGACGCCGGCGCTGGTGCTCGGTGTAGAGCTCGACCTGGCCCGGAAGCGTCGGGCGCGGCCCGATGATCGACATCTCGCCACGGATCACGTTCCACAGGTTCGGCAGCTCGTCGAGCGAGGTGCGGCGCAGGAACGCTCCCGTGCGCGTGATCCGGTCATCACCCTGCAGGACCGCCAGCCCGGCGCCGATGTGCTCGGCGCCGCTGACCATCGTGCGCAGCTTGTAGATCTGAAACGGGCGGCCG
>Ga0123356_10003875_pt1 | contig 15582 bp, 10 predicted proteins | sample TergutEmb28metaG_2_FD_92546 | JGI IMG/M metagenome (GOLD analysis project Ga0123356, IMG submission 92546) | Embiratermes neotenicus P3 segment gut microbial communities from Petit-Saut dam, French Guiana - Emb289 P3 | ecosystem: Host-associated > Arthropoda: Insects > Digestive system > Gut ... | reverse complement strand
TATGGGACGATTTCGCGGATATAATAAGCGCTCATTCGGTAAACCCGGACATCCCGACATACCGGCAGTACCTCAGCCGGAACCCGGCAACAAGACCGTATGACACTGTTACGATAGAAGCATCTTCATACACACGTTATGAAGAAGACGGTATATCCATTGAGCCTGAAATGTTCCCGGATTTTGAAGGAGTATCAGGAGTATCCGTACTTACAGGCGAGACAGCGGTTATAGAATTTGATGTGACTGTTTCCGAAGCCGGGTTGTATGAGATATTGATCGAGTACTACCCGGTGGAAGGGAAAAGTTCGGCAATACAACGAAGCCTGTTTATTGACGGTAAACTTCCGTACCGTGAAATGGCTCTCATCGAACTGCCGCGTATATGGCAAAACAGGGAAGCAAAGGCACAGGCCGGAGCCGGTTCTTTTATTTGGGAAAAGGATAACCGCGGTAATGACCTCAAGCCGGTCATGCTCGAATCTCCCGAATGGCTTACAGCCTATGTTAGAGACTCGGGCGGATATATCGCGAACCCGCTGTCGGTATATCTCGAAGCGGGAACTCATACGATCTCGCTGTACTCGTTGCGTGAGCCGATGCTTCTGCGCAGTATGACACTGACAAGCAGCGAGACGACGCCGGATTACACAGGCGCGCTCACCGCGTGGGAGGCAGCGGGCGCGGCGGATACTACCGGCCGCAACATCGTCATCGAAGCGCAGGACGCGGTGCGGACATCTTCGCAAATGCTCTATCCCGTTCAGGATCAGTCTTCACCGGCTGTCACACCAAACAGCCCTGAGTATTTTCTAAACAATACCATCGGAGGGCATTCGTGGCGTATGTCCGGGCAATGGATAGAATGGGACTTTTTTGTGCCCGAGACAGGTTTTTACGAGCTGACTTTGCATAACAGACAGAATTTCAGACGCGGCACGTATGTATCGCGGAGGATCAGCATAAACGGAGATATCCCGTTCACCGAGCTGGAGGATTACGGTTTTCGCTTTGACAGGCACTGGCGGACCGATACTCTTGGTAACGACGAAGGGACTCCGTTTAAATTTTTCTTCGAAGCGGGCACAGTAAACACCCTGCGCATGGAAGCTGTCCTCGGAGAGCTTGGCGAGATCATTTCGACCGTACGCGATTCCGTATATGAGCTAAATAACATATACCGCAGGGTCATCTCAAGAACAGGCGTGCAGCCGGACAGATTTGCAGACTATCAGATAGCAAGGGCATTACCGGAGCTTCGATCGCAGATGACTGTGATCCGGGATGATCTTGACGGCGCCCTGAGCGAGCTGCGCAGGATAGGCGGTCAAAGCAGCGAAAGAGAACGCGTTCTTATAACGATGCGCGACCAGCTGGACACGCTTATCAATAATATCGAACTCTTTCCGAGGCATGTTTCATCCTTCCGGGTAAACATCCGCGCGTGCGGCGCATGGCTGAATGAAGCGATAGAGCAGCCTTTGCAGCTGGATTTTATCAGTATACACTCACCTGATGTAACGGTCACAAGCCCGAGAAACAATGTTTTTTACAGGATCTGGCATGAGATCAGCCGTCTGTGGTACTCCTTCTTTATCGACTATAACCAGGTCGGCAATGTTACCGAGGACGGCGATGTGATAACCCTTTGGATCGGTTCGGGACGTGACCAGGCAAATGTGATCAAGTCACTCATAGACGAGAACTTCGCGCGAAACTACGGGATCAATGTAAACGTGATGCTTGTCGATATGAACACACTCCTTCAGGCGTCGCTCGCCGGGCAGGGGCCGGACGTAGCGATCCAGGTGGCAAGTGAGCTGCCGATGAACTTCGGGCTGCGCGGATCGGTCATGGACCTGAGTCGTTTCGAAGGTTTCGGCGAAGCCCGCTCCAGGTTCGCGGAAAGCGCGATGACGCCGTATGAGTTTGAAGGGCAGGCATTTGCGTTACCTGAAACACAGATATTCCCGATGATGTTCTACCGGAAGGATATCCTGGCTGAGCTTGATCTGGAGCTGCCGCAAACCTGGGATGAGGTTTCCGTCATCATGTCCGAGCTTGCTTTTAACCACATGGAGTTCGGAATGCTGCCGAGTGAGCAGATATTTACTATGCTGCTGTACCAGAACGGCGGTCAGTACTATAACGAAAACAAGACCCGCTCGGCGCTGGACAGAGAGGAAGCTATCAACGCTTTCCGCATGTATACGGAGTATTACACCGATTATAAACTGGACAGGGCAACAAGCGTTGAAGAGCGGTTCCGGACCGGCGAAACACCAATAATCATCTCCGACTATACGTTTTACAACAATCTGCAGATATCAGCTCCGGAGCTCCGGGGCATATGGGGCTTCTCACCTGTTCCGGGTATGCAAATGGAAGACGGATCGATAAACCGCGCGGTCAGCAGCAACGGCGGCGGAGCCGCAGCAGCAACAGCTATGATAGGCGCGATCGGCGGAAGCGGCAGTGCCGCGGTCATGATGTCCTCGACAAAGTATCCCGAACAGGTCTGGCAGTTTTTAAAGTGGTGGACATCGGCTGATACTCAGGTGCGGTTCGGCCGCGAGATGGAAAGCCTTATGGGTCCCGCCGCGCGTGTTCCGACCGCAAATCAGGAAGCATTCGCGAAAATGCCGTGGCCGGCGCAGGATTACCGGGCGCTGCGTTATCAGTTTGACTTTGTAAAAGGTATACCGCAGGTGCCGGGAGGTTACTTCACATGGCGTAATGTAAATAACGCGTTTTATGCCGTGACGACCCCGCAAACCGACCGTCCGGTCGGCGGCGTCCGTCTGCCGATGCCGCGGGAGGAGATCATGGACAGGGTGATACTCATCAATGATGAGATAAGGTATAAACGGATAGAATTCGGACTGCCTTTGGATTAGTCCCGGAGCTAAAGCTCCGGGCCATTAGAAAAGAGTGACAAAGAGGGAACTTACTTGGAAAGACTGCCGGTAAACCGAAACAGCTTAAGAGCGCGAATCGGACGTGAAAAGGTCAGCTATCTGATGCTGGCTCCGTACTTCACGCTGTTTTTTATGTTTACCGTACTGCCTGTCCTTATCTCCATCTTTTTCAGTTTTACATATTTTGATATGCACTCGATGCCGCAGTTCATAGGCTGGGGCAACTACGCGAAGCTGCTGCTTGAGGACGACCTTTTTACAAAGGCCCTGAGCAACACACTGATATTTGCCGTTGTGACAGGTCCTGTCAGCTACATCCTGTGCGTATTGTTTGCATGGATAATCAATGAGTTCCGCGGCTTTACGCGGGCGCTGCTCACTCTGGTATTTTACGCGCCGTCCATCAGCGGACAGGCATTTCTTATCTGGAGCATAATCCTGACCGGCGACCGTTACGGTTTCCTGAACGGGACACTTATGCAGTTCGGATTTATCCAGGAAGCGATACTTTGGATGCAAACGGAGAAGTATGTACTGCCCGTACTGATCGTTGTACAGCTTTGGCTGTCGCTCGGCACGGGATTTCTCGCTTTTATAGCCGGCTTGCAGACAGTTGATAAAACACTTTATGAAGCAGCGGCGATCGACGGAGTATCAAACAGGTGGCAGGAGCTTTGGTTCATCACATTACCGGCGATCCGTCCGCAGCTGATGTTCGGAGCCATCATGCAAATCACGCAAAGCTTCGCGATAGCCGACGTTTCCTTGTATCTGGCAGGCAACCCCTCGGTAAACAACTCAGGCGCGACTATAGTTACGACCCTTTTGGATTATGGCGGCATCCGCTTTGAAATGGGATACGCCTCCGCCATAGCGACAGTACTGTTTATCATGATGGTCGGCACAAACAAAGCAGTACAAAGGCTTTTGAGAAGAATTGGAGAATGATCGATGTCGTCAACGAGCGCAAACGCAAGCGGTAAGCTGCATAACAAGCACTATACCCTCGACCCGAAAGGCCGTCCGATACGGATCCGGGCGTCAAAGCATAACAAGGTAAACCGCAGCCGCGCGGGAAATATGCTGCTCTTTATGCTTATGGCTGTCTGCGGGTTGTTTATGATCCTGCCCATAGTCATGATAGTTAATAATGCTTTAAAACCGCCTGATGAGCTTTTTCAGTTCCCGCCGAGGCTCTTTGTGCGTAATCCGACACTTGACAACTTTGCCGACCTGTTTGTGCTGATGGGTGACACATGGGTACCGTTTTCAAGATATATCCTGAATACGGTCATTATCACCGGCGGCGGCGTCGTCGGGCATGTGCTGTGCGCGTCGCTTGCGGCATATCCGCTGGCAAAACGTAAGTTCCCCGGTTCAAATCTGCTCTTTTCCATCGTGGTGCTCTCTATGATGTTCTCCTGGACTGTCACACAGATACCAAACTACATGATAATTTCCGCTTTGGGCATCAATAATAATTACCTTGCGCTGATACTGCCGGCATGGATGTTTGGAATAGGTCTGTATCTGATGAAGCAGTTTATGGAGCAGATCCCCGACTCGATTATCGAGTCGGCGCGTATAGACGGAGCAAGTGAGTTCCAGGTGTTTTGGCAGATCATCATGCCGAATGTAAAACCGGCGTGGCTGACACTTGCGATATTTATGTTCCAGCAGATGTGGAGCAACACAGGGGGGATGTTCCTTCGCAGCGAAGAGCTTAAGCCGATGCAGTTCGCTATGCAGCAGATCATGGCGGGCGGAGCGGCACGCGCGGGAGCCGCCGCCGCGGTGGCGTTCATACTCGCCGCGATCCCGATAACATTTTTCCTCATATGTCAGTCGAGCATATTCGAGACCATGACTACATCCGGAATCAAGGAGTAATAAAAACCCATGATAAAACGTATCATAACTGTCCTTATAATAGTTATAGTACTATCGTCAGCGGCGCCTCTTGAGGCAGCGGCTGTCGACACGGTACCTTATGATACATATGTCTACGACCATTGGGAGTACATAGTTTTTACTCCGGCGCCGTATGTGCCAGGAGAAACGATATCGGGGATAACTCTGGAGATCGGAGCATTTAACGATCCGCAGGGGATATTTGTAGCGTATGATGACGCGGTATATATCGCGGACACAGGCAACAGCAGGATAGTTATCCTTGAGCCGGATCTATACACAGTACGCGATGTGATAACCACATTCGACAATAACGGCAGGACGGACAGCTTTAATAAACCAAGAGGCGTCGCGGTAACAACAGACGGTATAGTCTACGTTGCCGACACCGAAAACCGCCGGGTCATAGCGATCGACGGTAATGAAGCGGTCAGGATCATCAAAAACCCGCAGTCCGAAATGCTCGGGGACAACTTCGATTTTGTACCGTTAAAAGTGACGGTCGACTATGCGGGCCGGGTTTTTGTCATAGCGCGTAACATGTTCCAGGGAATAATGACATTTGACACGGAGGGTGAATTTATCGGATTTTACGGGACGATAAACGTAACCATCTCAATGTGGCAGAGGTTCTGGCGCGCGCTTTCCACGCAGGAGCAGCGTGCCCGGCAGGTGTTGTTTATCGCGACAGAGTTTACAGGGCTCGACGTCGATCCCGCAGGCTTTGTTTACGCTTCAAACATAGACAGTGCCGGAGAACAGGCGGTACGCAGGCTCAATCCAAAAGGTGAGGATGTTTTAAGAAAAGGCGTCAATGAGAATGTCGGAGGCGATCTGCTGATGTTTCCGGCGTCACCCAGCGCGTTTTCCGGTCCGAGCAACATAATAGATGTGACATACAGAGGTAACGGCATGTACTCGCTGCTTGATTCCCGGCGCGGGCGCATTTTTACCTACGACTACGAAGGTAATCTGCTGTACATCTTTGGCGGTATGGGGCAGCAGGCGGGGACATTCCGCCAGCCGACAGCTATAGCGGCGCAAAAAGAGAGAGTGCTTGCCCTTGACGCGATAAGAAATGAGATCATAACCTTCGATCAGACCCTGTACGGCGGGCTGATAAACAAGGCTGTATCGCTGCGTTATGACGGCGACGAAGCACAAGCGGTCGAAACATGGCGTGAAGTCCTTGTACTAAACGAGAATTTCGAGCTCGCCAACGCGGGGATAGGTAAAGCATACCTGACAGCAGGTGATAACAGGGCTGCGATGCAGTACCTGCAAATGGGGATGGACAGACAGCATTATTCGATAGCATTCAGACGCTGGCGTAACGATATTCTAAAGGATAACATAGGGTGGATCTTAACAGTGATAGTCGGCGGGATATTCACTTACGTGGTGATCCGCACAGTTGTCCGGCGCCGCAGCGGAAAAACCGATGTCAGCGAGGGGGTTGCTTTTGATGCGTAATAACTTCTCACGTGAAAAACTGGGTTATCTGTTTGGTGTACTGAGCAAACCGATCGACTCGTTTTATGAAATACGCTACAGGGATAAAGGCAGCGTACCTCTTGCGGTTATATGTGTTTTTGTGTTGTCCGCGCTTTTTACGGTAAACCGGGTATTCGCGGGGTTTATCGTCAACGAGATCAATCCGCGCACCATCGACGGAATAACGGAAATGGGAGCATTCTTTTTACTGCTCGGGTTGTTTTGCATAGGGAACTGGTCGGTAACATGCCTTATGGAAGGCGAAGGCAGAATGCGCGATATCATAACGGTCGCCGGCTACGCGATGCTGCCGGTCGCGCTGGTCCTCGGTCCGGCTACGATACTCAGCAACTTAGTCTCTATCGAGGAAGCCGCTTTTTATCAAATAATAATAGGCGTAAGTATCGCATGGACAGCAGTACTGCTGCTTGTAGGCGTTATGACCGTACATAACTATACACTGTTAAAAACGCTGATAACACTGGTGCTGACATTTGTGACAATACTGATACTGATCTTCATAGGATTGCTGATCATAGATCTGCTCAATCAGATATACGGATTTTTCTATTCGATATACACCGAATTGATATTTAGGTTTTAGTATATGAAATTCTCAACCAAGCTTCTATTGTGGATACTTGCCGCCGGAGCCTTGATAGTGCTCGTTTATCAGGGTTATCTTACAGTTCGTTACAGGCTTCATAACGGGCATGTTGCCGTACTCTCCGGGCATTTGCCGGCCCCGTCGCCCGAGGGGTATGCCTTTACAGTGTTGGATCATTCCGCGGCGGACGTACAAGGCATGAAACTTGCCGCCGAAAGCGGAGAACTCCGGCTGTACGTAGATGAGAGTACGGGTAACATAGCTCTGTACGACAAACGAAACAGCAGTACCGTTTATGCCGTACATCCGGATATGCCGCATGACCCTCTGGCGTCCGATTTGAATAAAAGCCTGCTGCAATCACAAGTTACCGTCAGCTATTACACCCCGACCAGGCGTCCCGGAAGATTCAACAGCCATGACCACGCAGTCGCTATGGGGCAGTTCCGGCTGGAGTCGATAGATAACGGATTACGTGTCATATACACGATCGGCGATATCTCCAGCCCGACAGGGATAGTACCGGTGTATATAACACCGGAACGGCTGCAGCATTTTCTGGGGCAGCTTGAGGGAACCCGCGCATATACCAGAAATATGATGAGATATATCGAATCCGATGAAGCGCCAGGGCATATGGAACTAATTACAGCCGCGCGCACAGGTCCCGCAACGATACGGGAGATGAATGAAGTCTTTGAGTCTGTCGGGTATACATCGGAGGATTTTGCCGCCGACATGGCAGGCTCAGGCGTTGAAGAGGCAGTACCGCTCCACTTTGTAATACCGGTAGATTTCCGTCTTGACGGGGACAGTCTTATGGTAACTGTCAACACGGCAGATATCCGCGAATATGCCGGCGGGCGTATAGATGAGATCCAGCTGATGCGCGCCTTCGGAGCGGGAGGTTTGGACGAGGAAGGTTACCTCGTTGTACCAAACGGTTCAGGTTCGCTGATATACTTCAACAACAAAAAAACCTATGCCGACGAGTATATGCAGTATATATACGGACTTGATCCGATGCTCAGAGAGTATGTTACCCTTGGCAACATTGAAGAAGTACGAATACCGTTCTTCGGCATCGAAGCAGGTGACCGCACCATACTCGGGCGTGTGGAATCCGGCGACGCGCAAGCTTATCTCACCGCGGGGATATCCGAAAAATTCAACTCATACAACTACGTTTACGCGGGATTTACGCTCAGAGGCAGTTTGTCACTTGCCATGTTCGGTATGACAGGCAACGAAGCAGCTCTTCCCGTAGTTGAACGGGACATGCCGGAGATAAATCTTACCGTAAGATATTCGATTTTAGGAGAAAAGGGATATTCGGGTATGGCAGCACGAGCCCGCGGGCAACTCGTGGAGGAAGGTTCATTAAGTTCCGGGCTTCTGCCGAAAAATGATATACCATTCTATATGGATCTCATCGGCAGCGTGATGGGTCAGAAGTTTTTTGCCGGGATCCGTTACATGGGTCAGATCCCGATGACAACATATTCGCAGGCGTCAGAGATCATAAATGATCTTGCTTCAAGCGGAGTGAGACGACAGGTCGTAAGCTATCAGGGGTGGTTCAACCGCGGTTATTATCATGATGTTGCCGACAGGATCAGACCTGTACGCCGTCTCGGAAGGATCAGCCAGCTGGAATCGCTCGCAAGGGATCTGGAAGCGGAAGGCGGAAAACTATACTCGGATACAAGTATGCTCACGATACCATGGAGCTCACGCAGATACCGGTGGGAGCTGGAATCTACAAGGTATTACGGCGGCGGGACAGTCGGAGGTTTCGGAATGATAAATCCGATAACCCTCTTCAACACCTTTTCCCTTGGTTATCTGGAAGTTATGTACAATGCCGTAAGTCCGCGGTTTCTCACAAGGTACATGGACAGTTATATAAAAGCTTTTTCTAAATACGAGTTTACCGGGACGTCGCTTCGTGATATGGGGGATTTTCTCGCGTCAGACCGCAGGCGTACCGGACTGATCCACCGTGAAGAAGCAAAAAAGATAATAAGCCACAACATGGAGAAGCTGCATGAGCAAGGAAAGCCGCTGATGATAACCGGGGGAAATATGTACGCGCTGAGTTATTCAAGCGACCTTATCAACATGCCGCTTTCCCATAATTCACTGTATGTCGTGGATGAGGAGATCCCGTTTTATCAGATGATAATACACGGCAGAATAGACTACGCGGGTATGCCGATCAATCTGTCGTCCGATTTTGATGACGATACACTTATCCTGCGTTTAGTGGAGTACGGAGCCGCGCCTCACTTTACTTTTACATACGAAAGCGCTAACGAGATCAAGTATACAGGCTTAAACTGGATGTACAGCACCTGCTATTCAAACTGGAGCGGGAACGCAGTGAGGATATATCATACAGTCAATAACGCGCTGAGTCTGACATCAGACGCGGAAATGATAACACATGAGATACTGTCTGACGGTTTACGTGTTGTTACATACAGCAACGGGGTACAGATAGTAATAAACCGTTCGCAGACAGCACGTTTATATGGCGGCGATACGGTACCTGCTACAGGATTTTTAGTTTATCAAAATAATGAACTTGTAAAGGGGGTGGTGAGTTGAGAGTGTCCCTCGCAGGCAGAAAAGCGATCGTAGGGTTACTGTTCGTAATGCCGTTTCTCATCGGATTTACTGTATTTATCGCATACGGGATAGTCACCACCATCCGTATGAGTTTTTCCGACGTTATAGTTGCGGGAGCCGCTTCGGGCGTTGAGATGATTTGGAATGATTTTACCAATTATATCCAGGCATTTACTGTGCACCCTACATTTGCGGAGGTTCTCGGATCATCGATCCTCAATATGGTCATAGACGTCCCGCTTATAATCTTCTTCTCGCTCTTTATGGCGCTGCTTATAAACCAGAAGTTCCGGGGGCGTACTGTAGTTCGTGCCATATTCTTCCTGCCTGTCATACTTGGTGCGCCGGCGATCTCAAACGCTCTGCTATCGGCGCGCGCCATGATGGTGGGCGGAGTCAGCCCTGCTTCACCCGAGGTCATGGCGTCGCTTGGTTCAAATCTTAGTGTGGATGTGAACTATTATCTTTATATGCTCAGCGACCTCGCGATCCCGCCGACATTGATGGGTTATATAATAGGCGCGGTGCAAAGGATCAACAACATAATCATCGCATCAGGCGTGCAGATAGTGATCTTCCTCGCCGCGTTGCAGTCGATCCCCCCTACGGTATATGAAGCGGCAAAAATCGAAGGGGCAACACCGTATGAGACGTTCTGGCTCATCACCTTCCCGATGGTATCGCCTTTGATTCTCACAAATGTGGTTTACACTATCATTGATTCATTTGCCGCAAGTCCGGTAGTCACATTGTCGTACAGCACTATTTTCTCCGAATATAACTACGGTCTCGGCTCGGTGTTCAGTCTTGTAAGTTCACTTGCTGTATGCCTGATCCTTGTTATTGTTGCTCTGGTGCTTGGCAAACGTACGTTTTACCACACATAGGTGAAGGATATGAATATTAAAGAAAAAATCCGGTCATTAAAAAACGATCCGACATTATCGAGTAAACGCGGGCAGGCGGAACGCAATCTCAAATCCTGGGTGTATGCGTTGTTTCGCACCGCGCTTGTGCTTGGGATATCCTATGTGATATTAAGCCCGCTGATCGGTATCATCGCCAGCTCATTCTTCTCAAACGAAGACAGCTACAGCCCGGTGGTCTACCTGATCCCGCAATCACCGACACTGGAGCGGTACGAGCTGGCAATCGTACGCATGGAGTTTTGGAGCGTACTGGGCAACATGATGCTCTATGTTCTAGGTTTGACAGTGCTGCAGGTCATCATATGCTCAATGGCAGGTTACGGGTTTGCGCGTTTTAACTTCCCGTTTAAAAAAATCCTCTTTGCGTGTGTGATCATCACAATCGTGCTTCCGTCGCACACGATCATGTATCCGCTCTACACGACCTTCCAAAACTTCGATCCGCTTGGGATAATAGGGCTCTTTAATAACGGCAGCGGTGAAAACCTGCTTGGTTCACCCTGGCCTGTGGTCATAATGACACTCTTTGGAGTAGGGCTTCGCTCGGGTCTGTATATCTTTATCTTCAACCAGTTCTTCAGGGGGCTGCCGAGAGAGATCGAAGAAGCCGCGCTGATCGACGGAGCCGGCAACCTGAGGACCTATCTGCAGGTCATGATGCCAAACGCGACCGCAGCGGTAGTTACAGTAACGATATTCTCCGTGGTATGGCAGTATAATGACAACTTCCTCGGCAGGCTCTTTAATGTCAGCGACGAGATCCTGCTCAGCCGCAGGATCAGCTCCCTGCAGGCTACGATCGCAAACGTAGACCAGATCCGCGACCCGTCTATTACCACACTGTATGTATATGCGGGCGTAGTTCTGATGATACTGCCGCTCCTGCTCATCTATGTTTTTATGCAAAAACACCTGATCGAAGGGATCGAACGAAGCGGTATCGTAGGATAAAAATCAATTTCGTATGTGATTTTTCTATAAATAATAGTATTTATCTGTTATAATATTACAATAATAAACGCAACAGAAAGGAATGGAAAAATGAAAAGGAAAAAGTGGCTCTGCATACTCTTGTGCTGCGGTCTCCTGCTGACTGTGCTTACGGCATGCGGCGATACCGGCAGCGAAAAGCCTGATTCGAATCCCGGAGGGCAGGAGACACCGCCGCCTCCTCCGCCGCCTCCGCCGTCACCGCCGGCTGTATATACGGTCGATTTTTCCGACGGGAAATCAGGGTTTTTAATGATGAACACAGGCACACCGGGCACAGATCCGGACTCCAGAATGGAGATAGGAAACGCTGACGGCGCAAGCGCTCTTAAAATGACAGCGCCAAACGGCGGGACCCTGCGGCTTGGCATCAATGTGGACGGACTGCTCGGCGACCGTGTCACCGATGTCAGGATGGTTGTGATCGAAGTCTATGCGGAATATCCCGGCGGAAACTTCAGCGCGGTCTCAGGGAGAGTTGCCGCTATGAGCGGTGATATGTCCGCGATCGCCGACAGCGCCTGGCAGGTTTATCTTTCGACAAGAAACCCGAACACCGCTATGCTTGAGATCAGCGCGGACTCGGGATTCAGCGCGGCCGGACCGAATCTGATCGAATTCTCCTGTACAACAAACGGTCCTGCCGACAGAGGCGAGACACCCGCCGTGATATGCATTAAATCAATCGCGTTTTATGACGCGGGCAACACAGCGATAAAAGTAAATACAGACGCGGGATGGGCAGCTCCCGAAGGTTATGGTGAACCTGTAGACCTCGGAGGATGGTCTCTGCCGTATCCGACACTTACAGGCAGACCGGGAGACTGGGAATACTGGCTCACCCCGGGTACTGATAATATCGAAGAAGAGTATATGCCGTGGGAAGTCCTGGCTGCTTCATATGGTATCGTTATCGTAGTAGATGAAGCGCCGGAGAGCTTTGAGTTTGTATTCTTCGGCGGATTCAACGGCTGGGGCTGGACTCAGGTACCGGTAGCGGATTACTGGGCAGACGGTGAGATCACAATAATGTGGGAAGACATCGGATTTGACCCGACTCTTGTCACAGAGGATGATACAGCTGTCAAACTCGCAATGGGTAACTGGAGTGAAGTGTCCGTCAGTGACGTATATCTGTTATATGACGCAGATGCTGTGCCGTAGAGCGGCATTATAATTTGAGAAAAGGAGAAAATCAAATGAAACGTATTTTAGCTATATTGCTTTGTGTTGTTTTACTCTTTGTAATGCTTGCTGCCTGCGGTGACAGCAACGGTACAAACCCGACTCCCTCCGTGCCGACACCAGCTCCGGGTCCTTCCGACGGAAGCGATGGCGAAGAGGGAGATGAAGGCCCTCCGACCTTTGTGCCGCCGGACTATAGTCTGCCGGAAAAAGAAGCGGACGTCATACGTTACACCGCCGACGGAAGAAGGCATATAATAATCGGTACATTCTATGATGTATATTACGATTCCACTCATTCAAGCATCTTTGACAACCCAAGCGTCAACGATCCCGAAACAGCGCAGATGGCGCTTGACAGAGTGCGTTATGTCGAGGATAAATACAATGTATTTATCGAGTTTGTCAACATGACATGGGAAGGGATCATGGAGAATATCCCGATCTCCATCATGAGCGGAATACCGGACGCGGATGTATATCTCGGCGATACACAGTTTATCATTCCCGCGGTCCTGAACGGTATGGGGACCGCCCTTGAGGATATAGGGGTTCCTTCAAATCACGATGTGTTTGCGGCTCCCGGGCAAAACATTGTCATGGAGAGCATGAGGATCCCCGGTCAGGACAAAACATATATGTTCAGATCGGCAGGCGTAAATACCGGCATGTATATGATGGGATACAACCGTGAGATACTGCAGTCACACGGTCTGGAAGACCCGCAGGATCTCTGGGACAAAGGTGAGTGGACATGGGATGTTTTCCGTGAGTACTGCCGTGTGATAACCGATCCGGCGCAGGATATATATGGCTGGAGCGGTTACTGGACAAACTTCCTGCAGAGTATGCTGTTCTCAAATGACACAGTATTTGCGGGCGGTCCCGTCCAATCGGTCGATTCGCCGAAAACCCTGGAAGTCCTGAACTTTATGCATGAGCTGTATAATGTCGACAAGACGGCGCGCCCGTGGAACAGTGACGACTGGGTCATAAACAACAGTCTTTTCGCCGAGGGTAAATCGGGCTTCTGGATCTCCGCTTTCTGGATAAATGAAGAGCAGGGCGGTCTGACAGCTACGTTTGACATCGGTATGGTACCGTTCCCGGTAGGTCCGCAGGGTAATGCCGCAACAATGGCGACAACAAACGTATCCGGCAACTATTATTTCATTCCGCGCTACATTAAAGACGCCGATGAAGTCTTTAACGTGATGTATGACCTTACCAACTGGTTTGTCGGAGACCTTGAGTACCGCGACGATATAGGCTGGTTTAAGGACAGAATGATCTCGGAAGCGAACTTTGACTACTATATGAAAGTAGCCGGGCGTATGGGCTTTGATCTGCTGGATAACCTGGGCTTCGGACCTTCGATCCCGTACATGCTTGAAACGATCGGCGGCGAGACACCGGGTCCGGCACAGTATACACCTGCGCAGTACGCGGAAACATACAGACAGGTGTATCAGGACGCGCTTGATAATTACTTTGGATAGTTAAGGAGCAGTACCAAGTGAAGGCAAAACTGATAGTTTTATTGATTATAGTTTCACTGGCGATCACGGGGTTTTCGGCTTGCTCACCTCCGTCTGACGACGGAAGTGAGCTGCCCCCTCCGGTCACAGATGAGAGTCCGCCGCCTACGACAGAACCTCCGCCGCCTACATTGCCGCCGCCTACGACAGAACCACCCCCGGAAGACGATCCCGAACCAACGCTGGCTCCGGTCCCGGCGCCCGGGATGATCATGTCTTTTAACGAAGAAATCACCGCGTTTGAACTGACAAAAGACATGAAAGCGGGATGGAACCTCGGCAACACACTCGACGCGGTGCTCGGCGCGACCGCTCCGGTATCTGTCTCTGTACAGGAAACGGCATGGGGTAATCCATTAACAACAAGAGAGATGATAGAACTGTTGTCAGACTCCGGGTTCAGTACATTACGTTTACCGGTAACATGGGAGCGGTTTATCGGTCCTCCGCCCGACTATATCCTGAATACATCCCTGATAGACCGTGTTCAGGAAATCGTCGACTGGGCGTTTGAGTTTGATATGTACGTCATCATCAATACTCATCATGAATCGTGGAACTTCCCGTCGGCAGATAATACAGCTGCCGTAAAAATACTTACCGCGTTATGGCATCAGGTAGCCTCGCACTTTGCCGGGTATTCCGAAAAGCTCATTTTTGAAAACATGAATGAGCCGAGGATGTTTGGTACAGGTTTTGAATGGACAGGCGGAACACCGGAGGCTCGCGGTGTGATCAACGGCTGGAATTATGTTTTTGTCAACACAGTCCGGGCCACAGGCTATAATAATGAAAAACGCTTCCTGCTTATACCGACTCACGCAGCAAGCGCCGATCCCAGTCCGATCAACGATATGTGGGTACCGCGAAACGACGACAGAGTTATGGTGTCGGTACACGCGTATACACCGTATGAGCTTGTATTAAACACAAGAAGCAGCCGTAACACCTTCGATCCGAACGATCTTAACGATACAAGGGATATCGACGCGTTGTTCGACCGGTTGTACAAACGGTTTATCGCGCAAGGCACAGCGGTCGTTATGGGAGAGACGGGGATGCTGGCAAAAAATGAGAACACGGAAGCCCGCGCCGCCTGGGCGGATTATTACACAGCGGCAGCGGCAGAGATAGGTATTCCCTGCGTATGGTGGGACAACGGCATCAAAGCAACGACCACCAACGAGGCCTTTGGTCTCATGCTCCGCCAAACCCCGGAATGGTACTATCCCGAAATCGTCGCAGCGTTTGTAAAAAACCACTGATAAGAAAGCCTGGCTTGAAGCTAGGCTTTCTTAATCAGTATGTTATCCAGCTCAACACCGCCGTGCGAGAAGAACAGATTTATATGTGAACAAACCGGCAGATCTATCTCAAAC
>Ga0123356_10003874_pt1 | contig 15584 bp, 17 predicted proteins | sample TergutEmb28metaG_2_FD_92546 | JGI IMG/M metagenome (GOLD analysis project Ga0123356, IMG submission 92546) | Embiratermes neotenicus P3 segment gut microbial communities from Petit-Saut dam, French Guiana - Emb289 P3 | ecosystem: Host-associated > Arthropoda: Insects > Digestive system > Gut ... | reverse complement strand
TAGGCTTCGAAGGTTCTGTTTCCATCTCCTCCGCTATCCAAGCTACGGGGCTCTGACTTCTACCCCGGCAGGTCTGTCTCCTGCTGAACACGCTAGCCTTACCTGGACACACAACGCAGCGTGCAGATTTTCCTGCACTGCGCTCTCGGACTGGCTTCACGTTCTGGCACGCGGGCAGCCCCGACACGTTGAGGGCGATGTCAGACGAACGACCCCGAACTCGCCGGAGATCGCCTGATCCGAGAACTGCCCGGTTCGGCACGAAAGAACCTTGTGTCGATGCCACAGGAAGTGCCGAGTGCAACGGGCGACATTTTGGTTTGCCGCTCGGTGGGCCAGCGTGAGCGACCCATAGCTGAAGTAATGGTGTAGAGAAGCAGTCGCAGAATGCGCTGAGGGTTCCGTGTGGTCGCGTTGCGTCACGTGACTACACCATGGAATTGGCCGATAGAGTGACGTAGGAGTTGGCGCTAGCGACTATGCAGCCGCGGGCATGAGGGTGTTTCCGGGCGCCAGCTCCAAGGCAGCAGGGTATGTAGCTCGAGGCTCTTGGTACGGCGTACGGCCGGGGACGATTCGTTACAGGACGCCGGTGAGATAGGGCTGTAGATGTCCAGCGTGGGAATATATGGTGCGCGCGTGCGAACGAAGATTTCCCGCGCGTCCGTTTTGGGGCCGATACCGAAGATTGGCGATCAGCGGCGCCAAGATGAGCAAGGTAGGACGGACTGTGCGCGAATCCTTGAATCCTTGAGTGGCGAATGTGCAGAACACCGTTTCCAGTCGATTTCCTCTAGCCGCAACCGACTTTACTTCCCCTGAGCGTAAGCACCATCCATCGCCGACGACATCCAGCAGCATCTGGGATGTCGGTGATGATTTTGCCGATTGGCTGGAGGTCCCAGAGGGCGGGCGATGCCCTGCATCCATAGGTAGTACCCCTTCGTTTTGATGGCAAAAGCTCAATGGGGGGGAGACAATTGACTCTCCTTTTACAGGGGAGGGAGACGCGGTCGTGCATGCAGGCGATGAAAATGATTGCGGTGCCGCAAAGTCCCTTGGACGACCAAACTATAATTCATTCCGGAGCAGAAAAGCGGCAAGGCAGGTGCTGGTGCGTTTACCAATGAAAGCTTGGGGAGCCGTGCCGGGAGGTCTCAAGCAGACAATTGCCGCCTTTGCCCTCATATTGTGCAGCCACGATGTATTTGCCCAAGCGTCTTCTGGTGGTCAAATTCAACCGCCAGCGCCGATGACCTACTCGGTGGGGGACAAGCTCAAATTGTCGTTCTATGAGCCGCTCAAAATGCCAGACCAAAGCAATTGGGCAAGCATTGGCAAGCCGATGCTGCCAGGCCCAAGCTACTACTTGCACCCAGAACTATCCGGCGATTACTCAATACAATCGGATTGGACAATTTCCATACCGATGATCGGTACGATTATAGTTGCTCACCGTAACGCCAAAGAGGTGGAGGCTGATCTCAGGAGCGCGTTCGAAAAAATCATTGGACATTCGGGATACGTAAATATTTCCCTGGTTTCGCGCGAACCGCTCTATATTATTGGACCCGTTAAGCAACAAGGTGCTTACAAATTTGAGCCTGGATTGACGCCTCTAAACCTGGTGGCCTTGGCTGGCGGCGTGCGGCGAGATCAGGAAGAAGACCACTCGGCGCTTATTGAGGCAGTCCGCGAGGCTGGAAAGGAAGAGGGGAGTACGGACAAGCTAACCAGCCTGCTGGCCCTGAACGCGGTGCTTCAGGCCGAGCTTCACAACAAACCGGTCGAGCTGCCAGCGCAACTTGTTCGACTCAAGGGGGTACAACAGGCCGAGCTGGCGGTAAAAGCGGAACAAGTCAAGCGTGCTTCCGCAGTTGAAGCGCACGGCGAACGTCGGAAGGAATTAGAAGTTACCAGTGCTGCCGCACAGAATAGGGTGAACGTCGACCAGGGCCGATTGCCGGCTATCACAGATGCTGTGGATGCCTTTCAGAAGCGAATGACGTCAATAAGCACTCTGTACTCGCATGGCACTGTGAACCAAGTGATGTTGGAGCAGGCGCGCGGCGACCTGTTGGGTGCAAAGGAGCGACACGCTGGCGTCCTCACCAGCATCTCAGACGACATTCGCGACTTGGCTCAGGCTAAAATTGTCGCTGCCAGGTTCGAGGCTGATACAAAAAATGAGCTCCAGCAGAAGATTTCGGCTAATCAGCGCGAGATCGACGAACTCATTCCTGCTGTGGCGGTGAGCACGGGCATAATCGGGCTCTTGAATCCTGATCCATCTGACGACCAGGACAGTCTACGATTCGAAATCGTTCGTGGATCGCAGGTTCTCCCGGCCGACGTCACGACGCTGTTGGAGCCAGGGGACCTGCTGCGCGTCAGGGGCCGGGGCCAGGGCTCCCCCGTGCCGTTACTCAGCGGCGGCGAAAGCGATGCGATGCCTAAAGGGGGACTCCAGGAACTTTCACGTGCGGGACAGTAAGCCGACGCACGGTTGGGGAGCAGAGTGGTGAAAGACTTAGACGAGCCGAGCAACCGCAGTGCAGTAGCCGTCGCCATTCCGAGGGTGTCGGCTGTGATTCCGGCCCTGAACGAGGCAGACAACCTTCGTGTGCTGATGCCCGCCCTGCCTTGCTGGATCTATGAAGTGATTATCGTTGATGGCTGCTCGGCAGACGATACGGTGGCGGTGGCGAGAAGTTTTGAGAAGGATATCCCAGTTAGGATAGTGAAGGAGCCGCGGAGAGGAAAGGGCGCCGCCCTGCATGCCGGCTTTATTGCGGCCGAGGGTGATATAATTGTCGCCCTGGATGCCGACTGTTCAATGCATCCACGGGAAATTCTCGTGCTGGTGAGCGCCCTGTTGGCCGGCGCCGATTTTGCAAAGGGTTCGCGGTTCGTACAGGGCGGTGGCACGTCTGACATGACATTGGTGCGCATGATCGGGAACTGGGGCCTCACTCAGACCGTTCGCTGGTTGTATGGCGGCTCATTTTCGGACCTGTGCTACGGCTATTTTGCTTTCTGGAAACGTCATTTGGATGTGGTGGATCCGACCTGCCAAGGGTTCGAGGTAGAGACGTTTGTAAAGTTGCAGGCACTTAAGGCCAAGCTAAGGATCGCGGAGGTGCCAAGTTTTGAGTCAGAGCGGATTTACGGTCGTAGCAAACTCCGGGCAGCGTCCGACGGGCTGCGTGTCCTAAGGACGATCATCAGCCAGCGTTTCGCGGTGGCTCGGGTTGGAGTTGCACGGCCACAGCTCGCTTCTATTGCCTGGGACCAGCCCGGACCGACCAACAACGTCAATCCTCGGCTATCGTAACCGTGCCACGCGTGCTGATGGTGACGCACGTATTTACCGGAAATGGGCGGCGTTGAGATGAACTTCCACGAGGTGAGCAAGCGACTCGTAAGACGAGGCTGCGCTGTCGACATCCTCACTACCGACCGTTCGGGGAGTTTGCCTGCGGAAGATTTCTCTCGTGGAGTACGAGTACGGCGAGTACCGGCTTGGCCGAGACGAGGCAATTATCCCCGAAGTTTTGCGGACCCTGTCCAACGTTCGCCCGCGGGTTCTTGGCGGAGGCCCACGTAGGGAGAGATTGATGGCGCTGATTGATCGCTTGAGCCTTCACTCACAGGTGACTGTTGGCGGTATTCCCCCCGCCGAACGTGAGCAGTTGGGATCAGTCCTAGGTAGCGCCGCACTGGTAGTACTGCTGAGTGAGTATGAGGCTCATCCGGTCGTCAGGGAGATGGTCGACCAGCATGCCGTCATCGCAGTACCGCCTAACGCGAGCCGGGCTCAAATCGCGGCAGCCGTCATTGCAAAGGTTGATAAAGAACCTTTGAGCAGACCAGTCTGTCTGCCGACTTGGGACGAGTGCGCGGACCGCCTGGGGGGGGTCTATCTGAGCGTGCTGGCCTGACTTGTCTTCAACCAACGCGCAACAGCCGCGGCGGGATTGGCGGGCGGCCGCCAGAGCTCCAGTAAGCAAATTACTCGCCTTCATCGGACCTGCGACCGTCGCGGAAACTGCCGCGCGTCGAACGGTCAACCTTGATTGGCTACTTGGGCTATCCCTTTACGCTGCGCTCTGCGTCAGTGTGGAGCGACTTCTTCCAGAGACCGCGCCGGCTGCTGTGCCACTGTTCTGGAACGGCTTTTTGCTCTTGTACCTGCCCTTGGCAATCCGGATAGCGTCGCCGTCAGTGGCCGGCGCAGAGCGCATCTGGCTGCTGCTGGTGCTGACCGAGGCTACGTGTGCTCTGAAGTTCTTGAATGATCCGTCCGGCTTTATACAGTTCGACGAGTTCCCGCACTGGGAAACTGCAAACGATATTCTCACCACCCACGGGCTCTTTACCGAGAACCCCATATTGGTGGTCAGCCCGCTTTATCCCGGTCTTGAGATAGTCACTACCGCGCTCGTTAATCTGTCGGGACTATCGGTTTTTCACGCCGGGATGTTCGTGGTTATGGTGTGTCGTGCCACGTTCATGGCCGGGTTATTTGCTTTATACAAGCAAATAAGCGGCTCGGACCGATTGGCAGGCGTTGCCTGCCTCTTCTACATGGGAAGCTCGGTCTGGGTAATGTTCGAGTCGCAGTTCGCCTACGAGACGATCGCGGTCGCTCTGATGGCGGTCGTCCTGTCGGCTGCAGCGGAACTGGATGCAGGGCACGGCCCATCATGGCGCCTTTTGGCCGCGAGCATACCAGTGATCTGCGTTCTGGCGCTCACCCATCACATGACTAGCTATTTCACTACACTAATTCTGTGCGCTGGAGCGGCTTTGCATCTTCTTGGCCGTGGTGTGGGGCAGACCGCACCGATAGTCTTGTTGGCTTGCTCCGCTGTTGTGGCTGTCGTCGGGTGGACATGGTTTATCGGAAATCCCGACACGAGTTACATGGGGCCGCTGCTGGTCGAGGGAGGGGACCAGCTCTTCAGACTGCTCAGGGGTCACGGCCCACAGCATCAATTCTTTGAACTCGCCCCGGATGTCGTTCCGACGCCGCTTTGGCTGCAGATCGAGGGGATTGCATCTGTGGCAATACTTGTTGTGCTCTTGTGCAGAGGTTTCCTGAGTTCGCTGGCGCGCGCTGTTGCTGTTCCCGGCCACACCGGCTGGCCAACACTGCTCGATTTGGCACGATGTCGCTGGCACAATAACTACCTTTTTTTTGTGAGCTTGCTCGCACTCGCCTGGCCGATGACCCTCGCACTCCGCTTGACCTCGGCTGGTTGGCAGCTCGGCAATCGGCTCGCAGGCTTTGCCTTCATAGGAGTAGGCATCGTTTGCGCGATCAGCATTGCGCGCTTATGGCGCGACTCCCGGCAGTGGGGAGCTGCACTGCTTACCGGCATCGGCGTAGCGATTGTGGCTGTTGGCGGCGCGATCAGCGGATGGGGCGTAGTCGCAGTGCGAGCGCAGTATCACGTAGAAGGCGACGCTCTATCGATCGAGCCGATGGGCATCGATGCAGCCTCATGGACGCTACGTTGGCTCGGAAGCGGGAACCGCTTTACCGCCGACCATGACAACAAAGTGTTGCTTGCCACCTACGGCCGCCAACACATCGTTCCCGGTATTTTCGAAGATCCTGGCGCTGCTAATCTCTACATCTTCAGCCGCGTGTCGAGGCAGCTTCACGAGGAGATCATGGAAGCGCACATTGATTACCTATTGGTAGATATGCGCACGACCACACGTAGGCCGTACTTGAACGAATTTTTCGAGCAAGGCGAGCCTGAGGAGATTGAGTCCGCACCACTCGATCCTGAGCCGCTACTAAAATGGGACGAGGAGCCAGGTGTCAGTCGGGTTTTCGACGATGGCTGGATCCGCATTTATGACGTCCGGGCTCTTCAACATGCGTGGTGACGTGGCACTCGTGGCCGTTAGCTCGCTCTTGCTTGTTGTCATGAGCGTTTTGCTTGCTCTCGACTCCGCCTCGTATTCACGTACATTGGTGGCATTCCCACTGATATTCGTGGTACCCGGACTCGTCATGCTACGGGCGCTGCGGGTTGAACTGACAGCATCGGGACGTCAGGTCCTCGTAGTCGGACTGAGCATGGCAGTGACGGTGCTGGGCGGATTACTTCTGGCTCTGGGAAGTTCGCTCACCACGCGGGGATGGCTGTTATGGTTCGGCGTGGTCACGCTCGGGGGGGCTCTCTTCACCTTCGGGCGGGGTTCCGCGGCTCCTGTTCAGTGGCGTTTTCCGAGCATCCGGGTCCGGCATTTCGCACTGTGTGGCACTATTGCCGGCGTGGTGGTGCTGATGCTGCAGAATGCAACGAGAAACCATGACGCCTACCTTCCATTCCGGTACACCGACTTCTGGATGCTTCCCGCTCGGCAAGCGAGTAATCTCTACACTATCGGCGTCAAGAACGGCGAGCGGATCGACGAGCATTTCACAGTCCGGATCACGGTGGACGGTGCGATCGTCGGCGTTTGGCAGGTCACAGTCCCTGCAGATCAGATGATCACCCAAACCTTGGCGCTGCCGGCAGGACAGAAAGCGGTCGCGTGGCTGCTTCGCGGGAAAGATCAGGGTGAGGTTTATCGCAGTGTCTCGGCTTCATTGCATGGTACCGCGCTGGCAAGGAATTACTAGATGCGCGTCCTTCTGCTGAGCCAGTTCTACCCTCCCGTGATCGGTGGCGAGGAACGCCACGTGCGAAGCCTGGCGGCTACTCTAGCGGCTCGCGGCCGTAGCGCCTCTATTGCAACGCAGGGAACGCAGCAGCGCGTGGGGATCGAGATAGATGGAGCGGTGCGAGTGCACCGCCTGCGCGGCATGCTGCAACGGGTGAGTACTCTGTTCTCTGATCAGGAGCAACCATTTGCGACGCCTTTGCCAGACCCTGGTCTGATGTTTGGAGTCGGATCGGTCCTCATGCAGGAAAGACCCGAAATCATTCAGGCACACAACTGGATCCTGCACTCCTTTCTGCCGCTGAAGCGATTCGCTCAGGCACCCATAGCGGTTACGTTGCACGATTACGGCCTGATTTGCGCGCGCGAGAGCCTGATCTGCCTTGGGCTTCCTTGCCGTGGGCCGGCGCTGGCCAAGCGCATGCGCTGTGCCAATCAACATGATCGCGGCATCAAGGTCGACGTCGTGGCAGCCGATCTTAATGAGGAGCTGCTGGCCTGCGTCACATCGGCTCTGTCGCAGGGGATGCTGGTCGTTGTGAACCACGAGGCGCGCGGTCTGTCAGACGGGCGCAACACCGGGGTAGCGGCGGCAACTGGCGATCTAATCGCCTTCACCGACGATGATACGGTCATCGACGCGACCTGGCTTGATATTCCCGCGGCACAATGCAAAGGCCCAGATATTCTTGGAGCCAGCGGTTGGATAGATTTGCTATGGATGGGATTGCGCTCCGCATGGCTCTCCGAAGAGTTTTTGAGTGCAACCAACTCGGGTTTTGCGACGGTGAAGTTTGAGCGGCATTGGGTGATAGCGAAGGCGATGCTGTGCGTCGGGATGGCCGAATGAGCGGGCTCATTGCCACGGTCACTCAGCAGATCCGCAGTAACTCCGTCGTTCTGCGAAACTCTGCCTTCATCTCATTGGGCAGCGCATCTACCGCAGCGCTCGGGTTCGTCTATTGGTGGTTGGCGGCTCGAAGCTTTCCGGCCGCGGCGGTGGGAGTTCAGTCGGCACTGATCTCCGCAATGACGTTCGTTGGCATGCTGGGCGAGGCCGGCTTCGGAACCATGTTGGTGGGCGAGGCGCTCGGCCAAGGAGATCGCGCCGCCGCCATGATTGCGGCCGCCGTGCTGGCCGGGACGGGAGCCACAATGATACTCGCATTGCCGATCGGCGGTCTGTTTTTCCATTACGCCTGGATGACGCTTCCAATTACTGTTCTCTTCGTACTCGGCTGTGCTCTGACTGGCTTCTCCTTAGTTATCGACGGCGCGCTTATGGGGCTGCTGCACGGCAAGTGGCAGCTCTATCGCAATACACTCGTGGCCGTGCTCAAACTTGGGTTGTTGCTCATTGCGGTGGCGATGACTCAGAATGGGACGGCGATCATGTTAACCTGGATCGTAAGCCTGGGCATCTCGCTGGCTGTTGTCTGTTGGCATGCCTCGATAAGACGTGTCCTGACTTTGACCTCACCGAACTTCCGCTCACTCTCAGGACGAATATCGGTCGTCATGCGTCACCACGCGCTCAACCTCGCCGTGGCTGCTCCATTCTTCATTATGCCGCTTGTGGTCAGCGTATACGTGGGGCCGATAGTCAACGCTGCTTTTTACGCCGCTTGGATGCTCTTCTTCGTAGGACAGTTGGTGCCCGTCTCCCTCACCACAGTACTGTTCGCAGTTGGCGCTGTTGATCCCGACCTGCAGCCGCAACGGCTTCGCTTCTCTTTCGTGCTGTCCGTGGGGTTCAGTGTCGTGATGGCGGGGGTCCTGGCACTGTTTTCCGACCACATCCTCGGTTTATTCAATCCAGCGTATCCCGCACTGGCGGGGTCGGCGGTGCGGTTATTCGGGTTGGGGCTGCTGGGTGCCGCTGTGAAGCATCATTACATCCTGCTGATGCGAATGCGCGGGAGCATGATGGCAGCGGCCCTGTGGTTGGGTGTGGGCGCCTGCCTGGAAATATGCCTGGCGGCAGTGGGGGGCGTGGCAGGTGGAGTGGATTGGCTCACCGTAGGCTGGCTCGTGGCGGTCACGGTGCAGGTCGCATTCCTGCTCCCACCCGTGTTGCGGTTCTCGCGTTCCGCCCCGCCGCTGAGAGCAACAGGCCCAGTCTCCGAGGGCAAGAGCCTGCTGCACGGTCTGGCAGACAAGCTCATCGTGCCCAACGGCTCAAGCCGTAGCAGCAGAAGCATGATGTCTGCAGGACCGCTGGCTGCCCCTGTTTCCAACAGGCATCCTAGTATAGGAACAGGACAATGAAAGTCGCCCAGGCTCGCTCATGTGGAGTAATCAAAAGGCACTATGACATCGAGTGCGCGCTCGCTGCCCAAATACGGAAAGCCGGTTAGGCCGAGCGCAAAGATCTGTATCGGAATAAAATGATGCCGAGACGGAAAACCAGATTGCAAAAGGTTCACAGCATCACCGTCGCTGCTCTTACGTCGCTGAGCATAGTTGCACTCTTCGCTGCTAAGCCCGCGGTCGCGAGTGCGTTCGTGAAAACAGACCGCACACAATTCGTTCTCGATGGGAAGCCATTCTACGTGACTGGCGTGAACAATCATTATCTGCCGTGGGGATCCGACGCGGAAGTTACACGAGTGCTCGATGATGCGGTGGCGATGGGTGCCAACGTGGTTCGTACTTTTCTCGACGTGGTAATCGGATCGCCTGATGGGCCAATCGCACCGACGATCTGGAAATTTCGCAATGATGGGGCTAGCAGCTACAATCTCAATATCCACGGCCACTACTTCCTGTACTGGGATCCATCCGCGCACGGCATGGCGATCAATGCCAGAAGCATGCAAAAAATTGATTTCCTGATTGCCGAGGCGGCCCAGCGCCACCTCAGGCTGATCCTCACTTTTCTCGATTTTTGGTCGTACACCGGCGGTTCATACCAGATGAGCAGCTGGTACGATCTACCAACTCACGAGGGGGCACCGTTTGATACCACTAATCCAGCGTTTTTCACTGACGCCCGTGTCCTGGCCGACTACCGGCGGTGGGTGAAATTCGTCGTCGAGCGGATTAATCCGCTGACTAAGATTGCGTACCGCGACGATCCGACAATATTCGCCTGGGAATTGATGAATGAGGCCCAGGCCCCAATCGTCCTGCACCGGCAGTGGGAGACCCAGATGGCGGCCTATGTCAAGTCGCTTGACCGGAATCACCTCGTTGGAGCGGGCGACGATCACCCAATCTTCGATGCGCCTGGAATCGATTTTGTTACGTGGCACGGCTACCCCAAGTACCTCGCCATCACCCCGGATCAATTCAATAACGAGATAACCGGCAAGTGTCGGATGGCGCCGCGGTACCAGAAGCCCGTGGTCCTTGAGGAATTTGGCTATGCCCGATCAAACCGCAATCCCGATCAGGCGCAGGCTTATAAGATGTGGCTCAACACAATGGCTGCTGACTCGGATTGCGCCGGCTGGCTGATATGGCGGCTCGTCTCGCCTCAGGATGATGGTCAATATCCCACCGACTCGTACGACCAGTTTGACGTGCACCACGATGACGGAGAGACATGGCAGGTGCTTAGAAATGCTGCGCACCTGGGCCGTAAAGTCGGTGACGATGCCACGGAGCAGGTGAAAGACGGTCGATAGGGGAACACATGTCATTGAGAAGACCTATACAGACGTCGAGCGTCAGCAATCTCAGGGGGAAGCTTTGGAGCATTCTGAAATCGGCGTCGGAAAACTGTTGAGCGATGTATCAGTAGTCATCTGTGCGTATACCCTTGATCGTTGGAACGATCTGAACGCAGCTATCGCGTCGGTGCGCGAGCAGACCTACCCGGCGCGGGAAATCTTGGTCGTCGTCGACGATGGGAACGAGGCGTTGCAACAGCGCGTTGAGCGCGAAATCGAAGGTGTCACAGTTGTTGTCAATACGAGGCCGAGACTATCAGGTGCTCGCACGAGCGGTGCTGAAATGGCGACGGCTCCCATTATTGTCTTCCTCGATGACGATGCGATCGCTGATCCAACTTGGCTCGGTCATCTCATGGAGGTCCTCCAGGATTCGCGCGTTCTGGGCGCAGGCGGGCACATCGATCCGCTGTGGCGTCGGTCTCCGCCATCTTGGTTTCCTCCCGAATTCAACTGGATCATTGGTTGCACCTACAAGGGCATGCCAGTTCACAATGGCCAAGTGCGCAATCTGCTCGGAGCCAGTATGGCAGTGCGCGCCGACGTAATACGCCAGTCTGGTGGGTTCTCCTCTGGGTGGGGCGGCGGATCGACGAGGCTAGGGCAGCACGATGTCGGTGACGCAGGTGTAGTCGCAGAGGCTTGCGACGAAACCGAGTTCTGCATACGCGCATCGCGTCTCTTCCCAGGCGGAACCTGGGTCTATTGCCCCGAGGCGCGGATCCGGCATGTGGTGCCGCCCCAACGAACGACATGGCGCTATTTTGTTCGCCGCTGTCAAATCGAAGGAGCCGCAAAGGCAATGCTGGCGGGGCTGATGGGATCGCGGGACGGGCTGAATTCCGAGCGGCGCTACGTGCGGACCCTGGCGCACTCCACCATCCGCAACGTGGCTGCCGGGAATCTCGGACGGGCTTTTGCGATATGTATCGGGTTGGCGGTCACGACCGCTGCCTATGGGCGGGCCCGACTGGCACGCGCGCGGTTGAGGCCGACAATGGGTCAGTATCCGGCATCGATTGATACGACTTAGCGGAGACAGATGGCCTAGCTGTGGGTCGGTGCCGCTTCCGGACAACCGGGCAGTCCACATGGTCAAGATCAAATTTAGCTTGGTTCAGAATGGTTGCAGGTAGTGATCATTCTTGCTATAGAATAATCAAAATGCCAGATAGGGTCGCCGCGACGAGGCGACTTTACATGATCGATGCGGTATTCAATACACAAACAGAGGATATGCGGACGCTTGCAGATCGAGTGTTATATCCTCTAATTGCACTTGGCGGTAACGAGTATTGCCTTACTCGCCTCGTTTTAAGTGCCTCCTTCGCCGAGATCGTATCTTGTTGCTCGGTTTAAGAAGGTTTGCTGGTGCAGGACCGCGAATTCGTAATTAGGAGTTCATCCATTTCGCCGGCGAATGAACCAACGATGAGAGGTTCCCATGGACGAAGTCGCTGACATGAAGGGCACGGCGCAGGTCGCCGACGCCCTGCAAGGTCGTGGTCTGCTCCAATCGGCCGACGAGTGGGAGGCACGCAATGCGACGCTCGCGCAAACCATCTGTGACCTTATCCGTACTCACCAGCCGCCACGATCGGAGAATGCGCTCGATGTCGGATCTGCCGACGCCAGCCTGACCGACCGCTTGACCCAACTCACTGCCCTGCGCTGGTGCGCGACCGATCCCGACATTAAGGAGAAGGCCGTGTCACCGTGCGGCGTCGAACTTATCCCAGCGTATGGTCACCGCATGCCGTTTGCGGACGTGAGCTTTGACGTGGTGACCTTCATTAACGTGTTCGAGCATGTGAGTCCGGAATGGCGCGCGGACACGATCAGCGAATTCAAGCGCGTCCTGCGGCCCGGCGGCATCTTGGTTGGCCAACTCCCAAATCCGTATTTCCCGATCGAATCCCATAGCCGCCTGCCTTTCTTCGGTTGGGTGCCAAGACCACTGCAACCGCTCTATTGGCGACTTTCCCCCACGGGGTGGGACTTCGAGACGTCACACTTTTTCACCGTCACGATCCGCGATTTGCGGGAGATTGCTGAAAAGGCTGGGTTCTCGACCGTAATCATCCGCAACTTCAATTACCCGGTCGATGCGATTCCCAAGGCGGTGCGCAGTCTTGCCGTTCTGCACAGCTGGCTCGGCATTGTGCCATGGTCGTGGCAGTTCGTGTTCCAGAAGCGTTAGGTTGCACGAGATGCGATACGTTCACCCCAGCCTTCGGTGAAGCGCCGTTCCGGCTCGCTGGCATAAATAACCACTACCTTCCGAGGCGTGCTCGACGACGCCGTGGCAATGCGCGCCGCCGTTCGGCAGCACGATCTCGATCATCCCATCCGGCCGGCTCGGCAAACCCGGGGCGGATGCGCCCGGCTCAGGCTGACCGTCGGCCGGCGCTTGACCCAGGCTCCATCGCCGTGGCCTCGGCTCGCGCGAAGCGCGGCCCCCAGCGATCCTTCCAGCAACTGCCGCCGCCAAGCCGGTGCCAATGCAGTGCCGCCGCGCCACGATGATCGGCGACGCACCCGGCTCGAGGCTCTCCGCGGCAATCTCGCGCTTCTGCAACCGACCACCGTCGTCGCTTCTCACGGTTGGTGATCACCTCAATCCGCTGATTGCGAGCACTCGTATGACTACTCATAGGAGCGCTCCTTGGGTTGCCCGGCGTGCCGACGACGTTGGCGCGCAGTAAGCGGTGTGCTGAGGCCACATTGCCCGACGCGGTGATGCTGTGATGGGTGTCGCGCATGACGATGGGTGAGGGCGCAGCTGATCCCGGGTCTGACACAGCCTGCCGACGATCTGGAATTTCCGCAATGACAAGGCAGACAGCGCCAATCTGAAAGATGGCATGTTTGGGTCCGGTGTTTATGCGCACACGCTGGGTCGTCGGGTCCCAATACAGCAGATACGACCACACTGGAGGGATGCGAGTAGGAACGAGCTAATGCATGCCCCCGCCGCGTTGTGGTGGCAATATCTTTGACTTCCGATGATTGTCCCCGGCCCTAGGGCGGGTCTACCATCACCTTCTTTCCTCGAGAGAGAGAATCGCCTTTCCGTATTCGAGTCCCGCGAAAATACCGCCGCAAGCCAAGCACCGGACGTTCAAGCGCATACCAGGAGATCGACGGCACTAACCAGCTTAGAAGCAGAGCAGCGACGGCGACTGCAGGTCGCGGCAAATCACCTGTGAACTGCTTGACCTCTGGCATCCAGATAAGCGGTGGGAAAAAAGTGTGCATTACATATATGCCGTAACTAATCCTTCCAGTGTAGCGGACTGCTGGATGATCTGCGACAGCTCCGAGCAACCCAGAAAACCCACGGGCCGCAGATAATACTAACCAACCAAAGAAAATTGCGGCGCTAAGCCTAAACGTTAGATACCTCGGCACAAACACGTGCGCGGACCCATAGAAGATTACCAGCTGTAATGCGAAAGAAATGGCCGCGGCCGCCCCGAGAACCCGAGCTAGTGGACCCTGAAACCAACCAAGATCCCTTTTACCGTTGCGATGGGAATAGACACCGAGAAGAACCCCGGTTCCCAACACCTCCAAGTTGCCAGGTAATGAAGCTTCGAAGGAAACAGGATTTATTCCTAGCCACAGAGCTAATATCCGGCTCATAAACCCAAAGAATATTATAGATGCTGCAACGAGGAGCCTATACCTCTTTGGAGTAAGTATAATCACAAAGGGCAGGAGGAGATAGAATTGTTCCTCGACGGAAAGAGACCAGAAAACGGTAAGCGGGCCGCCAGCCGCAATAAGGAAATTACTAAGATAGAGCACGTGCCATGCCCAAAATTCACGCATTTGGGCAATATTGAGCGCGTAAAGCGCAGCCACAGTCACATAGAATACCGGGACCAATCGCAGCGCACGGCGCGTGTAAAAATTTACCAGGACCGCACCCGCTCCGGATTCGCACGCATCGAATTCAGCGAGAAAGATCCCCGAGATTAAGAAACCGCTTAATACAAAGAACAAGTCTACGCCTAACGCACCTGCACTTAGCGGGAGATACGCTCTCACCAATGGTCCGCCGAAATGCTCCACGAGAACCAACGAGATCGCGAGAGCTCTCAGGGAATCAAGGTGAGGCATATAAGAAGTCGAGACTGGCGCGCCGGCTGATGCCGGGCGGCGAAGAAGTCGTGCGTTAGGAAGGATTGACGGTCGCATCACTTTTGACACGGCGTCCCCAACGCTTACGTGCTGCCTGAGGATAGCCGCGTCCCACGCGGCGCGTGGCGTCTTAGCCATGTGTTCGGCTGATGCACGACTGGGATGCAAATCTTTGAAAGGAGCCTGTTACCCCTCTCAGGAGACATGCTCTCTCTATCGACCCCAAGTGTACGCGTGGCACGATGGGCATTTGACCCACTTTCTGAAACGAAGTTTGATCGTTGCTGAATTGCACTATGATCTGGATCGTGTAGGAGTCAATTTCTAAATGGGATCAATTGGGTAACTGATGAGGTCCGTCGAGGCCGGAAGGCGCTTAGCCGCCGGTTTCGCTCGGGGTCTTGGCGCCTACCGGCAAAGGCCAGACCGGCCGGGGCTGGGGGAGGCGGTTTTATCCTTTTTTTACACTCCACCTAGGGCACGGCACTGGTTTCTTGAGGCGATGAAGCACCTCAGGCGGGTCCCATTCCGCTTCTGTTTGAATGGTTCGCGGGTGATCCATTTCACTGACGAACGACCAAACGATTCTGGCCCGGCGTATTCACGGCGATCGGTCTGCTTGGCCGGATTGCGATGATTCTGATCGCATCCGGGGTGAGGATCTGGCTTTCGACGGGTCATACGGATACGCAGGGACACGAGGGTCTCGGTCACAATCTCTCGCCGGCGACGTATTTTCATCCGCGGGCGCAAGTAGCCAACACACGATATTCTACATACAGTGAGCTGTTCGCGAGGATCGCTTATCGCTGGCACCCACTGTTTGGTCGTATCGCCCTACGGCGCGGTAAGGATCTGAAGTGTATATACACAGACTGGCGGTCTGACCTTTGCTGTTAGTTGCCGACTGGATGTTCGAAAATGCACACTGCGGTAACATGACATTGGGTTTGCCGGAGGTGAGTCTGGCAGCCCTTCATAACCTTGGCAGCCTCCTGGCATCTCGAACGCGCGCCGCAAGTCTCTCCTCTGGCAAGCTGACTCCGACGGAATGAAGACATCCTGCGCTTCGTGACGGTT
>Ga0123356_10003873_pt1 | contig 15590 bp, 15 predicted proteins | sample TergutEmb28metaG_2_FD_92546 | JGI IMG/M metagenome (GOLD analysis project Ga0123356, IMG submission 92546) | Embiratermes neotenicus P3 segment gut microbial communities from Petit-Saut dam, French Guiana - Emb289 P3 | ecosystem: Host-associated > Arthropoda: Insects > Digestive system > Gut ... | reverse complement strand
CGAGGTCACCTGCATCATCGGAGCTTCAGGGTTGGGCAAAAGCACGCTGCTGCGCTGCATCAACATGCTGTAGTCCTCCACAAGCGGCCAGGTGCTTTTCCACGGCAAGGATATCCGGGATGGCAGCGGGCTGCTCGCTCAATACCACGCCCGTGTGGGCATGGTGTTTCAGCAGTTTAATCTATTCAATAATATGACGGCCCTGGCCAACTGCGTGATCGGCCAAATGAAGGTGCTGGGCCGCAACCGCACCCAAAGCGAAGAAAACGCCCTGCGCTACCTGGACAAGGTGGGCATGGGCCCCTACATCGATGCCAAACCCAAGCAGCTTTCCGGTGGGCAAAAGCAGCGGGTAGCCATTGCCCGCGCCCTGGCCATGGATCCGGAAGTGCTGTTGTTTGACGAACCAACCTCCGCCCTGGACCCAGAGACCGTGGGCGAGGTGCTGGCCGTGATGCAAGACCTGGCAGGGGGTGGGCTGACCATGCTGGTGGTAACCCACGAGATGGCCTTTGCCCGGGATGTTGCCCACCGGGTGGTGTTTATGGACGGCGGCGTGATCGTGGAAGACGATACGCCCGAGGTGATCTTTACCCGGCCAGCCATGGAGCGCACAAGAGAGTTTTTGGCGCGGGTGTTGCAGTGATTTGATCCAGTATTTTCAAACAAAGATATGTCAAATAGGGCGATGGGGTTTTCTTTTGACCGAAATCCCATCCCTTATATTTCTGATAAACGGCTTCGGGCATGAATAATCCGTTTTTATCTTGCTTGCTCTTAATAACTCCGGCCATTTCCAAGAAACGCGCGTCTGATTTGATAAAATCAAAGTGGCTTAGCGCATCCACAACGCTTACTATATCATACCACATAGCCGGGGCTTTTAGCTTTCTAAAATCGGTTCCCATGTAGAACATGTAGGGATGGCGTTCTAAGCTGCTCTCCCATAACGAAAGCAATCCGGTTGCCGTAATTTGCGCAACCTCCGTTTCGCGGTATTCCGGGATAGCCGCAAGCAACTTTAACATAATCAGAGAAGCGTATGGGCAGGGATCATCCTTTCGCCCCGGACCTCTGAATTTTCCAACTTCCTGCGAAACGGTACAGGGGAATCCCGATCCTTTATGAAAATCCACAAGATAATCCACGCCTTGCTTTACATGCTTTTCATAGTCAACACCTGCTTTGAGCAATGCCAGTAAGAGCAACGGCGCGTCACAAAGACACCAACCGAAAATATCCTTTCCGCTTCCTCCAAAGTGTTTGGGGATATTGGTTAGGGATTGATATACCCCGTTGCCGTCTTTGTTTTCCATAATCTTGTTTATGGCAGTCTGTATTTCTATAACATCAACGCCAAACCCGAGGTCTAAAAGAAATAAAAGCTTATGTATGGGCAAATCGGGGTTTTTGTGATTGGCCACAAGGGTACCATGATAATCCGCAATATCATTCAAAAAAGCGCTGATTTTAGGGTCAGAAAGTGCAAGCAGCCGTAAATCAGCTAAGCCCTCTTTGCTTTCTTTTTGAATAATAGTTTTTGTGGCGTATTGCAGCCATGCCTCTCCATTTTGCAAAATGAAACCTATGGCGTCCATTCTATCCATGGGCACAAAGCACCTCCTCAGGGCAAGCTCACGACACAAAACAAACACAAGTGGGCGTCGGAACCGGTTCTGTGTGCACAAACGCCAATTGGGCATTGCGCACCGCAAACACCGTAACCCGGTCGCCCCTTTCGCATGCGCAGAATACATGGCTGCCATCCGGCGTAAAAGCGGCATCGCGGGGGCAATCGCCCTGGGTATCGAACCACCTGATGCCGGACAGGGCGCCGTCGGCAGCCACATCCCATAGCACCAGCGTGTTCTCGCCCCGGATGCTGGCCAATAACAGCTTTCCGTCGGGCGAGAGCTGAAGGGCGGCTCCGCTGTTTTGGGGATTTCGATCGCGCATCGCACGATATTTTTGGATGAGCTTTGCATCGTTGCCATAACCCCGGTACATCAGCACCTCACAGCTCAGTTCACACAGCACATACCAGCATTGATCCAGGCCAAAGGCCGCGTGGCGCGGGCCAGCTCCACCCGGCGTTTGTACGGTTTGTACCTGCGTGTTTATGCCTTGCGTTTCCAGGGGATAAAAGCACACGGCGTCGATCCCCAAGTCGCACACGGCCACAAAATCACCCTTTGGTGTGGGCAAGGCCTGGTGCACATGGGGGGCTTCTTGCCGGTCGGCATTGGGGCCGGAGCCTTTGTGGGCGATCACCTGGGGCGGTGAGGGAAGCCCCCCGTCGCCGTCCAGCTCCAATACGCCCAGCGTGCCCGACGAGTAATTCGAAACAAAAAGCCGGTTGCCTTGGGCGCTCACATGGCATGGCGAGTCCCCGCCTGCCGATTGCTGGTTGATTTGGGTCAACGCCCCGTCGGGCGCAATACGATAGGCTGTCACGGCGCCGTTGCCGGTTTCGTGGGCGGCATACAGCCTGCCTTGATGGGCTGTTAGATACGACGGATTCACCGCTCCGGTGCTGCCGGTGACACGCAGCGCCCCATCCTGCCAAATCCCATGATACATCCCCTTGCTGCCCTTGCCCGTATACGTTCCGATATAAAACCTGGTTTCCATTATAAGCCCCTCCTTATAAATCGCCAACGCACCAAAGGGCGCAACGCCTTAGCAGATTGGCAAAACCCTCATTGGCAAAAGACGCGGGTTCATGCCCCATCGAAAGATAACACACCCTGCCCTTGCCGTAGCCCCGCACCCACGCGGCAGGGTATTTTTGCCCCTGATACACATACTCCATGATCACGTTTACCCGTGCAAGGTTGTCCATCTCGAATTGATAAGGCTCCTCGTTGATGGAAAAGGAATCCACGGCCCTCATGATGGGATGGGGGTTCGCGTATACATACTCGATCACCTCGCGGGGGGGATGCCCTGTAAACGTGGCGCCGATCAGCTGCTCCACCTCGGGCAGGGAGCGGGCAATGATGCCGTTGTGCAGGGTAAGCAGCGCGCCGCCCCCCGCCACGTACCCCAACAGCGCCCCGGCAAAGTCCGAACCGGCGCGCCTGTCTATGGCGTCCATGTAATTGACGATCAGGTCGTAGGTTTTCATATCCTCGATTTGCAGATAGGGGTACTCTTCGGATATGGTGGCGTCGAAACCCTCCAGCACGCGTTTGATCTCCTGATCCACGCCACGCAGGGTATGCCATTGGGCGTTGGCGTAGTCGCCTAGCAATAAGTATTTTTTCATGCGGATTCCTCCTTTTTATTAACGCAAGTCAAGCCCACCGTTCCTGTAGGGGCGATTATCAATCGCCCGCCAGCTTTTCGGGCGATTGATAATCGCCCCTACAGGATCACCACGTGTGTTCCCTGCCCAGGGCATCGCGGAATACCAGGCGGGTTTCGTCGTCGCGTAACGGGTTCTGCCGCTCCGTGCCCCGCCGCCGTACAAAGTAATGAAGCGCTGCCTCCGCGGCCAAATCCGGCGCGATCTCCCTGTGCATGGGATCATAGATGCGCAAGGTATAGCCGGAAGGCGTGAGTTTGTTTGCAATCATCTGAAAAAAGCTGTGCATCGCGGCCTTGCTTAAGTTATACCCATAGCCGTCGGTATCCCGCGTTTCGTTGATGCTGGCCTGGGCCGATGATACAAAACACAGCCGCTTGCCCTGGCCCGCATCCAACAAGGGCAAAAAGGTTTCAAGGGCGCGCATGGGCCAGAGCACATTGGCCTCATACACGTGGCGCATAACGCCTTCATTCAGCCCGTGGCCCACGGTAAAATCATCGGCGATATGCCGCTCGTCGCTAACATCCACATACAAATCGATTTTCCCGGCTTCTTTTTGCACAAGGGCGCGGGTCGTTTCTAAATCCCCTTCACAATCCCCTTCAATCACATACACCCGATACCCTTCGCGTTTGAAAGCCTGGGCCAGCCTGTGGTCAAAGGGGTTTTTTTGCCTTGTGATCAAAACAACTTGCATTTTATCACTTCCTTATCACTAGCGGCGGGACGCCGAAGGCGGCGTCCCCTACAATGGGAACAGACACGCCCGCAAAGCACATCGCCGTAACTCTGTAGGGGACGCCGCCCTCGGCGTCCCGTCGAAAGGAGCTATTGCATTAGAAGGGCCATTCCTGGCCAAGGTAGTCGAACATCACAAGCCGCTGCTCGTCTTTGAGGGACGCCTCGAAATAGGCCGCCGCATGCCCGGCGATATGATCCGGATCGTACACCGCTTCTTCCCCGCGGGAGCCGTCAGGCATCACCCGCTTCATCCATCCAGGGTGATAGAGCCTGAACGTATACCCCTGTGGATACAGTTGATTGTGCATCAGACGCACGCACATGTTCAGCGCGGCTTTGCTCATGGGATACGGGAACCCGCCATCGCGGCTGGTTTTCATCAGCGTAATGCAGGATACCTCCGATGATACAAAACACAGCCGCTTCATCTCACTCTTATCCAGCAGGGGCAAAAAAAGCTCCACCATACGGGCCGCCCCCATGGCGTTGACCGAAAAGCTGTTCCACACCGCTTCCAAATCCATGGGCGGTTCATACAGGCTGCAGTTCACAGGGCCCATGAGGGCGGCGTTGGAGATCAGCATGTCCAGCACTCCCCCAGCCTCGGTGCGCACCGTTTCACGGGCGGCGGTTATGCTGTTGCGGTTTGCCACATCCAGCGGCAAGATATGCAGGTTTTTGTTCTGGGCCCGCAAGGCCTCCAGCAGCTCATATTCTTGCAGATACTTTCCCGCAAACACCCGGTAGCCCCGCCCCAGATACTCCTTGCAAAGGGACAGGCCCAGCCCCCTGTCCGCCCCGGTGATGATTACGTTTTTCATCATTTTGCGCCCATCTGTTTACTGTCGTTGGTCATGCTCAACGCCCGCTCAAGCCCAATCTCCAATGTCAAGGGCCGCCCGGCCTGGAAACGCAGGATGTCATCGCAGAGCGCCAGTGTCACCAGCGGAAAACGGTCGCGGGTGGGCCCGGCCATGTGGGGGATCAATATGCAGTTGTCCAAGCCACGCAACGGGCTGTCCGGGGCCAGGGGTTCCTGCTCAAACACATCCAGCAGCGCGTGGATACGCCCGGCCCGCAGCGCGCCCGCCAGGGCAGCTTCGTCTACCACACTGCCCCGCGCCGTGTTTACTAGCAATGCGCCAGGTTGCATCAATGCCAGCAACTCCGCATCCACCAAATGATACGTTTCCGGGACCCGGGGCAGATGCAGCGACACCACCCGGCAAGTCCGAAAGATTTCCTCAAGCGAATCCACACAGGCAACGCCCAGCTCATCAAAAACATGCTGGGGCACAAAGGGGTCATAGGCCCATACCCGCACGCGGAAAGGGCGCAGCATAGGCACTAGGTAGCGGGCCACCGCGCCAAATCCCACCAAACCCACGGTTTGATCCAGCAGGCCCTCGTTGAGGCCATGGTGGCTCCAGGCGCCAGTCTGCACATGGGCGTTGTAATAGGGCAAGCGGCGCAGCGCGGCAAGGATATAGGCCACGGTCCCCTCGGCCACGGACTCGGCGTACAGCTCATTGCCGCTGATCACGGTCACACCCCGCTCGTACAGCGCCGATGAAACAATAGGGGCCACGGTTCCGCCGGTATGGGCCACCAGCTTTAAGCGGGGCGCGGCATCCAGCACCTGGTTGGTGAAGGGCGGGCAGCCCCAGCCCGTAACGGCAATATGGGCATCGGCCAGGGCGGGCCCAAGGGCTTCAGGCGCGTACTGCCCGGTGGTGGGATTGCAGGTCACCGTGCCTAGTTTGGCCAGCGCTGTCATCGCTTCGTTGGGGATAAAGGTATCCCGGATTGTGCCGTTGGGCATTGTTACATGAATATTCATGCCTGCACCTTCACCCATTCGCCCGGCTGTTGCCGCGCCAAATCGCCCGCGGCCAGGATGTCCATGATCATCAGGGTTTCTTTGTTGTCCACGGGGGCCTTGCCGGTGAAAAAGAATTCCACCAGTTCCTCGGTAAAAGGCTTAAAGAAATCTTCTTTGGCGGTGACGATCTGGGAGCCGGCCTTCCCGCAGATGTTCATCGTAAAGGGGGTGCCGTCGCCCATAAAGCCACTGACGGTTGCCGCGCGGCCGCCGGCAAACTCGATGGCCAGCGTGTACCAATCCTGGCCGGGCACGTAGAGCACACGGCTGGCTGGTGCGCCCATCAGCATCACGATGGGCTCTATTTGGTGGATGGCATAGGTGGCCAAGTCGTTGGGCCCCCAGGACGAGATGGCCCACAACCCGTCCCGCTCCACAGCCTTGTATTCAGGCGCGTTGCGCAGCGCGGAAGAGGAGTAACACGGCGTGCCGGAGCTGGCGGCCAAATCAAACAACCTGCGGGCCACTTGCCCGTCGGGGGCAAAGGTTTTGTCCACATACACGGGTTTGCCGCTGCGTAGGGGCAGCTGGCAAAGCTCCTCGTGTTTTTCGCTGTGGTTGGGCGAAAGGACGATCAAAGCGTCGCTTTTTTCCACGACTTCCTCGATGGTATCGCAGAGGGGAATGCCCATGTCCTTAGACCATTGGGCGGAAGTGCGGCCACCCGACTCAGGGCTGTCGATCAAAGCGTAAGCCCGTGTCACCTTCACCTTGTCGCGGCAGGCAGCCTTCATAAAGGCGGGGAAATTGTTGGCGTGCCACTCGTCCAGATAATAATCGATAAAGCCGATTTCCATAACTGATGCCTCCTCTATAAGTTGTTTGTTAAATACTCAATGATCTCCCTGCGCATATGGGCGGTCTCCATGTGCCCGCAGTTGTCTATAACCATACGCCAGTTCTCGGGCGCGCCACACCTGGCGTATTCGGCTTTCATATTGGCGTCTATTTGATGCAAGCCCTCGATGGGCGTAAGGGCGTCGTACCGGCCGTTCAGGCTCAGCCGCTTGCGGGGGGCAATCAGCCCCATGATATCCGAGGCGGAAAAATGCTTCAGCAGCGAGGGTACATAGTAATAGATGCCGTGGCCGTCCAGGCCCCGGGCCCGCAGCAGGGCGTCAAACTCGGTGGCGCAGCAGATGTCCACGGTGAGTTTGATGCGCTCGTCCAGCGCGGCGAGCCACCAAGCCGCCGTGCTGCCCAAAGAGAGCCCCATGGTAGCGAGCCGATCCGGGTCTACGTCGCTTCGGCTTATCATGTAGTCCACCGAGCGCAGATAATCGTACACCATCATGCCCCACAGGACTTGCCCCTTCCAAAGCATCTGTTTAAACAGCTCGCTTTCGGTGCGCCCGGCCCGGTCGCCAAAGTTCCACACTTCGATGCAGATGGCTATGTAGCCCAAGTCTGTAAGGGCTTTGGCGTAGGGTGCATGAGCGCTGAAGGCGCGCTGTTCGAGCACAAATTCCTTTCGCCCGATATCAAACAGGCCGCCGTGATAATGATTGTAAATCACGCAGGGCAGCTTCCCGCTGGCGTTTTTGGGCTTTGCTACATAGGCAGGCACGGGTTCGATGCCATTTAAGTCGAGCAGCAGGTCTTCCAATAAAAAGGTTCCACAGTCCTTTACATCCAACGTTTCGGCGGCAATGGGCCTGTTTCTGTCCGGCAGATCGCCCAGCAGCGCATAGAGCTTATCCCTGCTGATTTGTTTTTGATTCATTTTTTATTCCTCCTTGTATGGATGCATTATATCATATATACTAACCACAAGAAAGACGGGAGGGCGCCCTCATGGCCTCACACGAAAAATTCTCCTTTGCCAATTTGGATCAACTGCGCCAAAAGATCGGGGATCTGGGCGTGGACATCGGGCTTACGAGCGACCTTTCGCCCCTGCAAAAGCCGGTGCGGGTTGGGGCTTTTGTTGCGCCCAACGCCCTGGCGGTGTTGCCCATGGAGGGCTGCGATTCCCAGCCCGACGGCTCACCCTCGGAACTGGTGGAGCGGCGCTATCAACGATTCGCGGGGGGCGGCGCGGGGCTGCTTTGGTGGGAGGCCTGCGCCGTAGTAGAAGAAGGCAAAGCCAACGACCTGCAAATGATGATGACCAAACAAAACGTGGGCCAGTTCGCCACCATCCTCACCAAAGCCAACGGGGAGGCGGCGCGGCTCAACGGCGCGGATCACCGCCCCATCAACGTGCTGCAGCTCACCCACTCCGGCCGGTATTCCCGCCCCCACGGGCACAAAATGATCCCCATCGCCCCCCAGCACGACCCCCTGTTGGACCCCCGCGTGGGCCTCACGCCGGATTCGCCCTTGGTATCCGATGGGTACCTGGACGATATGATCGGCCAATACGCACAAAGCGCCAAGCTGGCCATGGACGCGGGTTTTGACGGCGTGGACATCAAGGCCTGCCACCGGTACCTGATCAGCGAACTGCTGGCCAGCCATACACGGCAGGGAAAATACGGCGGTTGTTTTGAGAACCGCTCCCGCTTTTTGCGGGAGGTAATCGGCGCCGTGCGCCGGGAGACGGGCAGCGGCTTTTTGATCGCCTGCAGGTTTAACGCCTTTGACGCCCACCCCTACCCCTACGGTTTTGGCGGGGATCAGGAAAATTTATGGCGGTTTGATCCCACCGAACCGGCGTTGCTCACCCGCTTGCTGGTGGAGTTGGGCGTGGGGCTGCTGGGCAATTCGGCGGGCAATCCATACTACGTTTATCCCCAGGTCACACGGCCATTTGATCTGGCCAGCGCGGGCGTCCCCCTGCCCAATGAGCACCCCTTGGAAAGTGTGGCGCGGCTGTTTGCCATCACCCGGGCAATCCAAAAAGAAGCAGGGCAGGTGCCCGTGGTAGGAACCGGTTTTTCGTGGCTCCGGCAGTTTATCCCCTTTGCCGGGGCAGCCAGCATCGCCTCCGGCGGCTGCGCCTTTGTGGGATTGGGCCGGTCGAGTTTTGCCTATCCGGACGCGCCGCGGGATATTCTGCGCACCGGGGCCATGGATGCGCAAAAGTGCTGCGTGGCCTGCTCCCGATGCACGCAAATCATGCGTGACCATGGCCGCACGGGCTGCGTAATCCGCGACGCCCACATATACGGCCCCCTGTACACACAGTACCGCGAGGAAGCCATGGCAAGGGAGGCAAAAAAGTGAAAAGAACTGCGATCATCACCGGAGGGAGCCGCGGCATTGGCCTGGCCATCGCCAAACAACTGGCGGAAGACGGGCTGAACATTGCCGTGATGGGTACGCGGGCAACCGATCAAGTAAATCTGGGCATTCAAGCGTTGTACGTGCAGGGCGATGTGGCTGAAGCCGCAGACCGCCAACGCTTGGTTGAAGAAACCGTGAAGGCTTTTGGCGGCATCCATGTGCTGGTCAATAACGCAGGGGTCGCGCCCAAAGTACGGGCCGATCTGCTGGATATGACCGAAGAAAGCTTTGATTATGTGCTGGGCATCAACACCAGGGCCGTGATGTTCCTAACCCAGGCGGTGGCCAAGCAGATGCTCAAGCAGCCGGTCGTAGGCAAAAAACGGGGCGTGATCATCAACGTGGGCTCTTGCTCGGCGGCGGCCTCTTCCATCAACCGGGGGGAGTACTGCGTTTCGAAGGCAGGCGTATCCATGCTGACCCAACTGTTTGCCCACCGCCTGGCAGGGGAGGGCATATTGGTGAATGAGGTGCGCCCCGGCATCATTGAAACCGACATGACCAGCGGCGTAAAGGCAAAGTACGACGCGCTGATCCAGGCCGGGACCTTCCCCATCCCGCGCTGGGGTACATCGGAAGATGTGGCCAATGCCGTCTCCGCCCTGGTAAGCGACCGTTTTTTGTACACCACGGGTACCCATATCGATGTGGACGGGGGTTTTCATATCAGGCGATTGTAGGGGGTATGTACAATGACAAAAAACACCGTAACCCTGGGCGCTTATACGCTGCCCCTGCATACGCTGCACACGGCGGTAGTGGGCACGGGAGCGGCGGGTTTTAACGCCGCCGATCGCCTGTATGGGTATGGGCAAAAAAACATCGCCATGATCACCGAAAACATACTGGGGGGCACCTCCCGCAACACGGGCAGCGACAAACAAACCTATTATAAGCTCACCCTGTCCGGCAGCGACCCGGACAGCGTGCGGGAAATGGCGGATACCCTATTTGCAGGCCAGTGCGTAGACGGGGATATCGCGCTGTGCGAAGCCGCGCTTTCGGCCCAATGTTTCCTGCGGCTGGTGGAGTTGGGCGTGCCCTTCCCCCGCAATCCATACGGGGAATACGTGGGCTACAAAACCGATCACGACCCCCGCCGCCGGGCCACCAGCGTGGGGCCCTACACGTCTAAAAAGATGACGGAATGCTTGCAGGCATCGGTAGAAGCCAAGGGCATCCCCATCTTTGATCAAATGTTGGTGATCCAGGTACTGAGCGATGGCAGCCGGGCCCAGGGCCTGCTGTGCCTGGACCTGACAAAACAACACGATCCCCAGCAAGCCTTTGTGCTGTTTTGCTGCCAAAATATCGTATATGCCACCGGCGGCCCCGCGGGCATGTACGCAAACAGCGCCTATCCCCCCGGCCATTATGGGGCAACCGGGCTGGCATTCGAAGCGGGGGTTGTGGGCAAAAACTTAACCGAATGGCAATACGGCTTGGCCTCCACCCATCCCCGCTGGAATGTGTCGGGCACCTACATGCAGGCCCTGCCCCGCTTTATTTCCACGGACGCCAAGGGCGGGGACCGGCGGGAGTTTTTGTTTGATCATTATCAGGATACGGGCAGCCTGCTCACCAACGTATTTTTGAAGGGGTACCAATGGCCCTTTGATGTGCGGAAGGTGGATGGGGGCTCGTCGGCCATCGACCTGCTGGTGCATACCGAAAGCGGCAAGGGCCGGAAGGTGTACCTGGATTTTCGGCAAAACCCCGGGGGCGGCGAGATGGATTTTGACAGCCTCTCGATGGAAGCTCGCGCTTATTTGCAGAGCGCAAACGCCTGTTTTGGCACGCCCATTCAGCGCCTGGCCCATATGAACCAACCTGCCGTAGACTTTTATCGAGACAAAGGCGTGGATTTACAAAAAGAGCCGCTGGAGATCGCATTATGCGCGCAACACAACAACGGCGGCTTGGGCATCGATTGCTGGTGGCAAACCAATCTGGAGGGGTTTTTTGCGGTGGGCGAGGCGGCGGCAAGCCACGGCGTGTACCGGCCCGGCGGCAGCGCCCTCAACGCGGGGCAGGTGGGCGCTACCCGCGCCGCCCAGTACATTGCGGCAAATCACAAGGGCGGCACGCCACCACTCAAAACCTTTAACCAAGTTGAACGACTGCTCCAACAAGCAAACAGGCTCCTTGGGGATCACGACACCGTACAAATGTTATGGGATAAGGCCGCCGGGCGCATGAGCCAAATCGCCGGGCCCATCCGCGATATAAAAGGCATCCGCGAGGCCCTGGCCCAAGTCAAAGAAGAGCTGGCTACTTTCTATGATACCGTACGCGTCGGCTCAACCGGGCATTTGTACAGGGCCTTTCAACTGCGGGATATGCTGCTATGCCAACAGACGTACCTAACGGCCATGGCCGATTATGTGACCCAGGGCGGAAAAAGCCGGGGCAGTGCGCTGTATACCGGCAACACACTGGACGACGGCAAGCTCTGCGGCCAGGTGCAAGAAGTATTGTATACCGTTTGTACTTGGCGAAAGGTACGCCCCATCCCCAAAGACGATGATTTTTTTGAGAACGTGTGGCGGGAGTTTCGCCGGCAAGAAAACCTTTAGCTCCCCTATTCTTTTACCGAGCCGATGGTGATGCCATGAATGAAGTATTTCTGCAAAAACGGATAAAGCAGCAGCACCGGCACCATGGCCACAAACAGCTTGGCGGCGTTTAGGGTTTGGTTGCTCATCAGGCTCAGGCGCCGGAATTGATCCTCGGTCATGGTGGTGGTGTCGATGTTCACCACCAGTTGTTGAATGTAGGTTTGTAGCGGGTAATTTTCGGTTTTTGACGTAAGCACCAGGCCGTTAAAAAACTCGTTCCAATGATACACCGCCATAAACAACGTAACCGTAGCAAGCACCGGGATGGACACGGGCAGCCAGATCCGCCAGAAAATGTAGAACGCGCCCGCACCGTCTACGATGGCCGCTTCCTCCATTTCCTTGGGCAAATTTCGAAAGAAATTCATCATCAAGATCACATTAAACATGGGCAGCGAGTTGCTTAGCACCAAGCCCCAAATATTGTTCATCATCCGTAGGTTCCGCATCGTCATAAACCAGGGGATCAGCCCGCCGTTAAACAGCATGCAGAAAATCAATATCCACATCAGCACGTTGCGCGCCGGAAATTCCTTTCGTGATTTGCTCAGCGGATAGGCGCAAAGAGCGATACACACCATAGAAACCGCCGTGCCCAGCAACACGCGCTGTACCGATGTTAAAAACGCATTGCCAAAGTGCCTGTCCCCAAGGATCTGTTGGTAGGAAACGATGGTGAATTCCACGGGCCATAACGAAACCCGGCCCGCCGCCACCGCCGACTTGGCGCTCAGGGAAACACACAGCGTATACCAAATGGGCAGCACGCATGTAAAGGTAAGGAGCAGCAAAAATGTGATGTTTGCCCCATCGAAAATGCGGGATCCGATGCTTCTTTCTTTTAACATATCACCGACCCCCTAAAAGATACGGTAGCCGGCGAACCGGTCCGCCAAGGTATAACCCAATGCCACAAGCACAAATCCCACAACGGACTTGAGCAATCCCACCGTAGACGCCAGCGAAAACTTTAGGCTGATAAGCCCGGTTCTGTATACCCAGGTATCGATAATATCCCCTGTGGAATACACCAGTTTGTTATACATATTAAAAACTTGGTCGAATCCGGCGTTGAGCACATTGCCCAGGCCCAGGGTCATGAGCATCATCACGGTGATCATGATACCCGGCAATGTAATGTGCAGCAACCTGGACCAGCGCCCAGCGCCGTCGATGGCCGCCGCCTCATACAGATTGGGGTTGATGCCTGTAAGCGCCGCCAAGTAAATGATGGCGTTAAAACCAAAGGTTTTCCATACATCAGACAGGATCAACAGCCAGGGGAATGTTCTTGCGTTGCCAAAAATCATGGTTTTGGGCAGCCCAAAGGATGCCCGGATCATGTTGATGGGCCCGTTGTACCCCAGGATATCGATCAGAATGCCCGCCAGGATCACCCACGACAAAAAGTAGGGCATGTAGGTAACCGTTTGCACGGTGCGTTTCATCCTGTTGCTGCGCAGCTCGTTGAGCAAAAGGGCAAAAATCAGCGGGAAAACAAGGTTGAGGATCACTTTGCCCGTGGCGATAAACACGGTATTGTACATGATGGACCAGGAATCGCTGAGGGAAAACATATACCGAAAATTGTCCAGCCCCACCCAGGGCGACCGAAAGAAGCCCAGCCCGGGATTGTAGTTTTGGAACGCCATCACAATGCCAAACATGGGCACGATGCTAAACAGCGCCAGCCATACAAAACCCGGTATCACCATCAGCGAATAGGTTCGGATAAAGGATTTATTTCTCATGGGGCACCCCCCGCGCTATAGCGTAGATATAAGTGAGGGGCTGTAGCCCATGGATACGCGCCACAGCCCCTCTGTACATTTGCACTGGCTTAAGGCATTACATGCCCAGCGTCTCGGTAACTTCCGCCGTGATGTCCGCGCCACCCTGGGCCAGCCATTTCTCAACGAACAGGTCGTACTCCTCGATGCCCACCTGGCCGGTGATGATCGACATGATCATTTCGTCTTCCATTTTTTGGAGCGTCGGGTACTTCTCCTCAATTTGTGGCGTGGGCACGTAGAGCAGCGAGTATACGTTCTTTACCGGCTGCGAGTAGAAGGGATGGGTGCCCACCACGATGGAATACATTCTGGCCCATGCCGGGCTCTCCAGATTCCACTCGCTGATGTCCAGGTTGTCATAGTCGCCCGTCTTGGTGGTGAGGATATCCCGCACGTCGCCGCGGATCAGTTTATAAGCATCCCATTCGGGACCCTCGAAGTCCTCTACCGACCTTACGCCGTTGTACACATCCCGGAGCATTTCGCGGGTAACGACCAACTCGTCGGCCGGGGCAAGCGGCACGCGCAGGGGGTACATGCCCGCGGTAAACGTGGTCATATCAAAGCCGTGTTCGTCGCGCAGCAACACGTTGTTGAGCTTGATCACAACTTCGGGGTTGGGGTAATCTTTGCGGATGACAGCGTATTGGTTGCTCACGCTCTGCATGTGGGAGGTGGCGTTGCCGTCTTTGTCCAGCAGCAGGATGCTCTGCCAGTTGGCTTCCGGGTTTTCTTTTACCGCGTTGGGCAGCGGCCAATAACCCGCCCACCAGGGGCCGAACCAGATACCGGCTTGGCCAGAGACCACCGCTTCGTTGGAATCTTTGCGCAGACCGATCTGGGGATCCAGGATGCCGTCGGCATACAGATCACGCATGAATTCCAGAGCGTCGCGGGTCTCGGGCAGCAGGGTTCCGTATACGGGTTTTCCATCTTCGCCTTCAAGCCAGAAGCCGGGGAACGCGCCAAAGGCCGTAAAGATGGGATCCAGGCGGTGCGCCGAGTTCCCAGCTACCAGGAAATCGAAGGTGGGGCGTTCGGTGGTGCTGTCCGGGCCTAGGATGCCGATGGTCATGCCTTCTCCGTTTCCGCCGGGATCCTTCTCGATGAATTCCTTGGCAACGGCGGCTAGATCTTGCACGGTCTTAGGCATTTCAAGGCCTAAGGCATCCACCCAATCCTTGCGGATCCATACCAGGCAGTAGTCGTCGTCGGACACGGCTTGGTTGGGCAAAGCGTAAAGTTTGCCGTCGAAGGTAACCGATTCAAGGTTCAAGTTGTTGTTGGTGGCAAACAGCGCTTTCATCGTATCGGAAGCATACTCTTCGTATACCTCTGTGAGGTCGGCCAACAATCCAAACCTTACCATGGCCGCCAACTCCGCGTAGTTGACGTTCATGCCGTCTGGCAGGTCGCCGATGCCGATGGAAAGGGCTACCTTTTGGCGGTAGTCATTGCCGCTCTGTGCCTGCCAGGCGTTGGTGATGGCCAGGTTCAGCGCCTGCATTGCGTGGTTGATGATGTCGTTGTTTTCCCAATCCATTCCCTCGGGGAATACGATGGTGGAGTCGGTCGCTTGGGAGATCGAGAGCCTGAGCGGCTCCGGGTAGGGCCCAAAGGGATCCGCAAGCCCCGGAACGAATGCGCTGAGCACCAGGCTTACCGTGAGCAGAGAAACCAAGAGACGTTTCATTTTTTATCCTCCTTTTTTGTAGAGTTTCTCTAGTTTTGAATTATAAGGCTTGGATAGGTCAATGTCAAGCTGCTGGAACAGGAATTCAGCGCTTGTAATAAAAATTACAGAAATTCCAAGCTAAAAGGAATTGCTGATGATTTGTCGAATTGAATCGAATTATGATGTTTTTTTATCATATGAATATGAGGTGAATCGTGTTAGCATTCATTGACGTCTCGGGTGATCCATATAGTCGGCCTGAGAAATCACCATGGATCGCAATTCATGCTGTATGCATAAAGAAACGCGCCTTGGATGTTATTAACAACGCTGTTTTTCGTCT
>Ga0123356_10003872_pt1 | contig 15592 bp, 16 predicted proteins | sample TergutEmb28metaG_2_FD_92546 | JGI IMG/M metagenome (GOLD analysis project Ga0123356, IMG submission 92546) | Embiratermes neotenicus P3 segment gut microbial communities from Petit-Saut dam, French Guiana - Emb289 P3 | ecosystem: Host-associated > Arthropoda: Insects > Digestive system > Gut ... | reverse complement strand
CGTCGCACCGAGGACTATTGCGCCACCCTCTGGCGGCAGCGCGAGGTAACCGAGTCCCACCCGGGCAATGGTCGCACTATGCTTTATCTCTACCGCCGTCCGGTGGCCGAGGTAGCAGCTGTATCTGTTGGCGGGGTACTGCTATCACCTAGCGACTTTGCCGTGCGCACAGGCTCGGGCTTGCTTATCGGTCACTGGCCTCAGGGCGTTGATATCGAGGTCACCTATACCGCTGGAATGGTGCCACCCGGGGCAGAGCCAGTTGAGGAGGTTCCCGAGGCAGTATCGGCAGTTCTTGCCTGTATTGCCGCTTGGTACAACAACCCCACCGGGGCAACCTCGGAGTCAGTAACCGGGATAGGCTCGGTCTCATATGATGCCGAGCTGGAGCTTCCTCAGATCGCCAAGGCTCGTTTGTCATCACTCCGCCAGAGGCCAATCCTGTGAACACCCAAGTCTTAGCTGATAAGTGCGAGGTTGAGGTGGCCGTCATAGTCAACACCCACGAGGGCGACATCAACGAGTGGATGCCGCTTGGATCTTACTGGTGTCGGCGCATACCACTGGACGTATCCACCCGTTTGTCTTACCAGCAGAAAAACACCGAGGCCACCCATCGCTTTGTCTTTGGAAAAGACCACGTCTTAAGGCTGGGTGTCCATCGCATCAAAATGCGGGGAACAGTCTATGAGCTGGTCGAGTCATCACTTAACCTTGATGGGCAGGTAACAGTTCTGACCAAAGAGGTCCTGTCCTGATGGGGATAGAAGTCCAGTTTAACAGCGCCCTAAATCAGTTCGCTGACACCCTTAACCGGCAGATGAAAAACCGCATGACCCGCGCTTGCCAGAAGGTTCAGGGCAAGGCCGTTGACCTCATCCGTAATCCCTCCAGTGGGGGGCGCACCTATAAACGGGGTGGGGTTACCCACATGGCATCACCGCCAGGGGCGCCGCCCAACGCTGATACCGGACAACTGATGAAATCAATCGCCTATCAGGTGTCTGGGGACGGCACCGAGGGGGTAATCGGTACACCCCTGACTTACGGACTTCTGCTCGAGATGGGAACGTCCAGAATGGCCCCCAGACCATGGCTTCAGCCGGCCTTGGACCAGTCGAGGGATGAGGTTAAGAAAATCCTTGGAGAGAGGTTAAACAATGCCAACACTTAACGATCTAACACCAATTACAGCCACCGAAATCGCCGTCGAAAGCGAATGGCGGCAGAAAGTAGAACACGAGCTTACCCCGGAGCAGCTGGCCACCAAGCGTGCGATGGATCAGGAGTGGTTTGATGCCTGCGAGGCTAGGGCAAAAGCTTTCCTGCTTAACCCCGACGGCACAAGGAGCACCTACACCAAAGAGGAGTGGGACTCCTGGAGTGCCGAGGGGGGAGAGTTGTGGAAGGCTTTTGAAATACGCTGCCACGAGGCCGGGTTGTACGAGGAGATAACCTTGGATGACCGCATAGCCCGGGCCGAGGCTATAGTTGCTGAGGCTACCGCCGAGGTATCCCGCCTTAATGTCGTCAGGGCAGATGTTCTTGCCCGGGAGGAGGCCGCTAGGCAGGCCGAGATTGGGGGAAAAACCCCTGGGGATGTAACTATGCCCGGGAGCAAGGGTAGCTAGATGGCCGCCTCTTTCCACTTTTTGGACACCCCAGTTGCTGTACCGGTAGGGACAGCTTTCACGTGGAATATCCGGTATGCAGCCAATTACGTGCCCATGTCGGGTACTACCGGTATCATATTGCGGGCACAATCATCTGCAAACACCAATTTTGGCTGGCGTGCTTATGGTTCAGGTCACAATGCCACGAACCCCCTGCAGAGCGCCCAAATATGGGTAATGACAGGGCTTGGCGTCAGCAACGCATTTGAAATATACGGCGACGTCCCCACATGGGTTGTTGGCTATACCACGGCAGGGGTAGTCTTCCATACAGACCCAATTTCCCGGAATATAACCCCAGTAAACGCATGGGTAACTGCGCCGGCATTGCCAGCCGGGGCTATTGGTGGGATGTACGAGTTTGCCGGTTCTAGTACCTCGGATACAACTTGGGGCGTAAGGATGAATGGGTCAACCGATAACCGTTTCGCCCACCAGCAACACGGCTTTGCTATTATCGGTTGCGACTCTTCGGGGCAGGTACAGGCAAGAAGATCCTTAACAGGCACTGCCGTGTACGAGGTAGGGTATATCACTGACGGGGCCACATTTGATATCAACGGTTCCCCCGTTTTCACAGCCCCCAGCACTTGGGTTAATGACATCGTTCCTACTGGGTCAAATGGCGGGCTGTACGAGGTTACTAAGTCAGGAATACCTGATGGTTTTGGCCTAAGTACCGGGGTAACGCCGACGCGATTGTTCGGTAATGCAAACCTACACCCGTGGGGTATTGTCGGGGCAACCCAAGCCGGGATAGTCGAGGGATTTGTCCCAAATGCCAACCTCCAGATATACAGGATTGGCATCACTGAGGCCGCCGCACCCTTACCCCAGCCCATCGACGTAACCCCAGCCAAAGCATCCCTTGCCACCACAGCATATGCGCCCTTGGTGTCTTTCACCAACAACATATCGGTAGCGCCAACCAAGAATGCCCTTGCCACCACAACATATGCACCGCAAATATCCGTCACCAACAATATATCGGCATCCCCCGCCAAGAACGCCCTCGTCATAGCCGCCTACCCCCCGGAGGTAGAGGCAACAACCCACGTCTATCTATACCCACTACCAAAAGTAGTCTCCTTAACAGGTCATCCGGTCTGGATAGATGTCACCGACCACACCCAGGCCATGCCGGGGACAACAGACCTGTATATCAATACCTACTCACCAGATGTGTCGGTTAGTACCAGTATTGACGCCATTCCGGGGGCGGCAGGTCTTAGCCTGTCACTATTCGCCCCCCTTGTCTCAGTAACCGCCAATGTCGCTCTTATACCAGGGACGGCCGAACTTGGGCTTTTACCAAACGACCCAGAGGTAGACCTGTCCGACAATATCACCCTTATGCCGGGGGCAACTGAGTTGGGACTAATGCCCTTTGTCCCAGAGGTAGACCTGTCCGACAATGTCATAGTTTTCCCTGGCTGCGCCCAGCTGGTACTGGCAAGGTTTCACCCGATTGTCACTGGCGGGGAACCACCCCCGGAGACCACTGACAGCTTAATCAAGTACGTCTATGACCTGCTCAGGGGCGATGAAAAGCTTAATCAGATAATGGGCTGGGATGTCCAGGTCTATCCGGTGTGGGCCCGCCCTGACGCCAAGATGCCCTATATCGTCCAGATGTGGGATATGCGTGTCACCGACGAGCCTTACCCACTGCGGATGGCAACCTTATGGCTGCATCTCTGGAGCGAACACTCTACTACCAGACAGATTCTCCTAATGCGCGAGAGGGCCGCCGTCCTGCTGGACGCCTTAACCTTTACTACCCCCGCCGTTAGTAATGCCCGCTGCCGGCTGGCAACTGACGGCCTTATCCCCGACGAGCCGGGTATTTATCATCTGGCTATGCGCTTTGATGTCCGGGTCTACCGGGCAACAGAAACCTATCAAATCCTAACAAGATAATCTTAAGGAGGTACAAACCCATGTCTTTGCCACTATCTGGGGTTACCCCCAATACCAAGGGCGGCTTTGTAACCGGCCCTGGTGTAGTCTACAAAAATTATGACCTTGAAATCCCTCGTGACGATGAAACCCAGCCCGGTGTCCCCCTTGGGGCAACCCGCGGTGGGGTAACCTTTAACTCCAACATCGTTACCCGCCAGATCCCAGTTGACGGCCTGATGGACCCCGTAAAATGCTTCAACAAGCGCGCCCCCGGGGCCGGTCCTCAGCTCACCGTCAGGCTTCTCGAGCTTACCCAGGAAACCCTGAAGCTATCCCTCCCCGGGGCTGTTATCACTGAGAACGGTGGCGTTACCGCCGGGGAAATAAGCGATGAGTCGTATATCGACAACATCACCTTTATCTGCTCTACCACCGATCCCAATGGCAAGTATTTCTATATCGTCATCCGTAACGCCCTGGCCACCGCTGTGTCGCCCATGAGCTTCCCGGATAATGACGAGGGTGTCCTAGAGGTTACTTTTACTGGCCATCGGCTTATCACTGACCTTGCCACCGAGCCCTTTGAATTCATTACCGCCGATGCCAATCCCGAAGAGGAAGGGGACGGTTAGTGACGGAGAAAGCCACAATCAACGTCCGTAACTTCAACAACGGTGACGTCTTTACCTTGGGCAAAATCCTGGCCAAGACCTCCCGTTCAATACTGGCTCAAATTGCCCTGTTATCCGAGGGTAAGCTGGATATTACCGAGATGGGGATGACCCTCTTTATCAACATCCTCTCCGAGGGCGGGGACGATATCTCGGTGTGGCTGGCTGACATGTGTGGGCTTACCCCCGAGTTGTTTTTGGCCCAGGACAAGGACGGCGTCACGGTATTTGATGCCATTGATGCCCTCATCAAAAAGGGCGACATCAAGGATTTTTTCGGGAAAGCCTCAGCGTTGGTGAGAGCCCTGAGTACGCTGAGGGCCTCCTAGACCTCCTCTTATCCCGCTACCACCTCCCCTTGGCGGGACTGATGGAGCTTCCCATCGCCATTCTCCCCCGTGTGCGCAAGGTACACCGAGAGGATGCCACCAGACAGGCCGCCTTGCTTACGTCCCAGATACTGTCTGCGTATAGTACCGCTGTTGACCGCAACAAGGTCTCTTTCCCCGCCTTTGTCCGTATGCTGGGGCTGGATGACAGCCCGACCCCCGAGCATCCCCGCGCCAAGACAATGACCAAAGAGGCTATCTTCGCCGGGGCAGATAAAGCCGCAGACAGACTAATCCAAGCCCGCAAGAAACAAATCAAAGAGAAAAGCCATGGATCTATTTGAAATATTCGGCAAAATCACCTTAGAGGGGGTACAGGCCGTTGAAAAGAGCCTGACCGACCTCGAAAAGAAGTATAAGGACAACGCCGCCGGGCTCAAGGTTCTCGGTGGGGCCTTTGCTGCTTTGGGGGCGGCTATGGTGGCCGCCACTGGGTACGCCATCAAGAGCGCCGTTGAGGTAGAGGGAACAAAAACCGCCTTCCAAAACCTAGCTAAGGCCGCCGGGCAATCCGGGGAAGACATACTCCGGGCTATGCAGAAGGCCTCATCAGGCACAATATCCGAGGCTAATCTCATGCGCTCAGCCACCCGGGCCATGACTATGGGGGTGGCCTCAGACATCGAGGAGTTTACCTCCCTCATGGAAATCGCCCGGCTGCGCGGCTCTGAGATGGGGATTTCCACCGCCGAGGCCTTTGATGTCCTTTCTGACGGCATCGGCAGACTCTCCCCCCTCATGCTAAAGCAACTTGGTATCGTAATTGATACCACCGATGCCTATACCAGATACGCCACCTCAATCGGCAAGACCAAGGACGAGCTTACCGAGGCCGAGAAAAAGCAGGCCCTCTACAACGAGATACTAAGCAAGAACTCCGACGCCCTAGGCTCCAGCGGCGATGTCGCCATGACGGCCAAGGAGTCCATGGAGGCCTTAAAGGCATCTTTTGATGACCTCATGTCCGTCATCGGGGAGATGTTCTTGCCGGCCATTAAGGAGATTGCCACCCGTATTACCACTGTGGTTAAGGCCGTCAAGGAGTGGATGGACAAAAACCCTGAACTGGTTGATGGGCTTAAGGCTGCCGGAATTGCCCTCGGTATAATCGTGGGGACAGTGGTCACCCTTAACGTTCTTATGCCCCTCCTTGCCGGTGGAATTAGGGCGGTGGGGGCGGCCTTCCGCGCCGCTCTGGGTCCGGTGGGCTGGATACTTATGGCCCTCGAGGCTATTGTGGCCTTAATTATCGCTAACTGGGATAAAATCGTCGGCTGGTTTAAGAACCTCTTTGGTATCAAAGACGATGCCAAGAAAGCCACCGAGGCCGTGGCGGAGCTTACCGAGGCCACCGAGGACTTCAGCGAAGCGGCGCAAGAGGCCGCCGCTCGGTCCGAGGAGGAGCAAAAGGCCCTCGAAAGGCTGATTGACCAGGTGCGAAAACTATCCGTCGCCTATGAGTACGGGGAGACAGCCGCCGGTCGGTACGGTCTTACCTTTGACAGCGTCACCAAGTATCTATTGGCACAAGGATACTCAATCAAAGAGCTAACCGAGCTGGTAGAGAAATACGGCGATGACGTGAACGCCATTCTGGCCGCCGTAGGACGTGATGCCCGGGAGGTTGCCAAGGCCCTGGAGATCACCACTGACAAGATGATGTCCAATATGCAGCGGTACACCAAGGACGCCAAGTCCGCCGCCGAGGACCGTTATCGGGCGGAGAAAGCCGGACTCGATACCCTAAGTCGGGAGTACAAAGACGCCTACAACGCCCGGATCGGAATGATAAATGACGAGCTCGCGGCAAGGATCCGCGCCATTGACGAGGAGCTATCCCTTACCGTTGAGGGGTATCAATCACGAATTAAGGCCCTCGAGGATGAGCAAAAGGGCGAGGACCGCGCCCGCAAAGAGGCCGAGGATAGGCAGAAGCTCGAGTTCCTGCAATCCCAGATGCGCCTCGAGCGTGATTTGGACAAGCGGGCCGAACTGCAGGAGCAATACAACAAGCTACTTCAGGACATCGACGAGCGCCACCGTAAAGAGTCCCGTGATGACGAGAAGGTCTTTTTGCAGGAGCAGATATCCGAGGCCCGCAAGGCTGCCTCAGTCGCCAAGGATGACGCCAAGACCGATGCCGAGGAGCAGAAAGCCGCCGCCAAGGATAAGCTTGACCTTCAGCTTGAGACCAACGCCGCCATTGACGCCGCCAATCAAACCTTGCTTGAGGCCGAGCTTGCTCGCTACGATGCCAACCTCTTGGCCTTTGAGAACTTCCTTGACGATAAGCTGCGTAGCACCAGCGAATACGTCAAGGAGTACAACCGCCTGATGGCCGGATTGGGGCAGGAGCAGGTGGTTGATCCGTCCCAAAGGTATCGGACTGATGCCGACCGGCTGCAGGCCATGGGGCTGGACTCATCTCGCATCTTAAACAACCCGGTCAGGCTTCCCGAGCTTGCCTCCGGCGGGGATATCCTGCGCGGAGGGCTGGCTCTGGTCGGGGAGAGGGGGCCGGAAATACTGGATCTCCCCACAGGCTCGCGGGTTACCCCTTTATCTGGTGCCAATCCCGGGGATATCACAATCCAGATAAATAACCCAGTAGTGCGCAGCGAGCAGGATATCAACGACCTGGCCACCAAGGTAGGGAGGGTACTCAACCGGGAGTACCGACAGGCCCGGAGACTGAGGGGGATATCATGAGCGGACAAGGACCCAGTTTAAGCTATGATGGTACCGACCTCGGGCAGTACGGGCTGGTAATAGGCTCCAAGGATGCCTTTAACATTTCCTTTGCCCAGGAGACGGTGCAACTATTTGAGCGCAGTTACTCCGCCCCCTCCAAGCGCACCCCCAAGACAATAAGCCTGGAGTTCTCGGTACTGGGGACATCACCTTATGACTTGCTATCCAAGCTTGATGTCATAAGGTCGGTTTTAGGCCGCCACGACGACCGGAAGCTTACTATTGACTCCGTTCCCGGTCGCTTCTGGATGGCCCGAACAGTCGGCTTCTCCGGGGCAACCGGAGCCGACAACCTCTTTGAGGGGGATGTAACCTTTCTGTGCCCCGACCCACTGGCTTATGATACCGTGGAGTCGGTTGCCACATATGCTATTACAGCATCCCCACAGACACTATATATAGGGGTTGGTGGCTCGGCCCACGTTCGCCCGACCTATACCCTTACCACGGCGACGTCACTATCGTCCCGCACTATCACGGTTGCAAGCGGGGCCACCAATCAATCCCTGACCTGGACGGGGTCAATTGCCGCCAATACCCCCCTGATTATCAATACCTCTCGCTGGCATGTCACCTACGGGGGTAACCCCTCAATGGCCACAGTAGGTGGGGCCTTTCCCCAGCTTGCCCCCGGGGCGGCAAACCCCATCACAGTTACCAACTTCGGTACGACCGGACAGCTGGTCGTGACCTATCGCAATGCCTATCAATAATAATAACTTTAGGAGGCTTACACATGGCTGCAGCAGGACTTGTCACATTTACCAACTCGGCTCGGACTTATCTGCTTAACGGCACCCTTAACCCCGGCACAGACAATTACAACATCGCCCTCTTTACCTCGGCATCCAACCTCGGCTCCGGCTCCACAACCTACGCCACCCTGACTGGGGAGGTTGCCAACGGTAACGGATATGCCACCGGGGGCAAGGCTATTACTATCTCCCTATCTGGGACAACAACGGTCACCGTTACCGCCTCAACCCCGGTCTCGTGGGTGGCCGCCGGGGGCTCAATTCAGGCTTACTACGCGGCTGTCTATAAGGTCAACGGGGCTATCCTTTTCTACTTCACCCTCAAAAGCCCGGCAGGTAATATCGACGTTACTGACACCAATACACTGGCAATAACCGCTGATGCCGCGGGCTTCTTTACCCTGTCCTAAGCCGGTGAGTGATGGCCCAGACCTTTTACTTCCTGCCAGGGCGGGTAAGGCTTTATCCTCCGCTCACTGGTGCTTGGACGGACTTTAACCTCAACGACTATGTCCCGTCGCTTCCGCCTAACGCCACGGGGGCTATTTTGGACATGGTCATCTACAACACCAGCTCCAGCAACTCCGTTGGCTGCCGGATGCGGGGAAGCACCGATAGCCATCTCTTTAGCTTCCGCAACGAGTGCTCCACGGCCATCTGCGGGTTGGACTCATCCAAGATATTCCAGCTCTCGGCCACCGGGGGGTCTACAAGTGACGTTGCCATCTACCTCCGCGGGTATACAACGACTGGGGTAACCCTTACCACCAACGCCACCCAGCAGACTATCTCAACGGCTAATACCTGGGTAAATCTGGGTATTCTGCCGTCCAACGCCATCGCTGGAATATACCACGTGGCCGGTAATGGGCAACCGGTAGGGGTGCGTCCGGGCGGGGCCTTTGCCTCCAGAACTGGTGCCGCCTATGACACCATGGCAACCTGCGGGGCGTTTGGCAGATACGTTGAGGGTTTCTCCGCCAGTTACAACAACACCCGCCATCGCTACCAAGGGTATATCACCGACGGCTATAACTTTACCAGTGAGGGGGTAGATGTTACCCCGCCGTACTCACCCAACTACCAGCCTCTTCCCCCGCTGCCGCCCAATGCCGTGGGGGCGATCTACGAGGTAACCAGGAATGGCATGTTCGGTCTTCGGGCGGGTGGCTCCACCGATGACCCTTACGTCTGGACCTTTGGCCATACCTGGTATATAGCCGCCTGTGACGACTACGGCATCGTCGAGGCCAAGTTGGCCACGTGCATGATTTATCTGCTGGGCTACCTTGTGGGTGGCCCGCGAACAATTACAACTACCCCGCAACCAACGGCTATTACCCTGGCGACGCTACCTCCCATTGTTACGGCAACCGATGACGTCTCGGTTATTCCCCAGACCACAGCCCTGACTATTGTCGGCGGAACACCAGACGTGCGGGTTGACCGACCGGGTGACGTCTTCCCTGTCACCTCGAGCATCGCCCTTACCACTTACTCACCTGATGTGGCGGCAACCGGCAACTATCTGGCCAAGCCACAAAAGGCAGCCCTGACCATCCGCCCACGCCCACCCCTTATCTGGTCGGGGGAAAAGGACATACCCGCCCAAAGTCCGTATCAGGTGGAGATATGGGAGCCGCCCCGTGGGGGATGGGTCTCGCCTTACTCGGCCACAGCAACTGGGCCGGACTGGAAAGATTTGGATTTGGCCTTTGACCAGTCAATTCTGACCAGTGCTTACTGGCTCAATGGGCTTGATGTAACCTACGGATATGGGGCGGAGATTATTTTTTACCCACAGACGTCTTATATGGACTGCGACGCCATCAAGGTATCCATCTTGGTACATAAGGAAGGTAATCCAGCTGATGGAGTGGGTAATGGTATGATGCGCGTCCGTGCATATACGGACTCATCATACGTCACCGTATATCAGGGTAGTATTGACTGCTACCGCTGGGTAGATATACCTTTCGGGCAGAATATCACGATAAGCTCGGTGCGCATAAGCTTTTTGCCTGTCAACAGTCCGGGGCTCCTGGACTACTGGGAGTGCCATATCTGCGAAATGCGCTTCCACGAGGCCTCTGCCCCCGGATCGCTGGTGGCTGTTCTAGATCAGGCCTATGACGTAAAGGCCGAGCTTGATAGCACCGGCGGGGAACGTTTCTCGTTCTCTGTTCCCGGCGATGATAGTAAGCTATCTTACCTTGCCAATCGTGGCTACGACATCCGGGTCAAACGGTTGACGCCATCGGGGTATGCCTATCTGACATCGGGGGTTATGGACCACCGCGAGGATGAGCACGGAGACGGCCTGCGGACTACTATCGAGGTCTCAGGGTATATTTCCCAGCTGGCCGATAGCTGGGTTGACAGCTATAAGACCCAGACCGAGTCATTTGCCCCTGATTGGGTGATAGTCCAGCAAATTATCGGCAAGACCATTGACGAGTTACTCCTCTACCAGTTCCAACCCCGGGCCATTGAGCGGGGAATAGTGGACGAAGCGAGTACCCGACCTGATTACTTTATCCGGGCCGAGGACAGGTCGGTCTTGCAGGCAATACTTGACCTGCAGGACGGCATTGGGGGCGGCTACCTGTCTGTGGACGTTAATCGCAAGCTTAACTGGCGGGGAGTAAACCCCTATAACGGTCGGCAACTGCGCTACCGCAAGAACCTCGCCGGGGTGTCTCGGACTATAAGCTACGCCGATATGGGCAACCGCATCTATGCCTATGGCGGCATTATTATGGCTTCCCCTTACAACGGTCGGCGGATACTACTCTCGGACTTCCCCGGGCAGTCTTTGCCCTACATTGAGGATAAGACCAGTATTGATGCCTACGGGGTTGTTGTCCGGCGCATCTTGGACGATAACGCCCGCTGGCCAGAGGCTCTTTGGCTGTGGGCAAACGCTGAGCTTCGCCGCCGTAAAGAACCCGTTGTCAGCTATAAGGTGTCTTTGGTGGATCTGTCCCCGCTGCCGGGGTATGAGTGGAATAACCTCAGCTTTGGCGAGACCTACCGAGTTATCGACGAGGAGCTCGGGATTACTACCGACATTACCCTGGCCCGTATTACCTATCCCGACTTAAGCAACCCTCTGGCCGTCGAGATTGAACTGGCCAACAGACGGCTATCTATTACCGACTCCCTCACAGATATTGTGAGGGGATTATAAGAAAGGATAGATCATGTCTACAATTGAAGTTACCCCTACCACAGCCAATCTTGGTGTTAGGGCTCCCAATCCTGCCTTGGAGGGTATCCGACGTGTCATCGCCGCCGGGGGCAAGCATAATATGCTACCCGAGGAGATTTGTTCTTGTCAGGCCATGGCCATAGAGTTAGATAAGGCCACTGACTTAACCGTCTGTTTCTCCCAGTTTAACAACCCCATCAAGATTGATTCCGAGGTCTTGCGCAAGTGCCCCAATCAATCTATGGACGCGTTCCAGGGCATTGTCGGGGTTACTGGCGAGCCCTGTGAGGCCGTCCTGCGGCACGATGCAGATGGCAACTACGTCTGCACTGGTAACTACTGCCGCAAGGCTTACCTAAGAACCGAGATTGACAAGGCCAACTGCCCTGTCTGTGGCGAGATACTGTGGCGCAAGCTGACCAAGGGCGGGTCTAATATCCGCGAGGATTACGAGTACCGCTGTATCGTCTCTGGCGACATCTTCCCCCGTGAGGACATGGAGAAATAGCCATGAAGCGCTGGACTATGAGTGGGGCACTGGCGATATTTATCTTTACGGCATCCATGGGGGTGCTGGTGTACTGCATACACCTGTCTGCCAATGCCGATATTGCCCAGCACACATCGGCCTTAATGTCTATGGTTATCGGTAGCCTTATTACCCAGACCATGGTAGTCGTCAACCACTTCTTCCCGTCCAGAAGCGGCGACGGCAGCGGATCGCAACGGACTGAGCGCCCCAAACACTCCCATACAACACCAAGCCCAAATCCAGACAATTAAATGCGAAACAGGAGGATAACCATCTACGCCGACGAAATTCCAACGGGAGATATTCTCGGCTTTTGGTCTTGGCATCATGTAACCCGACTACAACTCATGGGGAATTTCAGTTACGAGATAAAGGCTTATTTTTTGTCCAGTTAAACAAAGACGGTCCACTATACACTTGGCACACCAGAATACTCAACAATTTGTATTGGTATTTCCTCATAGATATCGCCGATGATCGCAGTCATTGTGCCTAAGAAATTGTTCACCGAGATTAGGTCTAAATCGGTTGTGCACTCTAGTATGATAAAGCAGTTCTTGTATTTGTAATAGAATAATTGCTCAGGATCATTTTTTGCTTTGTTATTGATATAAATAAATCCACCGTTTTCAAACGTCTTATCTTGCAGTAAGCAGACCGTTATTCTACTCCCAAGGTCATTAGTGTATTCACCACGGATATATTTTGATGTCGCCATGATTATTCCATCCAAAGTCAAAGCGTCGTAAGGGTATCTCTCATCTATGGAATACAAAGGCTCAGCTGCCATAATATGAGAATCCCATTTTCCAACCAACTTGAAATCGTTGATGGTTGTTAGTGAATCCTGAAACTTTTCCAATAAAACATATTGCTGTTCCTTGTTATTTCTTGAATTGTTCGTTGAAGTCACAATCAATACAGCCGAAACAGCAATCAGAAGTATTGTTTCAATACATAGTATTGCCTTGATTATATTGTTCATTTACCAGCCTCTCTCAAGAAAAATGAGCAGCTGCAACCCACTGCCTAATTAGGCAGTGGGTTGCAGCTGGAGATAATCGCCTAGACGGAATCGAATACCAAAGATATTGAAGTCGGATTCACCACGATGTCTCCTACTGGCAAGAACTCGTTATAAAACATCACACCCAGGTTGGGATTAAGTATATCAACAAGTACACTTCCGCTCGAAGAGACGCCGCCCATGTAGGCTGAAATGAGTAGTTTTCCTCCTGGGTTAACAGTTGTGCTGCCTCCAGCAGATTGCCCATATGTCGTTCCGGCCGAAACAGAAGCCGATAGTGACACCGTTGTGCTAACGGAAGCTGAGGCAAAAGCCAGAACCTTTGCTGAGGCCTCAGCAGACACCGACATGGCGGTGGATAGAGAAGCAGAGCACGATGTGCCATATGTCTGTATGTATGACGCATTAACTGGATTAGGAGTGTTATTCTCAAAATAACAGTCTCCTAAGTAGTATTGCTTCTGTGTCTTGTATGCTGAACTACCATAGTAATCTATCACATAAACACATAGGTATGAAGCCATGTAAGATCCTAAATAAGCCCTTGTCTGTGATCCAGTATCATATTCAGTATCAGCAATTGAGGTGTTGTTTTCGTAGGCAGCCATCTTTCTGAGGAAGTCGCTGTAATCCACATATGGCTCAGCGATAGCGCAATTTCCGTAAAGTTTTTCGAATTCCTCTTGAGTATACCAGGTAACCTCAACTGTATCGGGATTTACGAGGACAGAGCTCCCGATATCATCAGAGTATGCTCCAGCTGGTGTTGCGACAAGAGCAAACAGCATGCACGCTACTAAAAAGGTAGGGATAATATTTTTCATCCTTGTCATTGCTTGTCTCCTTATAGTTTATTCTTTTGTGCCACTCATGAACTGAAATTCCCAATGATTTATAGTCAGGTCACCTGATGCCAAGACCAAAGGCTGTGAATATCTCCCGTTGGAATTTCGTCGGTGTAGATACTACTTCCCCATAGCGACCGGAGAATATTGTTCTGCGATACGAGCCTAGGCGCGTCATAACCTCCCGTAATGAATAGCGTCGTGAGAGTTTATCGTCTTTTGGAAAGTCTGCACGTCTAACCCAAGCACTATCCAGTGTTGTCCGGATCTGAGCGGTAAGTATCAATGCCAAAAACTGTACCAGTACCCTGCCACGCATTGTGTCTGAGTTATGGGTGCGCAGTCTCTTCATATCCAGTTCGTTCTTTAAATCGTCGAAGGACTGTTCTACCAAAGAGCGCTCGCGATAGGTTTCCAATGCCGCAGAAGCCCTCTTTTCACAGTTGGTTATAATCACCCAATACCCCGCACGATCTTTCTTATAGACATTGATGGCATCCTGATTGCGTGTTACCTTGCGTCCGCGTTTTGGTGTTTTCTTGATGCTAAAGTAGGTATCGTATGCCCACTGGTTCTCATCTTTTAGATTGCCAGATACGAGCTCATCTTCCCATGCAGCTAAATTAGCAAAGAGGGAAAGAATATGCTCTGTCCTGCGGGCAGTGTCGTAATAAACATGTTGCCATACCCTGTGTTCCCCCACCTTGGAAAGTATCGTCATCCCATATACCGCGTCTTTCTGGTCATCAGTTATAGAGATAATGTGTTCCGGCATTTCCACTTCGTCGCGGTATTGGTCAATGAGTTTTTGGGCCAACTTAATGTTTGACGGCATGGGGATATAGAATCCAAGATGCTCTCCCAATAAGAGTTCAAGGTTAGACCAAGAATAAAAACCGCGGTCTAACAGCATCCTTATCTTGCTAATGCCGTACTTATGCATTCTCTCGCAGAAGGCTTTCATGGCTTTAACATCAGACATTGAGCCGGGCAATACTTCGTAGTAAGTAGGGATACGATTGGATACAGAGGTGAGCAGTGCCAGATTTATCTGAGCCATCCTCTCACAATCACGGTTATGCCCCCATTCCACAAAAGGATTAGAGAGGTTATGGGAAGATACTGATGTAATATCAAAGCAATACTGTTCATGGCTGCCTTTGTCGCGATGTTTCATCCAAGCACATAGGAAATCTTCTTGTTGACTGTGAGTTACCGATGCCAAGCATTTAGATATTCCCTGAGATGTGGGTAAGGTAGTATGCGCGGGACAGTCATTGTCTTCAATCCATGCGGATGCACTACACATTGTGCCGCCAGCGGCAACTACGGCATAAGCCAAAGACATCAACTTATTCGCTACATCAGGACCAAATGACTTGCGAAGCACACGGCCAAGTCCTGTTTCCTCCGCGACCTTGGATAACACTAGCGATTGGCCGGTTACAACCGATTCGCTTACCATCTCACCCTTCTCCAGTGCCTCCCTGGACCTAGTATCAGAGAAGCGCTTGTTGTATAACACCTCCCCATTATCCCCTAACTTACCGAGACAGACTTGACGATTATAAGAATGCTTCTTTGATTTGTCCCAATACGATTCCTGTCGATAAACATAAGTAGTGCCGTTTTTCTTGCGGTGATAAGTTAAAGTAGCCACATTACACCCCTTTTCAATCATATGCCATGACTATATTATAGCGTGTTAGTAGATACTATTCAAGCATTTCGCGTAGCCATGGTAAAAAGACAAAGGAGAGCCAGTTATGGCATTATGATGCTTGAGTCAGGCGTGCTTGCCAAACAAACTGACTATAATTTATGGGGAATTTTAGT
>Ga0123356_10003871_pt1 | contig 15593 bp, 8 predicted proteins | sample TergutEmb28metaG_2_FD_92546 | JGI IMG/M metagenome (GOLD analysis project Ga0123356, IMG submission 92546) | Embiratermes neotenicus P3 segment gut microbial communities from Petit-Saut dam, French Guiana - Emb289 P3 | ecosystem: Host-associated > Arthropoda: Insects > Digestive system > Gut ... | reverse complement strand
GCCCCTGATATTATCTCAGGCTTTTCCCCCGGCTAGCACCGTGCATGCAGCTTTCATCGCACACGGCGCCCCATCGGTCGGTAATTATCTTTGCTTATTCAATCAAACCTTGGAGTTGTATTAGCTGTTGTGTTTGTGTCAAGTCAACGGAAGGAGGTTCGCCTGCTCCCGGAATTTATTGAGCTTGCCCATTTGTTCCTTGCTCAGGCTTAGTTCGGCCAGATATTTTGCGATTATCTCAGGCTTTTTGGCGTGTATAAGTCTGTGGACTGTTTCAGATACCAGCACCAAATTCTCATACTTATCATTGCCACCATACTTACGTGGTAATTTATGATGACAGTGAATTTCCGCCACTGCTCGGAACTCTTGACCTGTGACGGCACATTTCCCCCATTGTGCGCTGAATAAGGAGATGCGATTATCCGCATATTCTGCGCTCCTGTCGAATAGAGGCTGTCGCATTAACTTGAGCATCATAGAAACATTCACGCGTAAATTGTCATGAAGCCCTATTCTGCCTTCCACAGTGTAGCTACAGATACTCCGCTTTTTGTGCATTGGGTTTTTGTGCTGAATTGACCCGATAGGATAGATAGGCTCATTTGACCCTTTGACATAACGCCACATGGGTGTGTTGCCGTACCGTTCCCTTTCGAAGTTGGTCAGAGTTCTGCCTTCTCGCGCTAATCTGGTTCCCTTTTCCGTTTTCAACCTGTTTGTCAAAATCGTCATAACTGCTCGTATTAACAAATTGCAGTCTTTGCTAATGTTGGTAGCCAGGCGATAATAATTTTGTATTCCCAAGACCATCCCATTGAAGTGACGGATTTCTCCGATCTCTTTCATAGTTTCGCGTGGCCGGGCGATACGCTTGGCTTGTTCCACCAGCACCTGACGTTTCTGTGCCAGATTTTTATCGGCAATGTGCGACTTGACAACATATTTCTTTCCTTTTGGGTGAAGTTTGAACTTGAAACCCAAAAAGTCGGAGTAATGGCGCTTCACGTTGACGATTCTGGTTTTCTCATGCGAAACTTCCAGTTTCAGCCGTTCTTCCAGCCATTGCGTTACCGCAATTTTTGTGTTCTCGGCGGCTTCTCTGGTTCGGCAGAGTATTCTAAAGTCGTCAGCGTATCTCACGATATGCATCTCTTTGAGGGCGGTCGATCTTCTCATTGCGTTATACCCACTGCTCTTGCTTAGCGTTCCGTTTGGGTTTGCTTTGTGGAAGTATTTGTATGTGACAGGATTGTCCTGCCACTGGCTTTCCACCCAATGATCTAGTTCGTTAAGCACAATGTTTGCGAGTAATGGCGAGATTATGCCACCTTGCGGTGTCCCTTTATCAGGAGTTACATATTTGCCATCCAACATTTTAATTGGAGCGGCAAGCATGCGCCGCAAAATATAAATGAGATGCTTGTCGTGGATTCCCATAGCCCAAATTTGCCGTATGAGTTTGCTGTGGTTCACGTTATCGAAGAACCCCTTGATATCAAACTCAATGACATATTGCAAATGACTGCGGTGCAGCTTGAGATAAATCGCCGCCATTGCGTGTTCAGCAGCGCGGTTTGGCCGGAAGCCGTAGCTGTTGTCGCTGAATTTAGCTTCACAGATGGGCTCCATTACTTGCTTTACGCACTGCTGTACCAACCGATCCCATATGCACGGTATACCGAGCGGCCTGGTTTTGGTTGGGTCGTAGAGCTTGGGAATTTCTTTGCGCCTTACTGGTTTGGGACGGTAGCCGTGCGGGCTGCCAGACACAATATATCTGACTTTTGCTACGACTTCATCGGGCGATAGCCGTCCGATGTCCCCAATTGTGAGTTTATCCGTGCCTGCGGTCTTGCTTCCTGTATTCGTTTTGATGTTGCGGTACGCCAGCAAGATATTTTCCCGGTTTAGTATCGTTGGCATTAAATCCTCGAACACGTCACCGCTTTTGCTTTTTGCGTATAGCTCATCAAATACGTTTTGCATTCCGTAGTATTCCGCGTGGCGCAAATTGTCCTCACTTAACAGCTTGTTTGGCTCTTTGGTCATAAGGCATCACTCTCCTTTCGCGGGAAAGCGTCCCTTTTGGTCATACCCGTAATCCTTATCTGGGATTGAATAGCATTGACCTCTTACCAATCGACTAAAGTCCATCCCTCCATTCCCATTACAGGAACTTCATCGGTTCGAACTTCACCTTTCAGCACGGATTAGGCAGCTTATTTTCTTCGTCTGCCGATTGCCGAAGCAACTCCGTACCTTTCCTTGTTCCGATAATCCTATCTGTACATACATGCCCTTAGGTGTTCGCTCTGAGCCTGTCAGCTTGAATGCGCCTGTAACGCATTACGGTCTTTCATAGGAACCATTTTTACTCAACCGCACTGACTACCGATTAGGTACCGAAGCCTTTCGACCTCGTCCTCTTATAGACCCGTACATTCGCTAATTCGTCAGTCCTCCGATTGGACATTCTCACCATAGGCATCTTCTAGACCCCCGGCGTGTCATCTGCACACTCCACCTCTGGAGCGCTTTCGTGTGAGTTGTGATTCAGCCTCACTTACGGCAAACTTCCGCCGACTTCGCCGAGCTTCTGACCCCGGCAGTTTCCCGCCAACGCCAGTCGGAATTTCAGGGAGGGCGTTTCAGGGCGTTACCCCATCATTCCACCCATCGGATTATCAGTTCGCTGAATTGCGCTAATTCAACGGCTAACCTTTTCAGTTAGCAACAAGTCGCACGATTCCAAAAGTTGAACGTGCCGTTTTCCATGAAGATTTGCTTGCTTACGAACTCATGTTCCAAGGAGTAGCAGGTGCATTTTTTCTTTTCTAAAATGCCGTCCCCGGTGGTCTCGGGGTTCATCAGCACGAACAGCCCGATGCCGCGTAGATCAACCAGGCGATAGCCGATGATCTTGTCGTAGCACTCAGTCGGCTCCCCATTCACGAACGCCGCGATGGTGAATGTCAGCGTGGAGACTTCGTTGTACTTTATATCAATGCCGACGTCCACCGCGTTCGCCAGCATACACATGGCTTTTCCGCTCATATTGCGGAGAACGAGTACAGGGGGCTCTTTGGGGTTGAACGCGGAAAAGTCTATGACGATGGGATAATCCTCCTTTTGGAAATTTGCGCAAATGCTTGCGGTAACGGTGGTTTTATGGTAGAATATCAATAGAGAAAATGCAGACTGCAGACGCTTTGAAGGAAAAGATGACGCTGAAAGAAATGCAAGCCGTCGCCGCCGAAACACTGGCGCAATTTATAAAAGTGATGCCGGATTGCCCATTCAAAGCAGCGGACATTGTTGTTGAGTTTGCACCACAGGCGAAGATGGCGCAGCGTACCCGTGAATTGTGTGAATTGTATGTTCCTGATAAAAGCATAAACGAAGCCCAAGCGAAACAGCTCATTACGGACGTTTCTGGCAATGCGCTTGTCGGACGCGACAAATCGGCAGTCATCCTGCTCATTGATTCAACGCTGACAAAACAAGAGTTGCGCTGCGTTTGTTTTCATGAGTATACGCACCTATTCTGCGGGAAGCTCGAAATGGATGGTGAGCATTTTATTGATACTTATGGTAGCGGAACAACGCCGGAGCGGGAAATGACCTCTCAAGAAAAACAATACGACGGCCTTCTGGTTTCAGGCTATCGTGTCTGGTCAGAGTTTATCGCGCAGTATTACGCCATAAAGCATACAGAAAAAATAATCCCTACGGTAAAACAGATGTCGCATTACATCAACGGCATGTTGTCTGAGGTCGGCCATACAGATCATATCGGCGAAAAATATGCCCTGGCGTTTGCCTGCGCAAGGCTTCTCACTTGCAAGGATGCCGAAGATCAGGTTGCCTATTTGAAGGAAAATAATGAGGACGATTTGCCAAAGTTAAAAGCGTTCCAAAGCTGTCTTTTCTACTTGCATGAGCATATGCAATCAGAAAAACCGTGGAAAATTACCGAGAGCTTTATCGCCGGGCTTGGTGAGAGATTCCTCTATTTTAAAGCTGTCAACAGCAATTTCGGCGAATTGCTGGCTCAGTTTGGAGGAGGGGGATTCTGATAGAAAAGATCAGCTGGAGCGGGACAATTCTTTCGATTCAGCCGCGCACGAACGTATGGCGGTATCGTGTGGATAATCGCACACACTCCCATGCTGGCTATAATGTGTTCCTTGACGGCGCTGCGAATGGAAAGCCTACGCGATTTGCCGTAGCTATCTCGGAAAAGCAACAGCAAACCATTGGCTTTCGTATTGGCGATGAAATCAGCGGGACCGGATGGACGAAAAAATATCCGCAGCGGGAGTTCGCCGATTATTACCGCGCAGGCGCGCTAAAACGAGTAAAACCAAACGATACGCCCGCCGATGAAACCAAGGCGCCGCCCTGGACCGGCGACCCGCCCAATATGGAGACATATGAATGGCGTGGCTGCCGGGTTCTGAGCAAGGCCTCTTGGAAAGGCAAATGCTTCAAGTGTAAATGGGCAGCGATGGCGAATGTCACGATCGAATATGACTGGGGTGTAAAACAAAAATGGCGGTTCGAGAGCTTCTGCTATGGGCCAAAGTCCTGTAAGCTCTATAAGATGGGCGCATCGCCCATGGTGCCGTACAAAGACTGTGGCTCATGTCCTGATGAACACGGCGGATTTGATGAGATTTGCACCGAAAAAAGAGGATGGGATGATTGAAGGGGTAAAAGCGCTCTGTGAATTATCGAGGGCACGGAATCACCGTGCCCTCGTTTTTTTTACGGCTTCAATGCTGAATTCCCAGCCCCAGGGCGAATACCCTTCTTACGGAACGCCTCGCAAATAGACCCAACCGCCGTCTCAGAGACCTTCTTCCCGAACCGCACTGCGGTGGCGTTGTCCATGGCACCGCAGTGTTGGATGATAACCTCAATCGGCGCAGAAACGGTTATGTTGCCTTGATGGTTGACATCGCCGTAATTGTCTACAGAGCGCGGGCCAGCCATCAGACGATTGAGAACCCCGGCGTATCCGGCATTCAGGGATATGGGCGTGTCAACGTTCGCGCCGAGCTCGCGGAGGAAATCCATCTGGCTGAGCAGGTTCTTTTGGTGCTGCTTTGTGAGGACCACTTCGTCGGTATGCAGGACAGCAATGACTTCCTCGGGTGATCCGCTGCTTTTACCAACTTTTTTGCCGACATGACCACCGGTATGGAAGAAGGGAAACTTGCTGAAGATGCCGCCAACAAAGTTCTTGACGCCGTTGACGATGCCATTGATCGCGCCGCCAATCACATCGCCGACAATGCCGAGAAAGGCGCCGCCAGGGGTGACGGGCCCGCCCGTGGTCCCGGTATTCTCGCTTGTGGGCAGCTGCACGCCAATATACTTCAGGAATTTATTCAGGAAGGTAGCAAACATGTCATACAGCCTGACGAAAAAGCCGCCTGCAACGTCCATCAAAAGATCGACGATCACCGCGCCGATGCCTTCCGCTTGTATCTTCAGCTGGATTTCAACTGCTTTGACCGCGTTGAGGTAGCTGCCGTAGAGTACCACGGCTTTAGCTGCCTCTTTCCAGGCTTCCGTGACCTCTTTGTTGAGCGAGCTGCCAGCCTCGGTATTCCAGTCGATGACCTGCTGGTATAGCCCCCAGAAATCCTCTTCCAGACGCTTCACTGCCATCTGATAGATTTTCTCCGCGGAACTGATGGTCTTCTCAAGTTCCTCGATCTCTGCTTGCTTAGCCTTCGCGTAGGCATCAGCAGCATCGTCCAAAGCCCTGATCTGCGAATCGTAGGCATGGTCGTCCTGGTAGTTGGCAAGCTCCCTTTGCTTGTCAGCCAGTTCTTTTTCCTTGGCGGCGCGAAGAGCTGCGGCTTCTCTGCTATCGTCAAGCGCCAGCTGAGCGATTTCAGCTTGCAGCCTTGCGACATCCGCCACCCGATCAGCGAGGCCTTCCTCGTATTTGGCTTGCTGGCGCGTGAGATCGAGTTCCTTTTTCTTCAGGTCAACGATCTCTTTGTATGCCTCGATCTGCTCCCGGAGGCCCTTGATCTTCATCTCGACCTCATATTTGATGAGGTCCATCGTCAGCTTGAGGACTTCATCCAAGCCGCCCTTCTGGTTGCTCAGCATATCCTTGTAGGTCTGCTTCATGGTGCGGATGAACTCATCAACAAAGGCCTTGAGCTCCTTCAGGAAATCCCTGAGCAGATCCTTGGCTTTCTGTAGCACGCTTTGGATAACAGAGCCGATGGCGCCCATGGCAAACGACAGAATATCGCCGGTCGCGCCCGCGAAAGCTGATCCGATGCTGCCAGCTATGGCGGATACGGAACTCATGATGCCGCCAAGGATGTTCGAGGCCATATCGCCAAGTGCGCCGGCAATGGTTTTCGCCGCGTTTCCGGCTGCGCCCACGATGGCCGACATGATATTTCCGGCGATATTGCTCAGTGATTGCATGATGCTGCTTATGGCGCTGCTGAATGCCTGAATATAGCTTTCGACTACCCCGGTGACAACACGCATGATGCCGCTGGTGATATTCTGCGCGATATCATTTATGAGGTTGGTCATAGACTGGAATGCGTTCCCCACAGCGTTTGCAGCATATTTCAGCGCGTTGCCGATGGAGCCGCTAATGGTGAGAATCAAGCCGCTGAAATCGCCGTCCAAAACCTGCATGACGCCGGTGATCACATTTTGCGCGAAACCGCTAAAAAGGCCGGAAAGAGATTGCGCGGCACGAGTCACGGCGTCCGTGAAGGAGCGCATGACACTGTTGGCGATGCCTCCCAGGGACTGTATGGCAGTGCCAATCGCATTGCCAAGATTCAGAATTCCAGTGCCTGCTATGTCGCTTATGGCTTTTGATATACCACTGGCGATGCTCTTAGCCGCATTGACGGCGGCATTCGCCAAGGCCTGTGCCGCACTCCCAGCCGCGCTTGCTAGGTATTCCATGGCGCTGCCGGCAGCGCTCGCTACGGAGTTCACGACGCTGCCTGCGATGCCAGTGACTGTTTGTACCGCTGCGCCAATCGTGCCTTCCGCTAAGCCAGTCAAAGTGCTGGTGAGAGCCTTTGCTGCTTCGCCTATGGAGCTTGTAAAAGATTCTATGGCATCGCCGGATGCGCTGCCAATGAAGTTCATCAGCCTACCGGCCGCCCCGCTGATCATTTGTACCGCGCCATCGACGGCGCCGCCCAATGCCTGCGTCACAGCGCCGGTTACGCTTTGCGCAACACTTCCGACTGCGGATTGTATAACTTCCTGCGTCGCTCCCGCGGTTGCCCGCACCGCTCTTTCAGCAATACTAGAGACAGACTGGGCGACGTCGCCCATAACGAACAGCAAACCATTCCCTACAGCGCCAACGATAGCTTGGGCGATACCGCCTGCAGCGCCAGACGTCGATCCCATGTCAACGCCAAGCGCCACACCGATCTGCGTGCGCTTCGACAGCTTGCGCATGGTATCGATCTGCTTCAGGAAGGCGTCGTTGAGATCCTTGTCCAGGTTTTGCTGTGCCAGCTTGGCGTACACAAGATCCCAGGTGGCGTCGGTGGCTTGCATGGTCATGCCGGCCATTTCTTGCAGCGCCTTTGTATCTCCGCGGTGCAGTTCGATGGTATCAACCAAAGCCATGGCCTGGGTGACTGCCAGCTCCTCGACCCTTGCTGCGGTCAGCCTTCTGAGCGCAGCCTCGTTCATCGTGATCATGCCGGCGCCCGTGCTCAGGTAATTGAGATATTTGCTTTCCATTGCCATGAGAGACTCGAAGGTGCTGACCGAAGGGAAGAAGGCCTCCAGGTAGTTGCCGCTCTGTAATTGATTCAGCGTGCTCGCCTTTTTCAAGGTCTGGTAGGCAGCGACAACGCTTTTCAGCGCGTCTTCTGCGGCTTTGCGCACGGACTCTATATCCGAGAGGATTTCGTTTTTCGCTTTACGCATACCGTCTCGTATCGCGTCAATTCCGACCACGGCATCCTGATTCGTTTTGTTCCAGGTCTCAACATCTGCGATGAGCTGCTCGACACTCTTGCGATACTCGTTTGTCGCCTCCTGCAGGCTTCCATATTTGCCTTTGGATTCGGCAGTCAATTCGTTGATTCGCTCTTTGTTGGCGATATACAAGCGATTGGTTTCATTGTTGTACTCAACTTCAAAACCGAGCCGTTTGAGTTCCTCAACGGATTTTCCCACGAGCCCCTGCCGGGCCTGCAATAGATTCTCCGCGGCATCGATCTCTTCGTTGTAGGCGTCGATCAACTGCTTGCGCAGGCCAATGCGTTTTGCGGGATCCTCCTCGCGTGCAATCTGCGCTTCAATATCGGCGCGGGCCCGCTGTGCTTCCGCAAGGCGCAGCTCCGCCTCGTACAGCTCGTCAATCTTGGCGGTGTAGTCTTCAATGTCCTTTTTGTCTTTTCCGGAGCCTTTGCCGCCGGAGCCGCTTGAACCATAAATGGACGTCAAGTCAAGGCCCTTCAGCTTCTTCAGGTTCTCGATCGCGGCCAGGTTTTTTTCAATCTCGTCGCGCATTGCCTTTCGGCGCGCAGCGAGAATCGTTTCCTGTTCGCTTAGCCAATCAGATATTCCCTGGTCGTTAATTTTGTAATCGGAATCTGAGAACGTCAATCCGCCGCCGCCATCAGTAAGGCTGCCGGGATCGTACACCTTGCCGACCAGCGCATACATGATTGTTAATGCCAGCTTCTTTGCCTTTTGGATCAGGTCTGTAAACCGGTTGGTAATCTTGGCTGAAATACGCGACCAGATAGAATCTGCTTGCGTTCCATAGCTGCCTGTCTGCCGGAGCAACCCTTCAAGAGCCTCCTGGTTGACCTTGAGCTTGCCTTCTTCCATGGTGACATGGTTCTGGCCCTCCAAGTCATTCAGCTCGGACAGTTTCTCCTGCAGCCAAACTCGATCCGCTATCTGGCCGGTGACTTCCTGCTGGCTAATCTCACTCAGTATGGCGGACTTGGCGTCTTCCAGGTCGATCTGGTCTTGCAGCAATTGATTAGTTGCCTCAAGGATGGCGATGTCTTTGTCTATCTCAGCGTCATATTGCGCCTCGTATGCTTGCAGGGCGGCATCAAGCATCCGCTTCTGCCCGGCAATGGAGCCATCCTCAAACAACTTGGCGGCGGAAAGAAGCTCAGGGTACTGGATCGCCAGCTTCGCAAGCTCCGCTTTGGTAAGAGCCGTTCCATCTTTCAGTTGCTGCATCGCGGAAATGAGGCCGCTGGCAGCGCTCTGTACTGAGTTCAGGTCATTCGCCATATTGGCGAAGTCCCATATATCTACGAACATAATCTGATCGTAGATCGCTTGGTATAAGCCCAATGCTTCCTGATTCGCCTCGATCGCGGCGGTGTTCTCCTCGATTTTCTTCGAGTTCGCAGAGTATTTCCCGGTCAGCAACTCAAGCCAACTGGCGGAGTCGTTCTGCGCGATGAGCTGCGCGTTTTGCTTTTCCAGTTCCCTGGTGGAATCCTGCAGCGCGGCTATCTGCGATTTGATATCGCCAAAGGTGCGGTTGTTCCAGGCCTCCGTGTTCAGCTTTATGACGCCATTTTGCACTTCGATGTAGTCGGTCAGCTTTTCGTTAGCGGACAGCGCATCCTGGATAGACTTGATCGTATCGGCGCTGATGCCGCCGTTACCCGCGGGGTTGCCCATTTCGGACATCGCTGTCTGCAGTAATTTCTGACGCTTGGAGATGCTGTCAATGCTGTCTCCCAGCTGCTCGATGACCGCAGCGGTATTGATAAACGCAGGATTGATGTCCGTCGCCGCTTCGCGTGCCGCGTCAAACCATTCCGGTATGTTACGCGCAAGCATGGCATCAACAGCTGACTCGACCCTGCTCATCGCAATGGCACCGGACTCAAGCGGTCCTGCCAAGGAGGCGTTGCCTGAAATGTCCTTAATCAGGTCGCCGCGCAGCTTTTTATACTGCTCAAGGTCTTGAACCGCCTTCATTGTTTCGCCGGAAGCCAATTCTGTCGTGGTCATAACAGAATCAAGCATCCGAACAGAAGCTTCAATGTTTGGCGCGGCAGTTGCTTCAAGTGCCTGCATCTGCTGCACAAGGCCAAGGTACATCTTGTTGCTCGCGATATCAATGTTTTCGTCTTTTTCAAGGGCGACGATTAATTCCCGCAGGTAATTAATTTTCTTATAGATGGTATCAAGCTTGTTGCCATCCATATCCCAATCAAGGGTGATTACGAAATCAGGGCTGGGCCATAGCTCGTCAATGAGCAACGTTCTTATGGTGTCATACGATGCTTTCCAGAGGTTGGCGTCTTGCAGCGCTTTTCGCGCCGCCTGTTCATCCTTGCTGGCCCAATGTTTTGAGGAATATGCACCCTTATATAATCCCAGGAATCCCTTCTCCTGCAGCTGCACCTTTTCAGTAGCGCCTACGGACGCGCTGTATGCAGCAGTCGCGGCAATCCTGGCATCCTCGGCGCGCAGCCGCAGTTGCTCCTTCAATATCTCGACTTGCGCCTGGCTGGCGCCGTTGACGAGATCGAGGCCATCCACTTGACGACCAACGATTTTAACAATCTGGTCCTGCAAGTCACGGGCCTTTTCGATGTCCGCGGTATTGATGGTGCCGGAAGCGCTGATCTTCTGATACTCATCAACAAGCGATACCAGTGATTGATATTTATCGACGGAATCATTCGCGGCATCGTTTGCCGCTTGCGCGACCTCCCGCGCTTTCTCCGCGGCAATTTCCGCTCGATTGATGAAATTATCAATACCCTTGATAATGGCTGTGATCACCGCGGCGATTGCCATGTTGAACAGCATATTCGCCGCAATGGAGAGAGCCTTCAAACCAATAGCAGCTGCTTTGGAACCGACGCCGATAGCACCCGCGCCGGCAGCAAACTGCTTTGCGCTGACAGCACCGGTTTTCATCGCGTTGGCCGTGGAGATGGTGCTTGCCTTCAGCCCATCCACGGAAGCAATATGTGTCTGGTAGGCCTGCGCGGCAAGCTCATTGTTTTGCTTGATGTCAATCAAGCCTTTGGCCTGGGCCTCATTGATGGTATTCAGCTCTTTCGCGTATCCCAGCAACGCCTTGATATCTTTTGGCCCATTGCTGAAACCGGTCCAGAAGCTTTTCATGCTGGCTCCGGCGTTTTGCGCGACGCCTTTGATGCCCTCCATCGCGCTCTTGGCTTCGCCGACCCCTGTTTTGAACAGGCCGACGTCTTTGATGCTGCTTTGGATATTAGCGCCAAAGGCTTTAACGCTCTCAGCTGCCTTTGTTAAGTCACCAGGTTGGAAATCAAAGGGTCCGCCTTTGACACCGTCCTTTGACATGATCCCCATGGCGGCGGTGATGGCCGCGACAGCTACGGGTATACCTCCAAGGCCACCCGTGAGTTTGTCAACGCCGTCTGTTATCTTGATCAGCACATCAATGAAGAACGTGCCAGTGTCGATGAGCCCTTTGAATAGCTCAGAGTCGATGATTTTCCTCGACAGGTCCTCGAACGCGGCGGCGAACTGTGACATTCGGCCCTCAATGCCGGCCAGCCACTTTTCGTTTTCCTCAAGCGCCGAGCCTGCTGAGTTTGCAGCAACCTCTAACGCTCTTTCGGCATCAGCAAAATTCGTAATCAACGATACAACAGCTGTGGCATTGCGCTTGCCGCCGATCAGCTCCAGCAACGCTGCCTGATCGATATCGGCCATATCTGACCAGACTTCCGAAATCTCTTTCATGATCTGGTACGTGGACTTAAATGTGTTTTCATCCAGCTGAATGTCAACCTTCTGCCTGGTAAGCGCAAGAATTGACTCTCTCAGTTTCGAGGTGGATGATGCCATTCCCTCTGCCGACTCGCCCGCTTCTTCCAGTTCGACCTTAGCTGCACGCAGAAACATAGTTACGGTCTTCAGGGTCGTACCGACTTTTTCGGGATTCTGGATGACGTTGTTCATTCCGACTGTGAGGGCGATGCTTTCCTCAAAGGTGTTGTTTGCCGCAGCCAGTGCGGCTGAGGAACGCTTCATCGCTTCGCCAACACCGGCTGAGCTAATGGCAAAGCGGTTGCCGATCTCGTTGAAGGCGTCAACAATCCGCATAGAGTTTTCCGCCTCTATGCCGAATGCCTTCATCGTCGAGATAATGGATTCCGATGCTTCGCTGATATCCCGAATACCATCACCGACATGCTTATATACAAGAGCAGCTTGCGCAAGCTCCTGCGCCTGTCCGTTTGTGTCATAGCCGAGACGCGCGAAGTCTGCCTCCGCACGGATTGTATCTGAAAGAGTGGCGCCAACGCTACGGGCGATCACTGCGGCTTCATCCATCAGCTCCGCGTAACGAGCGGCGGATAGGTCAGTAACCTTTTTCAGCTCAATCAATTCCATGTCGAGCTGTTTTACGTTCTCAATCATGAGCTTAACTGCTTTGACAGCACCCATGATCATACTGGTTGCTACGGCCCATACGCTGAGCTTCGATGCCTGGTTCTGAAGGTTCGAGCCAAAGGACTGTGCCTCCAGGCCGGCGGCCTTAGCTGCTGCCGCGACCTCCGTATACCGATTGCGAATGCCTGCAAGCTCTTCGCCGGTTGAGGCCATGCGCGCGTCCATTTTCAATCCAGAGAGCGCGTTCCCAACTGGCTGGCTTTGGCCCGGCAGCGTTCTCGCCAGATTGTTATCAAGTTTCCCTTCAAGCTGGGATATCTGCTTGAGTGTACCTACCCGCTGCTGCTCAACCTTGTCTATGGAGGAGATGGCCTCCATCTGCGTGCGCAGTGCCGCCACCTTTTTCTGAATTCCCGCGGTGGCCTCGGTGAGCGCCTGGCCTTCAAGGGTGCGGGCCTTCTGGATTTCAACGCTGAGTTCGCGGTATTGACGGACGATATCATCGGCCTGGCCGCCGCCCATGGAGGATACGCGTCTATAAATACCATCCGCGTTCCTCATGAGGATGTTCAGTTCCTTCTGTGCTGCCGCCACCTGCGGTGGGGCTAGTGTCGCTTCGCTGTTCCCTACGCCAGCGCCTGCGGATAACCCCATGACTTCCGCGCGGATCTGCTGTTTCAGCTCGGTGATCGCCGCGGCCGCGTCAATCTTAGCGACCTTGATAGAAAAGTTTGCATTCGTTAAATAACCCTGCATCCGCTCTCGCAACTCAGCTTGCTTTTGCGAATCCAGGGTTATGGTTATATTCTTGAGCTTAATGCCCCCGCCCGCCGCGGTGGATTTGTCAACGTGTTCCTGTATCTGGCGGCGAAACTCCGCGCCGTTGCTTTTGTCTACAGTCAGCTGTACCGTTGCACCAAATGAGATGATTTCACCGCCTATCTCTATTTATTTCAAGCCTCAAGGCTGGAACTCTCTTCGAATTCCAGCCTTGATCGCGTTGCGTATTTCAGAACTGCTGTCGATCTTTTTCTGCGCCATCGACACTGCCGGCCGTGGGAAGTCCCTTCTCCAGAATCCCATGTTTCCCACTTCCAGCATCTCAAGGAAAGCGCCGGGATAGCGGTTTTCAAACGAATAACCCTTCAAAAGAGATGGGGACGCATCAGCCGTGCTAGTCACGTGTAGCGTACCGGAGCTGGTTAGGTCGCTTTCTACATTCTGTTCCAGCACATGCCGGCGCTCGTAGTATGCGGGAGTATAAGCGGCGTAGACATCCTCCGCGATGCGCTCCTTCAAAATCCTCTCGGCAATGGGGCTGACATCGCAGAGCAGGATACAATCCAGTGTCTCCTGGGCCTGCGCCAAAAGGGTCGCCCAGTCGCCAGCCGGGTTACTCATGTGCCTCTGCCTGATGAGCCAGCACAGCCTTCGCCAGCTTGGCCTCATCCATCCCGGCGAAATGATCCACCAAGGCTTTCAGGTCAGCGCCGCCTATGTTGGAGAATACATCCTGCGTCATTTCCTGCAACTGTGCGAACGAGTTCAGCAGCTCCTCCATTTTGGAGGCGAGGGCAACTTCCGCGCAGCGCACCAAGTGCGCGATCTTCAGCTCCGCCGCGGCATAGAGACTGTCGAGCTGCTCGGTATCAATGACCTTTTTGATCTCGAAGCAAATATCCGTATGACAGACCAGTTTGAACTGCTCGCTGGTATCTTCGGGCAGTTCGATGTTCGTGTAATACATGAGCAACATAGTGCCGAAGGCGAACTCGAATAGTTCAGGGCGGTAGTCGCCTGTGTCGCCATCTACAACAGTGGAAGCAACGCTGTCTACGAAGCCGATGGTCTCCGCAAGGCCGAGCTCCGGCTTCACCAGGACTTCCTTGCCGCATATCTCAACGGAGATTACATCCTCCTGGATATCAAAATCTTCAAACGCAATCGCAACTGTGTCTTGCATGGGCTATTCCTCTCAATCTTTTGTGGTTATGTGATTGGCCGCATACCAGCCGATGCATATCGCATCAGCCAGGTTGTCGTTGTCTGTTTCTATGTCAAACTGATTGCGCACAAACTCCATCGACTGCGCCTTGGAGCGCACGCCGCAATAGCTCTGCCATCGGGTCGGCGGGACGTTTTCATATGGCACTGCAAGGCCTTCACAGAGATTGATGAGAGCGCCCTGCAGCTGTGCCAGCTTCTTAAAAGACTGCGCGTTTTGCCGGAGTTGTGTGTCTTCGATGAACACCACATCTATGTTGTTGGTCTGAACCAAATCCTTGGCAATGCGCGTGATTTCGTATACCGCTCGGGAGAAATCGAATTTTCTTGCGGGGAAGGACCAATCGCCGTAGGCCAGCAGCTTCAAATTGGTTGTATTAAAAATGGACCATGCGCCGTTACGCGCCTGATCTAAGGCAAGTATTATTATGGTTATAACACCCTTCATTTGAAAATCGCTTGATAACTGTGTCCGCTTGTGCTATACTGAACGAAGAAAAAACAACCGAGGTATTGACCATGAACTTTTCGGACCTTACCGTCTTTTCGAGAGGCTCCATACCGCTTGCGCTAGGCATGAGCTTGGTTTGGCTTTTCGTGTATCATGTGATATACAAAAAGTTATGTAAGGGGCAAAAAAGGCTTTCAGTGATAAATCAATTGCTGTGGCTTGCTTTTATCTGCTATTTATCCGTGATGGCCGGAGCCGTTTTTTTCAGCAGGGGCTGGCATGGCGACGTTTGGAACGGAGCGGAATACCGCGTCACGAATTTTGTGCCATTTACGCTTTTTCGGGAGGCATGGTACACTGCCACATTCACCGTTTGGAGAAACTTAATTCTAAATATTGTGGCGTTCGCTCCTTTCGGCATCATGCTGCCTTTGTTATCGGATAATCTTCGGAAGCTTTGGAAAACAGTAGGTATCGGATGCGTATTCTCGTTAATGATTGAAGTTTCCCAATACATTACCGGCAGGGGCCAAGCCAGCGCGGACGACCTCATTACAAATACGTTGGGCGTCTTAATTGGTTATGGGCTTGTTATGAGTGTACTGACTCTGATGACCAAGACGGAACGCAAGCCCTTGAAAATGCTTGGCTATTGTGTGCCGGTTCTGGCTCTGGTCATTGCAGCCACAACTGTATTCATTGCTTATCAGGCACAGGAACTAGGTAATTTGGT
>Ga0123356_10003869_pt1 | contig 15596 bp, 15 predicted proteins | sample TergutEmb28metaG_2_FD_92546 | JGI IMG/M metagenome (GOLD analysis project Ga0123356, IMG submission 92546) | Embiratermes neotenicus P3 segment gut microbial communities from Petit-Saut dam, French Guiana - Emb289 P3 | ecosystem: Host-associated > Arthropoda: Insects > Digestive system > Gut ... | reverse complement strand
TGATGAATCAAACATCGACCGCTATGTAAATGTCTTCGATTTGGTTCCTAGGCTCAAGACCGGCAAGATCTATGCTGTCCCTGTAAATGGCTCATCTATGCTGGGCGCCGGAATAAAGGACGGAGATATTGTACTTTTTGAGGCTGATAAAAAAATGGTAAATATTGACGGAATATATGTATTTTCTTTGGATGGTGATGTATACTGTAAGAGGCTGGAGTTCGACTCCCTTACCCGACAGATAAAAGTCTTTTCGGTCAGGGTAGCTGATTTAGAGAAAGCAGAGCTTGCGATGAGCTTCAAAGCTGACGATTCAGCGTTGTCTGATCGGTTACAGATATTTGGCAGGGTATTTGCTTGGTTCCACCCCGAAAATTGGGATTGATAAAAAAGGAGAGATAAATGGACAAGAAGAAAAAAATAAATCTAATTATTATTGGTGCTGCCATACTTATATTTCCACTTGTAATGGTAATTGCTTCTTTTTTAGGAGAAAGATCAGTTAATGATTTAAAGAATTTTGGTGTCTATTCTCTAGTCGCTTCAGAAAATGAAAAAATTGGATCAAATATGTATAGGGTTGAGTATTATGTTTGCAACGGTTCTTTTGATTTAAATACTTTAGCTGAACTATGCAGAAAAAAAAGAAATATTTATCGTAATAGTTCTACATTCGCTGGTTATTATATGGTTGTATTTAATGATAAAGATAATGTAAGTAAATCTACTTATCCAATTACTGCAAAATATGGCAGTGAAATTGATAAATTAAGAAATATTTATGCTTTTTATACATTTGGAGGAAGTGGAAGTATACTGCTTTCAGAATTAAATTATTATCGTATAAATGCTGCAGACAGCGTAGCGATAAAAGTCAAGATAGAATAAATATTTAGAAATAACGAAATCCCTAAAAAGCCCGTAAACAGCCCGATTTAGGCCTCAACGTGGATATTTACCTTTTCCCAAATGCGATCGATTTTAGCCGTTAAAATTTCGTTAAAATGGGGGGTATAAAAAGCCATCCGAGACTGCAAATTTAGGCTATTTTCAGTAATTATCTTTTTTTTACTAAAAACACTCCTAAAATACCCCTTTATCTCATTTAGAGAAAACCTTGTTTTATCGTGTTTTAATTTAAGCATGAAGATACGAACAAGAGAAATAGCGAAGGTCGGCATATTCGGTTCTAAGGACAATCCGCAGATTGTTACCGAAAAAGACCTGCAGGAAATCGCAGAAACATTCTCGGAAATAAAAAAGGCTCCAATATCCCTTTCCGGGCATTGGCCTGACGCATCATCTCCTCGTTTGGGTAATGTTGTAGGTGTTTCTTATGACGAACACAATAAAACCCTTATTGGAGAAATCGAAGAAGACGATGCGCTTGCTGATTCTGTAGACGCCGGATATTACCCTGATGTTTCAATCGGAGCGCGCCAGCGTGCCAGTGATGGGAAAATGTATCTGCACCATCTTGCATATTTAGGCGAAGAACCCCCCGCAATAAAAGACCTTGTCAAAGAGATTAAGGAAGATCTTGGTATAGCTGCTGCGGATGCAGTTCAAAGCCGCAGACTTCCTTCCCCATCGGAAAAGCAGTTTTACTTATCCGATACCCCACCAGAAAACTTTTTAAAAGAAAATAGTACATCCTCTGAATCTAAACTACCAGAAGAAGCAGGAGATTCAACAAATACTCACACGGAGGTCAGTAAAGTGACTGAACAAGAAGCGCAAGCTTTGCGCGAAGAGAATGAGCGGCTTCAAAAGGAAGCCGAACAAAACAAACTTGCCCTTTCTGATGCTGAAAACAGCAAAAAGGAAGCGGACAGGCAGCGGTTAAAAACCGCAATGGATAACTCGAAGATGCCGAATCCAATCCGCGAAAAGGCTTTGCGCCTTTGCGACGCTTTGGATAACGGCAAAACAATCGAGTTATCCGATAGCGAGGCACCGGAAGGAAAACGCAAAGTTTCCGCCGTTGACTGCCTTATCGAGCTTGTTTCCGCCTACCCAAAACAGGTAGAGCTGGGAGCAATGAATTTGTCTGACGGCGAAGACGCCGCATCCGCAGATTCCAAGCGGATTAATTTCGCCAACATTTAAGAAGGGGTAATACATGAAGGGATTTTTATCGTTATTATTGACCTCTATCGTAAACGGGGTAACTACGCAAGCGGAAATCAATATGCGTACTGCCGCCGATGGAAGGCATCAGCCGTTCATCACAACCTTTACGCTGCCAGACGAACATCCGGCCTGGCCTGAAGGCACAATCATGGTACAGGCTATGGATAACACCACGCCCATACCGGGAGAAGCTACGGCTCTGACAAGCTCGGCAACATCGAACATTATCGGTGTACTTCAAAGCCGTGTCGCAGAAAATGAAACTTCCGGCAATGTTATGATCCACGGATCATGCCCCGCCGAAATTCTCAAGTATGTTCCGTCAACAGGACCTGCTGACGCGACAGCCGCACAAATCGCAGCTCTTAGAGTTGCGGGCATTTACGTGTAACAGGAGGCACTTTTAATATGTGGGATTTTTTAAAGAAATTTTTTACTCTGGAGTTTTTTGTAAACAGTCTTAACAGACTGCCGCCAATCCGTACATTCATCATGGATTTAATTTATCCGGAATCGGTTCGATGGAATCATCCAAAGGATAAATTGGCCCATGCGGATCTTGGTTTGCCGGAAAAAAACATTCCGTTAATAACAAGGGGTTCATCTTCTTACGCTGTTCCTTTAAATAAAACATCGCTTAAGCTGATTGATCCGGCAAATATAACCCCGTCTCTGATCTTGAACGCTCAAGAAATAAACGAGATGAGGTCACTTGGCCTTGCGCAGCAGCAGCAGTTGGTTGATAGAAAAATCGACAAGCTGCGAAAAATCGTAAGGAAAACAACCGAAGCGATGGCTACAGTCAATTACCGGGAAAATTGAATATGATATCCGCAATGCTGACAACACGATGGATACCTACGTGGTCGATTTTGGCACGCCAAAGAAAGTCGAAATTGCCAAAAAATGGGATGCAGACGGCACAACTGTTGGAGACATCACAGCTTCAATCGGGCAAATCATCGACAGTCTGCAGGAAACTTCAGAAGGTACTGATTTAGTTTTCCTTTGCGGATTCGATGTTTATTCTGCGCTTGTTGCTAAAGCAGGAAAGCTAAATAATAGCGATCTTATCAAAGTACATCCGGATCATGTTCAGATTGGAAATGCCAAGTTCATCATTTGTTCAGCAAAATATTACAGCTACAAGACAAAAACTTATGTAAAGGCGATTAAACCAAAGCACATCGTTGCAATCGCTAAAGACGATGCTTTCAGCCTTGCATATTGTGCGCTTGATTCGCTTGATGCAAATTTTGCGTCACTTCCATTCTATATCAATCAGGTAAAGATGGATGATCCAGAAGCGCTCAAACTTATCGGACAGGCAAGACCGATGCCGATTCCGAATGTTGACGCAATCAGAGAAGCGCAGGTAATAGTCTAATGGAAGAACTGGGTATAGACGACATTCCAAGCGAACCGCCTGCCGAACTGGAAGCGGTTTTGGCAACCTTTAACCCCTTAGGGGATCCGGTAACGCCGGAAGAGGTAGCGGAACGTTTGTCGAAAAATCTCTATACCCAACTTTCTGACGGATCGGATGATGCCGTTTGGGGAGCGATTTCCCGGGCGGTAATCTATATTGGCGCGGTACTGCGGCGTCTAAATGTGCCTTACGACTTTGATGACAAGATCGTACGTGAAATTGTGCTGATGCATACGATTTATGAGTTGCACATTGCGCTTGGGCACGAGGAAGCCGGTAAAGAGTATCGCATAAAAGCGAGAGACATAATCCGGGCAGCCTGGGGAGATTTTCCGGAAGCGAATACACCTCCGGAAAAAGGAACGGCTGCCGCAGTAGCGGTACCGCCAAAGCGGACTAAGCCGTGGTAATAAAAGCGTTAGACGATTTATCTAACGCTCTTAAAATGCCCGGCAAAATGGCTGCAATCGGCGATATGGCTGTAGAGATGATTCGCAGTAAGATACATAAAGGCGACGGCTTTGCGCCATTGTCAGCTGCAACTGTAGCTTATAGAGGAGAAGGAAAACCTTTGCAAGATACAAGCGGTTTACGTGATTCGATTACAAAAGAAGTAATTGATGATCGAACTGTAAGCATTGGTACAAACAAGCCTTATGCTGCGATACATAATAACGGCGGAGTTATTCAGGCAAAGAAACAATGGCTTTGGATACCATCCGCTAAAACAAGAGAGTATCAGGGTACGTATGGTTATAGTCCAATGGAAGTGTTAAACGGATTTAAGTCAGCAGGTTATTCTGTTTTTCGTATGGGTAGAACTGTAGTTTACAGTGAGAAAAAGAGAACACGTAATGCTGCAGGAGAACTTGAATACAAAAAACACATCTTGTACTACTTAAAAAAATCAGTAGAGATTCCGGCACGGCCGTATTTCTATCTTAATGAACAAGATATGAAATTATTAATGAAGGAGTTTGGCAGTGAACTTGAACAGTTATGACGCTTTAAACGCTTTTGCAAAACAGTTAGAACGTAATATCTGCGGAAAAAACTTTCATACAAAGATCGTTATAACTCCGTCATCTGTTAATGAAAAAGGCGTTGTAATAAAAATATCTTTGCTTAAAACTTTTATTCCAAACGATGTGCCGGCAGCTAAAAACAGCAGAACAATACGCTTGCGTATATCTGTAGCAGGATCCGCAGAAAGCATGACAGGATTAAAACAGGCTATCGAAGCGATCGAAGCTTTGGATAAATATTTTATTACACCAGGGCTTCGTCTTGAGGCAGAAGATGGCACAACGTTATTACCGGTAGGTATCCCAAACAGCCGTATCACGCAAGTGATCAGTCAAGAAAACAGTTTCATTGACAGCCCGGATTCTACTGCCGTTCAAGACATACAGGACGATCGATTTATTATCATAACTTTTCCAACAGGAGGAAATTAATGGGTATTTATAAGACTGAATATAAGACCACAGACGGAAAAACCAAAAAGGTCAAAGGCTCAAAGCCAAAAGACGGCGCACCAGATCCAAAGGCTGGTAACGAAAAAAACCCCCCAGCTGGTAAAGCAGCTAATTAAGGAGACTAAACATGTCAGAAAAAAATCAAAAGGTTTTGATCGGTGATGACAGCATGATTTTCACCGGTGACAAAAGCAACGATGAATTTACAGGCGACGGCGCCCAAACAATTGCCACATTAGTCGGCGAAAAAGTTACTTATACAGGCGGACGTGTAATGTGCATTATTACTGCCATTGGCAAAGATGATACAATTTTCCCAACCGGCTTAAAAATAGATGAACTGTTTCCGGCTCTTGGGACAGAAGTCCCCTTAGCAGGTGACAAGTTCCGTGTGCTTAATTTAAGGCACATTGCGGACGCTTCCAGCTGGAGTTTATCTATCACTCAAAGCGAAATTGATGTAACTCGTCTTAACGATAAGTTCCGCAAGTACCGCCTTGGCAAAAAAGACGCGCAGCTTTCGTTATCTTCAATCTTTACGGTTGGAGAATCGGATCAAGTCGGCGGAGTTATTAACCGCAACATGAAACTTGTTAAGCAGGATGGTGCAGGAAACTACACTGTAAGCGATGAAGCAAATCGCGCGCTTTATATGCTTGGCTATGCCAATAAAGCAGCCCTGCCGGAAGAAACGGATGATTTTGTTTTCTGCAAAATCTATCTTTACAATGCAAGACTCGGCGGACAGTCAGGCAGCGCTCAATCTTACGATGCGTCAGGCAGGCTTACCGATATGGATCCTGTGTTCTATTCGCTCGAAGCCCAACAGGCAGCATAAGGAGGAAACATGAAACTTACAATATCAAAAGAAGGCGTTTTTATTCCTGAATTTAAAAAGAATAAAGAAGCGTGTTCTACTGATCAGATAAGAGTTAATTATCGGACACCAACTCTTGCTATGAAAAACAGATGCCGCAGTAAACCACAAGCCAAAGGCATTGCTGGATCATCGGGCAAAGTGGAAAAAATGGAAATCGTTATCGATAAGGACGAGCTGGCAACTTTAAGAGAAATGCTTATCAGTATCGAAAATTGTTCTTATGACTCCGGAGATGAGATTAATAAAATAATAAGCGCGCAAAATCTTATTGATGCACCTGTTATTTTTGAACCTCTTCTTAAAGAGATTGTCAAAGAATTTGACCGCATGCTGGATGAAGGGAACATCAACGAAAAAAACTAAGGATTGCTTACCGTGTTTACCGCGACGGTAGGCATAAGGCATGCGTATCTCCGGGGCGTAACCTGCTTTGGAATACGCGTGTTAAAGATGAGTGCGGTCAGGATGTCTTTATTCCTTTAAAGGATGCGGCATCTTATCTTACCGAAGAATTTTTTATAGCTCTTGATGTTTTTTATTTGAGCGAAAATCTTGAGAGCCTTCCGTTCTCCGGCGGATGGGCGGAGCAGCCGGAATGGATAACAAGAGCTTTATCTGCGTTAAAAGTAGAACGTTACAAAGCAGATGAAGATGAGCGCGAAATAAAAAAAATGGAAAAAGAAGGACAAAAAAATGGCGGATAAAACCCTTGAGTTACAGATACGCATCGCTGCGGATGAAGCCGCTCGTATAGTATCGTCACTCAAGGGTCAAATCAAAGAGCTTGCCGAAGAATCTGGTAAGTATGCTAAGAGCGACGGCAAGGAATTACAGCAATCATTTAAAGAAGCCGAAGTCGTAGCTAAAGAAACTGCCGCTAGTATTACCGATATAAAAAAATCAGTAAAAAATTTAGCAGAGGCAGCTGTTGCTCTTAAAGCTTTAACAGTTATAAAAGATATTGGTATATCCGCTCTTAATACCGCTGATAACTTTCAGACTGCAAGGAATCAGTTTGGTATTTTACTTGGAGACATGGAAGCCGGCGCCGGATTATTTAATCAGATAAAAGAATTTAACGATGTAACTCCGTTTGATTTAGATACACTTACGCAAGCGACTAATGTTTTGGTTGCTTCTAAGGTACCTCTTGCTGATTTACAGGATCAGCTTACAAAGTTTGGGGATCTATCGCAGGGAAATTCACAGAGAATGACAAGTTATGTAAATGCATTTAGCCAAGCCGCGGCTAAAGGTAAAGCTGATATGCAGGTTTTAAACACATATCTTAATCAAGGCGTTCCAATTCTCGATGCGCTTGCAAATAATTTCGGTGTTACAACTGCAGAAGTCGTAGAAATGTCCAGTAAAGGAAAAATAAGTTTTGCTGATTTCTCCGCCGCGCTTGATGATCTTACAGCTACGGGCGGTCAATATTTCGGCGGAATGGAACTCGCGTCAAAAAGCCTTGCCGCAATGCAAGAAGGTTTAACAGAAGCAACAAATACATTAGCAGCATCTTTTGGAGATATGTTAATGCCTGTAGCAATTGGAATTGTAGAAGTATTAACAGAAATAACAAACGCAATAAATGAAAGCCCATTATTAAAAGGCGCCTTAATGGGAGCGATTGTAATACTTACTGCCTTGCTTGGAGCTATGACTATAAAAACTTGGGGAGCCTTTGCCGCGCAGATGGCTTTAAATCTTGCTAAAGCCGCGGCTAATCCGATTCTACTTGCATCTACTCTTGCAGTAGCAGCATTGGCAGTTGGCTTTACCGTTTATGCATCTAAACAGCAAGCGGCAGCTCGGGAAACTGAAAACGCAGCTTTTCAACAAGCAAAATTAAACAGCGAGATAACACGTACAACAGGTGAATTACAAGCATTAACAGAACAATTACATAACATGACATTTGATGGCGCAAACTTATATGTAAGGGGAATTCAAAATACCGTAGATAGTATAGCTCAAACTATTAGAAATTTAGAAGAGCAGCAAAAAGAAGCATTAGATAATCAGAATATTACATTATTTGATCAATTAGCTGACAGGTTATATAACTATCGTCAAGATCTTGAACGAGTACAAATGGATTTAGCTGCAGGTACTAATGTGATGTCCAGTAAGCAAGCTGACAGAAATAAAATAGCTGCGGAGTGGACAGAAACATGGAAAGAAGTTTGGGATAAGTTTCAAGCAGAACAAGCAAACGATCCATTTTATTCTATAGAACTTGAAAGAAGAAAAAAACTTGCAGATGCATACGCAAATTTTGCAGGCAATCAGGAGAATATCGATCAAATTAATAAATATTACGAGACGCAACGGCGCGATGTTATAAAACAATTAGAAGAGGAAGAACGTCTTATTTTAAGTAACCTCTCTAATTCTAAAATTAATGATATGCAGCATGAGTTAAAACTTGCTTTAGAAGCAATAGATAAACTTGAGGCGCAGCGGGTTATTGCGGCGGGACAATCGCAAGAAGAAATTTATGAGATTCAAAAGCGTTTTGCACAAATGAGAGAAGATACAGTTATACAGTTTGAGATAGAAATTAATAAGGCGAAACTCGATGAAGCAAGAGCAGCCGTAAAAAGCTGGCAGGAATCTTTATCAGATGATCTTTTAGTTTTACTAATGAACCTTGAGATGTTCGGCGATCGCGCGGCAGTAATTCTAAGCGAATTATCGATGCAGTTAATCGAACTTTCTACAAATGCAACTCTCTCGGGATTCGAAGAATTTGGCCGCGCTCTCAGTCAGGGAGAAGATGCCGCGGAATCTTTTAATCGCGCTTTGACACAAATGGCAAGTCAGATATTAAAGCAGCTGCCGATGATGTTCCTGCAAGCGGGACTTCAACTTATTGCAAACGGTCAATGGCCGCTTGGCTTAGGTTTTATTGCTGCGGCAGGATCAAGCGCAATTATTAGCGGATATGTTGACGGCGCAAGTTCGCATGCACATGGCGGTGTTTTTAGTGAATACGGTCAAGTTGCTCAAGCATACGCTGCCGGCGGTACATTTACAAATCAGATTGTAAGTCAGCCTACATATTTTGCGCATGGCGGCGGATTCGGTTTAATTGGAGAAGCAGGACCTGAAGCAATAATGCCGTTGACACGTATGCCAAACGGCGATCTTGGAGTGCAAACATCAGGTACCGGGTCAAATGTTGTAATAAACATTATTAATAATGCCGGAGTAGACATACAACAGGAAGAAAATGAAAGTGCGGATGGCGGCAAACAAATCGATATTATTATCGGCGATGCCTTCAATAAACATATTGCTTCAGGAAAAGCTGATCAAGTAATGAAAAGCCGATTTGGCCAAAGAGCGCAAGGAGTATAAATGGTTAATATTAGCTGGCCGGAATTATTGCCCGCAGGTTTACTCGCAGCTAGTTTTTCGCAGAAGCCGCAAAGTAATGTAATAAGAACGTCAATGGATGCAGGTCCCGCAAAGACGCGGCGCCGCTATACTGCAAAAACAATTCTATTTACAGGTAAACAAATTTTTGACGCTGCAGAGCTCGTAGTTTTTGAACAATTTTATACTCATGTTCTCGCCGATGGTGTGCTTAGATTTAACTTTATGGATCCAATTACAGAAGAAATAGGTGTATTTAGATTTACGGATGAGCCGACAACTGTCGATGCAGACGGTTTGTTTGCAGTATCTATGCAATTGGAGCGATTATGAGATTATCACCAAGCGCAACTGACGCAGTTCTCGCTCCAGAAACACAAGAGGTATTTTTACATTTAGTTAAAATTGAAACTTCCGGCGGAGCAATTCTTCGCTTTGTTGATAATACTCAAAATATAATTTCACAAGATGAAGAATATATTGCCGCAAGTTTTACGGTAATACTTCCGGAACAGACAGAAAACGCTCCGCGGCCATGTAGACTTGCAATAGATAATACTGATTTAGCTGTTTTTCAAACAATAAAACAATCTGTTAATGAGGAAATAATAGTTACAATTTGTGTAATAGCGGCAAGCACACCAAACGTATATGAGAGAGGCCCATTAAGATATCGTTTAAGAAATATTCGCGCAAGCAAGGAAACAATCGAGGGGGAAGTTTATGATTTTTATCTTATCGATCGCAAATTTCCAAAAGATACGTATACACCTGATAATTTTGAGGGGTTATATTTTTGATGTATGAATGGGTAAAAAAATATATAGGTATCCCTTTTATTTCCAACGGCAGAACAATAGAAGGCTGTGATTGTTATGGACTTATTAGAATGATTTTAAAAAACGAATATAACACTAATTTACCAGAGTTTTCTAATAATTATAATGATGCATTAAATGTTAAAGAAACAGCAAAACTATTTGAAGAACATCGACCTGTACTGGCAGCAGAAAAAATAGAAAAGCCTGAAGAAGGCGCTGTTGTGCTTATAACAGAGCATGGCGTTCCAGCACATGTTGGAATTGTGGCAGGAGATGGTTACATTTTGCATACTGGAATTAAAACTGGCAGTGTTTGTCAGCGTGATACACATCCCGCCTTGAGTGGACGAATAGAGGGTTATTATAATGTCAGTTAGAGTAATAGCCGAAATAAACCCGTTTAAATCAGAACCCATCGAAACTAATGTAACATCAAAATCGATAGAAGAAATCATTGTTAGTTTAAATACAAGGTTTGCTTTATCACAAGCGCGTGTTTGTAAAAATGGCGAAATAATAAAAGATTTTTCTGTAATTGCACAAGACGGTGATACACTCTGGATTAAATTTATTCCGCATGGAAGTACGCAGGAAGCTGGCGCAGGAATGAAAATCGGCGGCTGGATAATGACAGGTCTAGGAATTGCCGCAATGTTTATTCCTGGTATTGGCGGATTTATTGGCGCCGCATTAATTGGCTGTGGACTCTCTATGGCACTTGGCGGCCAAGTGCTTATGAATATTAATATTCCAACATTAAACGATAGAGAAAAACCAGAAAATGATCCGTCAATCCGTGGAGGAAAAAATAAAGCGCGACTACAGGGACGTATACCTGTTTTATTTGGTCAGCATAGAATATACCCGGATCTCGCGGCAAACCCTCATACAGAAGTAATTGGAAATAATCAATATTTTACTCAATTATTTTGCGGCGGATATAAAGACTGCGAAATAGATCTAACAAGTTTTAAACTAGGCGAAACCTCATTAATTGAATTATCACAAACAAGAAATATAAATAATATACTTTCTGGTACAGACAATATTATTCGTATGGAAATATTACAGAACGGAGAAACTTCTAATTTATATCCAAATTGTGTTAATGAGAATATTTTTAATAAGCCATTACAGAATCAAATAGATAATGATGGAATATTAATCTCCGGAGAAATAATACAAACTACGCCAAATAATACCGATAAAATAAATATTGATATATTTTTTTATAATGGTTTAGGGAGATATGATAATGATGGGAATTTATTATCTTCATCTGTAGAAGTTTGCGCATATTATAAACCTGCTAATTCTCCCGATTCATTCTATGAGCTTTTAGGTTTTTTTAATAATGATACAAATGTTATTACAGGCGCAGAATTAAGAACAAGACGATATCAAGTAACAAGTTTAAATCTAATACCTGGACAATATACAATAAAAATCGTTCGTTTAACAGCAGATTCAGATGACAGCAATATAATAGATCAGGTGTATATTGGTTCGATTAGATCTTTTAAATCAATAAAGCCAATTAGACAAGAGTTACAAAACAACTTAACTATTATTGCGCTTCGAGTAATGGCAACAGCGAGATTAAATGGTGTTATAGAGGATTTTAATTATATTGCAACTGCGAAATTACCAGTCTACTCAAAATCAGGAACCGGTCCTTTATCATGGATTGAACTTTCTAAGACAAGAAACCCTGCCGCAATGCTTCTATATGTTTTACAAGGAAAACCTGCACAGCAAGAAGTCTCATCAGATGATATAGATTGGAGAGAATTAGAAACGTTTTATAAATGGTGCGAAGATTATAATTATAATTGTGATGCATATATTTCTGAAGCATTAACAATATCAGAAATTACTAGAATGATTGGAAGTACTGCCAGAGCTGATATATTACGAATTGATTCAAAAATATCTGTTATACAAGATATTGAGAAAAGTGCTCCAGTGCAATTATTTACTCCAAAAAATTCAAAAAATTATAGTATAACAATGTTAAAAGGCGACATTCCTGATGCTGTATCTTATCGTTTTATCGATGAGCAAGCGGGATACAGTAATAATGAATTACAAATATATAATACTCCAGACGGTAACAAAGCAAGTGAACCGGAAACAAATCAAAAAAATGATATTTGGGGGATAACTAATTCTGCTCAAGTTAGACGTATTGGCATGTATAATTTAGCATGTTTAAAAAACCGTCCTTTTGTTCACACGATAGAAGTAGACATTGAATACTTACTTTGTAACAAAGGCGATTGGATACAATACGCCGGAGATATCGCTTTAACAGGATCCATCCAGGGCAGAATTCGCGCAATTTTAAAAGATGAACAAACAGAACAATGTATTGGCATACGTCTCGATGAACCTGTAGAAATAAATCATGATAATCATTATGCTGTCAGATTACGTTTATCTGATGGCAAAATTGTATTAAAAGATATATATAAAGTAGAAAATCAGTTTGATATTTTCTTTGAAGAACCTGTATCTTCAAATATGATTAATGCGCAGAACATATATGCATTTGGAATCCGCGGAAAAGAAATAATCGATTTAAAAATAAATGATATACAGCCGCAGGCAGATTTTTGTGCGACACTAGTTTGTGTAGAATATAGCCCCGAAATATTTAATGTAGATAAACCTGATTTTATTCTTCCAGAGTTTGTTAATAAAATAACGCCTGTATCAGGGGCAATCGATTCCGGTATTATAGGAGAAACTGCTTTATCTAATTATATTACATATCATGATTCTGACGAAAAACCTGAAAGACCAACCGGTAATGGTACAGATAATGGATGGTATCATTTAATTAATTCTCAAAGTAAATGGCAGTCGAGAAAAACTTCAAGAAATATTTTAGAAGGTGAATGGAGTTCTCCTTCAAGAACGAGTTATAAAGTAATAAATGAAGCCATTTCTACTCGTCCAACATTTAAAGAAATTGTATCAGGTTTTACTGCAGAAGGCGCTGTGATGATTCCAATTCAACTTACACTTACTGCAGCCGGAGGTTTCCGTTCTATATCACTTTCTTGGATGAAGCAGATTAATTTATCAAATCTCAAAGAATACGAATTGCAAGTTTCTGAAAATTCAGTTAATTGGTTTGCTCCAAGATTTGATGGTCAAGGACCGCATGATGCCCCTTGGCGTGGCGCTGCGGACAGTGTTTTTACTTTAGCAGCAACATTTATCGTACATGCAAATATACCTTCTGCAGGTACTGCTGATGAACCTACCGGCAGAATATTATTTTATCGAGTACGTCAGCGAACGATGCAGGATGTTGTTTCTGAATGGAGTAATATAGTTGGAACACAAACAAAGCTTACTGATACAGGTGATTATGCTACAAACTCTATTTCTGCAAACTCATTAAAGGTAGCAGAACTTTTTGGTATATTTGCAAAACTATCAGAAAGTTTAATTGTAGATCCACGATACGGTTTGTCATTTGAAAATAACGAATGGTCGGATGGTGATACCAGAGCAATATTAAATGCCCGGCAGATTGCTTTTCAGTTTTTTTCAGAAGCTGTATGGCTTACTATGGCTAGACTTGGTCTTGAAGGTGTCGAGGCTACGCAGCTTTTTTCTAAAGACAAACTTTTCATTACTAATGCTGACATGTTATCTCGCAGAGCAAGAGGTTACGATGTTGGCTCTCCTTTACCTTCAGATAATTCCAGAGTTGCGCATATGGATGTGTGGGAAGAATTATTATTCAGTTGGGAAGGTAATTTTGTACTTGATCAAAACAGAGAAAAGTTTTTTAAACTTACCGGAACTGGTTCTCTGGAAGGTGAAGCAGAAGGAATTCCTCTTTTTTTAAAAGCTATAGCTCCTTACGCAACAGAATCTCGCGCACTGCATGGAAACTTCAGGCTATTAAATACCTTTGATGTTTCCAACGCATGGACTTTAGACTTTTGGCTTTTTTATTTTTGGAATGAAAACCAAGTTATCTTCTCTGTAGGAAATGAATCAGAAAAAATACAATTAGTAATACAGAATGATGAACCATACCTAAACGATGAACCAACTGATAATGTTTGGTTAAATGATGAGCCTACAGATGGGTCATGGTTAAATGAAATAAGAAAGGCTCATGTAAAAATAGTACATATATACCAAGGCTCTTATGATGAGATTGAATTAGATGAAAATATATTAAAGCAAGGCAAATGGTATCATATAGGTATTATTGCTGATGGCGTAACATTAAAAATGATTATTAACGAAAAAATATTAACTTGGAATAGCCGTGAACAAGTAATTCCGATAACTGTCGATATAAATTCTACATCAGGAGCTATTGATGGCGAAAACAGTCTAATGATGATTGATGAAATGATGTGGGATCCTACTAGCGCTTTAAGTATAGATGTATTTAACCGTAATACAGCTTTACGGCGCCCTTGGGGTAAACTTGATGATCAGTTTCCCTGGGCAATAATAAATGTAGATAATCCAGCTTACTTTAAAACAAATATTTTTCAAAGCCAAGATTTTAAAAATGAAGTATTGGCAATAATAAACGGAGGATAATATGGCAGTAGTAGATTTAACATTAAACAGGTTTGCAATCGCAAATATGCCGAGTTTTTATAATGAATTTGGTGTAAAAAAACCAGAACCAAATAAGGGATGTTCAACAGCAGAAAATACAATCAATATGATGTTACCCTTTTTGAAACAACGTCCGATATCTATAACATCAAACACACAGACATCATCTGTAGAAGCAAATGCATCTATTAATTTAGTCGGTAACATATCGAGCTTAATACTTGGCGATGGCGCTTACAAGGGTGTTGAATTACTTATTATTAATGACGCAAATGATGATGTAGTTTTGGTTAATAATACAAAAACAATCACAACAAAAATTGGCGATAATATTACAATTCGCTGGAATGGCGAAGAATGGAGAGTAAAACATGACTTTTTAGTTGGTGATTTTTATGAGCAAATACCATCTGCAAAATCTCCAATTGAAAAAAGCAAAGAAGGAACATGGGTTAATTGGTCTCATCGCGCCATTATGTACGGCATATCTAATGTAGCACCCGCAGCTCATGTAAATTATTACTCTATCGTTAATACAATTATTCCTGCAAATACAAGCCGTATAGTCATGTATCATGTTAACGGCAGTGATTATCAGCTTTTTCGATTTAGACAAACATCAACAGCTTATACTGTGCCGGCAGAATTGGACCCAGTAAGATGGGAAGAATTAAAGCCTGATACAGTTGATATAAGAGAATCTTGTCAGAAATTATCTATAAGAAATTCAGATGGTGAAGTAGTGGTTACGGATGATTTGGAGATCGGTAACCAAATTTCAGGAGGGATTCACTCTGGAAAATACATTACTGCGGTCTATGTTTTGGGCGGTAAGTTCTTATCCGTAGACGGCGGATTTAGACCACCTTTTG